>Ga0326514_10000964_pt1 | contig 18930 bp, 12 predicted proteins | sample 3_2548_0518_D_FD_203653 | JGI IMG/M metagenome (GOLD analysis project Ga0326514, IMG submission 203653) | Bovine rumen microbial communities from UC Davis, California, United States - 3_2548_0518 | ecosystem: Host-associated > Mammals > Digestive system > Stomach > Rumen | place: USA... | reverse complement strand
CTACCAGTTGGTAGGGGTTTACTTGCGAACTTGTGAAAGCAGTTCTTAATCTTGACTGAGTTTCAGACCCCTACCAGTTGGTAGGGGTTTACTTGCTCAGTACAAAGAAGTTAAACACAAAATCGAAGTTTCAGACCCCTACCAGTTGGTAGGGGTTTACTTGAGTAAACTATACAAAGGAAACCCTACTATGATTATATTATACATCAAAATTACACAAAAGTCAAGCAAAAAATCAAAATTTCTCAATAATTTCAATGATTTTTTTCACAACAAACTTAGGGGATTCAACTTTTATATCAGCCCCGAACGAAAGAATATCTTTTATGAGAATGTCAAGGTCCATAGTGTAGTACTGTATCGTGAATTTTACAGTTTTTTCATTTAACGGCTCTGCAATATGGTCATATACGGAAAATGCAAGCAAAGCCCTTTCAATGGCGTTTCTGTTTTTCTTGTCGGTAACAGTGAATACAACGGGTCTGTATGCTTGTTTTCCGAGCATTTCTTCGGTTATTTCGGGGATATTCTCAAAAAGCCCGTCTGTGACATCAATATTCGAAAGTCCTGATATATCCGATTTTATAAACCTGTTCCCGTCATAAAGTATTGCATATATTTTGCAGGTTCGCTCGTCATATTCTATTTTTACGGGAGTTCCGCTGCATTTTCCGCCCTTGTAAGTATATGACAATGATTTTCTGCTGTTTATAGCATGAAGTATTATTCTGAAATTAACGGCGGTGCTTTCGGAAATGTCCTCGCCCTTTCGCCATTCGTCATCAATATTTCTGTAATACTGCGGACATTCAGAAAATTTGTCTTTTACAAGGTTTATTTCATCAGCAGACAGAAAAAGCCCTGCGAGCCTGTCACTGAGTGCGCTGTACAGCCAGTATTTTTCTGTTTTCATCGGAATATCAGATATTTTTATATCACGGGGACTGTCGGGAATGTCAATTAATTTTACTTTGTTTTTGTCCCTCAAATCAAAAACGGGAAATTTGCCATTATGTACGACATTGTTGTAAAAAACCGTGGTTATCCGGTCGCTGTCGCCCGAAAGCCTGTAATATTCCGCTTCAAATTTTTTCGGTGGGATTATTTCGCCGTTTGCGATTCTTTCAGCAAGCTCGGTAAATGCCATTATGCTTTTGTTTCTGTATTCGTTAAACAATTCCATATATTTTTTTCAGCTCCTCTATTTCAGACTTTAATTTTTCTGAAAGTTCCTCATCTGTTGTTCGTACAGTTTCCATATTGGCTCTGAGATATGGAATAATCATTTTTTTATTTTTAACTGTGACTTCTGCCATGTTATTTTTTCCGAACTTTATGCATTTAAAATCACGTTTGAGCTGTTTTTTTGCTTTTCTGCCCTTGTATTGTAGTTCGACAGTGTGTTTTTTGTTTGATGAGTCCAGTTTTCCGAAAAAGCTGTATTCTTTCTCATTTTCGTACACTTCAAGAAATTTTTCAAATTCATCTTCGGGGACGATGTTTTCTTTTTTCATGATTTTGAGGTTATAAATTTTTGAAAGCCTGAAAATAAAGAATTTATAGTTATCATTAAATTTTTTTACTGCGAAAAGATAACGCCTTGCATATTCGTTTTCGGTAAATATTTTTACAGGTATTATTTTTTCTCTTGGTTTGTCATCTTCTTTTCTTGTTTTATCGTCATAAACAAATGAAATATGCTGACGCTTTTCAATGGCTTCAATGAGTATCCACAGTATATTGTCATCAAGGATATTTGCAAGATGACGGTATTTGAACTGGAACAGAGAGAAATATTCTTTGCCTGTTCTTTTTTCGTATATTCTTTTTACAATTCCGAACAGACTGTATCCGAGGGCTTCGGGATATATCAGATTTTTCATGAAGTCAGTCATATTCAGTAGTTTTAAAAGCAAATTCTCATCAACTGCATAGAACAAATTTTCTTCAATAAAATAGTTCCTGTCCCTGCATGAAATAAGACCGTATTCACACAATGATATTACCCTTCCCCTGACGGTCTTTTCTTCGATACCTACTGCGATTTTTTCGGATATTTCAGAAAAACTCATTGGTTTTTCGGAAAGCAGGCAGAGAATGGAGATGTTCAGGCAGATTTCCAGAGCCGTTGCGGTTTTAAACTGGAAACTGTCCGCCAAAACGTTATAGTCCGATTCAAACTGCGTTACATCATACTTGAACGCCTTTTTTCTGTTGTATTTGGGGAAATCTATTTTTCCGTCCGATATTGTCTGCACAATATGGAGATATTCATTGTATCTTGTTGATTTTACAGGCTTGATATTATATTCCGCCTGCTGTTCCTGCGAAAGAGAACAGTAATAAAAATTAACTTTCAGGAAATTCCTGAAATTCTCGTAGGTATCCGTTTTAAAAAAGCTTCGGTTTTTTTCTTCTGCCATAATATCACCTCTTTATTATTTTAACATTTATGCACATCAAATAACAGTGGCAGAATAAATAAAAAATCCATTTTTTGTTTGTGAGATATGTATATTTTAAACTGATGTTATTTACATTTAATGTCTGATATGGTAGAATAAATTTATAATATTTTCCGAAAGGGTGATAATAATGCTTATATACTCAACACGATTCAGGGTAAAGGATATGTTTACCAAGGAAGAATTTGTAAAAAGTATAATAAAATGGTGTACCGAAAAGGATTACCCCATGAAAAACATTAAGCATCACATTTCCGAACTTACGTTCTCAGAGACAGACGGAAACCAGATGATTGAAGTCATTAACAGCGAGACTCTCGGCATTATTGCAGCAAGGCATATTTCCGAAACAAAAAAAGGCTGCTGGAAAGTTGATGCCATTTTGAACTGCAACAAAAAAATTCTCTCCGTATACACAGACTACACGGTAAATGAACAAACTGCGGATTCCCACATAACACGCCGCCCGCCATGGCTCATAAACCAGATAATAAATGACGGATTTGCAGAGGACAACCTCGGATTTGAACTGAAAACAAAGGCAATTTCACTTGATGAATCAAATAAAAATATATTTTTGTCCGCCATTGAGCAAAACAGCACAGATAATCTCCCGATAGTCCGGCTCTCGTCAAAGTCAAGACTCAATGCGGATTCTCTTGCACTGAAACTTGCAGGACTTGCTGTTGTTATAAATGACCCTTCGGACTTGCTTTGCAGTGCTGATTCTGAAAAGTACAGCGAACCGATATATGTATTTATCCCGCACAGAAACCCTGTACCTTTCGGAGATTACCCTATGCACCGTGATATAATTCATGTTGTAGCCGATTTTCTCAACAGCAGAAGTTATGACAAGCTTGAAACGTGGGAAGGCATAAACGGCGAAATAATAAGGCTGAAAAGTCAGGAAATACTTGAAAATTTAAAAAAAGAAAGTGCTGACAATGAGTTTAACAAATCCTATCTTGCCCACCTCGAAGCAGAAAACGAGGAATATGTCCGAAAATACGAGAAACTCGCCGAAGAACTGCAAAGACTGAAAATCGAAAATGAAAACCTCCATTATTTTATGGAAACCTGTTCAGGCTCAGGAACTCCCCTGATTTTCAGCGGAAAAGAAAAAGATTTATATCCACATGAACAGACTGAAATCTTAATTGATATACTTAAAGAATATCTTATAAAAAATTTCAAAGAGAATGACAGCAGCAGAAGAGCAGATATTCTCAGAAGTATCATTGAAGCAAACCTTGTAAACGGAATCCCGGAAAAATACAAGAAAATAATTAAAGAGGCCTTTGACGGATACACTAAATTCAACTGCACAAAAATACTTAATGCGCTGAAAGAAACAGGCATTGTAACAGTTGACCACACAGGGCATTATAAAATATGCTACCACAATGACAACAGATATACATTTGAAGCCGCTGCAACTCCAAGTGACCACAGAGTGGGAAAAAATGCCGCAGCTATTATAAACAAGCTCATGTTCTGATAAAAGCGTCCGAAAAACCGTATGCTTGCACAAAATTATAAAGAGATATTTGTGCAGTTATACAAAAAATAAAACCATAACTTTACTGAAGATTTTTTCATAACTTTAACTTTGATTTTTTAAAAACTTTCTTAAAAATAAAATTGGGGTCTCAGGGGAAAAATCCCCTGACAAGTATCGTGTTCAAAAACACAAAACTTTGTTTTTGTGGTGCATGAACACCGTGCTTGCTATTCTTGAAAATGATTTTTTCAGACAGTTTTTCATAAAATCTAAATCAAGAAATTTTTTGCTAATTTTCCAAACACTGTAAAAGTGATAATTAATAATTTACCCTGTACACTTTTTTCTTCTGCTGTTTTTTCTTTTCAGTCGGAACATCATCAACCGGAGCTATTGAATTATGTAAAAAATTGATTTAATCTCACTTGCTTTTTAGGAAAAATTATGATATAATTTAAAAGTAATCTGAAAAAAGAACAAGTGCCTTTCGTATGGCAGTACGAAAGACACTCAGGAATAGAAAACCTTTGTCCATTTTCTATTCCTATTGTATCATGAAGTTAGGGATTTGTCAAGCCCTTTTTGATATAGTTCTTTTTCAGATAATCCGTTAAAAGAAATATTATCAAGAAAGAGGTTATATCAAATGAAAAAACTTAAAGTAAAAACCGCTCAAAAAATTATTTATCCGCTGGACAAGCTTGATTTCCACCTCTGGCAGGGGCTGGAAAGTCAAAAATACACCGTCGGAGTTGAAAAGCAGGACGGCAGCGAAGAAATCAATGTTGATTTTACACCAAAATTCTTCGGAGAACCCATGAACGCTTACGATAAACGTGTGTATCTGGCTGTCTGTTCCTTGCATGAGGCAGGAAATGAACACATCACCGCAGGAATGATTTACAGAACAATGGGTGGAAAAGGCTATCAAAAACAGAAAGATTACGAAAATATCAAACATTCTGTCGAAAAAATGGCAGTTGTCCGCATTTCCATTGACAACGAACAGGAAGCCATGAGATACAAATACCCTTCCTTCTGCATAACAAATGATTACTTACTGCCTTGTTCATCGGTAGAAAAAATTGAACTCAACGGCGGAAAAAGCGATTACAGCATTCATATTCTTGAAAAGCCTGTTCTGATGAGATATGCCGAGAAACACAGACAAATAACAACTTACACCCCCGAACAATTCCAAATTCCGCTTTCCATGACGGAAATGAACTGTGCCATTGACGACTGTTTCCGTTACAGAATTGCCCGTGCAAGGGGAAAAATTGTCAAAATTCTGCTTAAAACACTTTTTGAATACTGCAATATCAATACAGGAAACGACAGAAGATATGCAAAACAGCGTTTTGAAACGTTTTTAAAGTTCTATGCAGATATCAGATTAATCAAAAGTTTTACCATAAAAACAGATGCAATAGAGATTGCCTTATAAAAGAAAAAAATCCCCTCTGAATTAAGAGGGGAACTTTTTATCCCAAAATCAGAACAAAAGTTTCAAAACTTGTACGCCATTCACGGACACATACCTCAAAAAACACCCCAAACCCCCGTAAAAACAACATGCAACCCCCGTAAAAACAACACGCAACCCCCGTAAAAACAACACGGTTAAAAAAATTAACTGCAATTTTTGCCGAAATACAGCCTTAAAAAAAAGTGTCCACGACCTTAAGTATTTATAAGTATTTGTAACAGCACACTCCGCCCCCCTTGACATTTGGGGGCGGGCGTGCTATAATTTCTTCTATCGAAGATATTCGCTTTATAGGGGTTTTTAATTTTTCCCCTATAAAGTGGGAAAAATTCTCATGATACTTATTCTTAAGTTCAAAATATTCATTTTACGGAGGCTATTCATTTTTCCCCTATAAAGGGGTAAAAAGTCTTATGATACTTGTTCTTCAGTCCAAAATATTCATTTTACAGGGGTTTTTCATTAAATCTCATAAAAGGTGACCTTATGAATAAAAAACAAGCTAAGAGAGATATAAAAAGCCGTTGGAAAGAGCTTTACCCATCGGATAGAGAAGGAAGGGGAATAATCTGTCCTTTGTGCGGTAACGGTTCAGGAAAAGACGGTGACGGTATAAGAGAGAATCCAAATTATTCTTTTACAGGGCATCTGAAATGTTTTAAGTGTGGTTTTTCGGGAGATATATTTGATTTGATACAGAAAGAACAGGGTGTGACTTTTTCCGAAGCCTTCAAGATTGCCGCTGAGAAAACAGGAATTTACCCTTTTACAAGGGAAAAAAAGAAAAATTATCCCTTTATAGGGGAAAAAAGGTTTACAGACAATTCGGAACAGACAGAATCATTGAAAGACGTTCCGACAGACTACACAGAAGAATTAAAGCAGTATCAGGCACAGCTTAAAGAGGCAATTCCCTATTTACAGGCAAGAGGGATAAGTTTTGAAACAGCTTCAGCCTATGGCTTGGGGTATGCTCCCGAATGGAGAAGCCCGACAGCCTTGCGAAAAGGAAAGAATCCGCCGTCAAGTCCTCGTTTAATCATTCCGACATGCCAATATCATTACATAGCAAGAGAGATACGCACAGAGCTGACACCAAAGCAAGCAAAATTTTCCAAAATGAACGAGGGAACACCGAGAATCTTTAACGAATCCATCCTTTACAACGGGAATAAAGATAAAATTTTCGTTGTGGAAGGTGCAATTGACGCTCTGTCACTTATTGAGTGCGGTGCGGCTGCAATTGCATTAAACAGTACCGCCAACGTGCAGAAGCTCATAGAACAGCTTAAAAAACGTCCTACACGGTCTGTTCTTTTACTGGCATTGGATAACGATGAGGCAGGCAAAAAAGCCTCGGAAATGCTTTCCGAGGGCTTGCAGGAGTTAAATATAAGCTGTGTGACGGTTGATGTCTGTGGACGGTACAAAGACCCGAATGAAGCATTGACAAAGGACAAATTTTCTTTTACAGGGCTAATCAGAAAGGCTGAGGCTCAGGCAACAGCCAAGCCCGACAATGTGAAAAGCTGTATCGATTTGCTTATGAGCGGAGAAATCGAGGAATTTCAAGCTTTTAAAGAGAAAAAGACAGGTTTTCCGAATCTTGATGAAAAAGCCGGAGGTCTGTATGCAGGGCTTTATTGCTTGGCTGCTACAAGTTCTCTCGGCAAGACAACATTCTGTCATCAGATGGCTGACCAGCTTGCAGCAGCGGGCGAAGATGTTATATATTTCAGCATGGAACAGAGCCGTTTGGAGCTTGTCAGCAAGAGTATTGCCCGAATTACAGCACAAAATGACATGGCAAACGCTGTTACGAGCCTGTCAATTCGCAAAGGGTATCTGCCACCCAATGTGCAGAAAGCCGCTATGGACTATCGAAACGCCGTTTCTGACCGTCTTTCTATCGTTGAAGGGAATTTCAACTGCAATATTTCTTTTATAGGGCATTATATTCGGCAGTATGCCGAAAAAACAGGCTGTAAACCCGTTGCGTTTGTGGATTATCTGCAAATTTTACAGCCGTCAGACGAAAACAAGGGGCAGAACACCAAAGAAAACATAGACAGCACCGTGACGGAACTGAAACGCCTCAGCCGTGAGCTGAATCTCACTATTTTCATAATTTCAAGTGTCAACCGCATGAATTATCTGACCCCCATTGACTTTGAAAGCCTGAAAGAATCGGGTGGCATTGAGTATACCTGTGATGTTATCTACGGTTTGCAGCTACAATGCCTTAACAGTGACATTTTTGGCAGTCAGACAACGAAAATTAAAGAAAAAAGAATGAAAATCCGGGAGGAAAAAGCCAGAAATCCACGAAAAATAGAGCTTGTCTGCCTGAAAAACCGATACGGAATCGCCAATTTCTCATGTTACTTTGACTACTACCCTGCAAATGACCTGTTTGTCGCAGGAACTCCGGAAATGAAATATACAGGCGGAGAGACTGACAGGAGGTCGGGAGTGAAAATTTGAATGGCATATTCATAACAGACGTTTGAAGGGCGTTTTCAGACACGTTTCCGAAAATAGGTATGAATATACTCCCAATCCGTGAAAACGTCTCAGAATTGATTTTAAGACCTTTTACTGGCAGAGCGGGGAAATGTTTTTGAAAGCGTTTTGCAGGTGCAGGGTTTCATGGGTAATCGGAACAAATAAAAAATACAATTTGTGGGCAGTCTGCTTGGCAATTTTTTATTTACTGTGGTATATTGAGGAGAAATAGTTTTGTGTTAACAAATTGTTTATTATATGAAATTTTTAATATAAAGAATCAGCCATGAAAAATCTTCATGGCTTTTTTAGAAAATTAGTTAAAAAATCTGCTGTATTTATTGCAAAATTGTTCCGGTGTCATTACAGGAATACCCGCATTTTTAAAATCCTTGATATTGCTTGTAAGAATTAAGTCTGCCTGAATCGCTTTTGCACATTCAAACTGTATTGAATCTTCTTTGTCAGTGAAAAATGCATTATTGGTTGCACTATGAAGAATTTTCTTGTCTTCGGGGATAACTTCAAACAATTCAAGGGTAAGATTTATAAACTCTGTAACAACATCATTGGGGATTTTCGCACCGTAATTTCTGTATACTTTCGGACTTCTCAGGCAATACATGAGTGTAGATATTGTATGGCTTGATACATAGCAATTATAATACATACGGTTATTTTTTATATACGATTTTATAATTTTTGAAACATACCTGTAATTCGGAGTTCTTCCGAGGTAAAAATCAAGCAGGACATTGATATCAACAAGGATTTTCACAGACTATACTTATCCTCCAAATACGACAAGGCTAATTCTTCTGCATCACAAGCAGAAATTTCACCGACATTTTGAACTTTCTGAATAAGATTTTCCATTCTGTCTGTAAGGGAATCGTCAAATTTTTCTTTATTTTCAGCTATAAATTTCTCTTGTAGTCTATTGATGAAAGACAAGACCTGCTGACAGGCATCCTCATCAAGTGTCGGAAGTAAATTAATAATTTGCTCTGCGCTGCTCATAACCAACCCGCCTTTCAGATTATTTTTTTAATTTAAATCACAGCTAATATTGTCAAAAATAAATGATTAAACATTCTGTTATTTATAATATATCACATATTTTTTATTTTGTCAATCTGTATTTTCTGCACTTTCATCAATTTTGCCAGATATTTCCTGCCGGCATTCGTCCCACCACTTCAAGACAGTATGTCTGCTTAAACCTGTTTCATGTTCACATTCAATTTTTTTACCCTGAGGATGAGCGGACAACCATTCATATACAATCTGTTTTTTACTTGGTCTGCCGTTACCGTCACGCCAATTGACATTATGATTAATTTCATCACGAATGAAATTAATCAGTTTTATATGATCAGCTTGATTGCGTCCATTCCGCTTGTTGCGTTCAATGCGGATATTCGTTAAAAGTTCAATATCAGCGATGGTAAAATTATAATAATCTTTGGAATAGCACTCCATAGCACTGTCAACATCTGCTTTTGTAAGCTCATTATCATGCTTATAAGTTCTCAATATCTCAAAACATTCCTGCATATCCGCTTTAAGGCGGGATTTTGGAACATCGCACTTGCAGGCGTATATAACAAGGCACATAAGATAAAAATAACGATGACCGCCTTCAATTTCAGTAACTCTGCGTTTCCACCATTCATAGAGCGCATGGTCTTTTACTTGTTTCCTCTTACGGTAGCCAATATTCCATTTTTTAAGGCGGTTATTCCCTTCAACAACAACTCTCTGATACCATTCAGGATAAAGTTCCGCAGCAACTGCACGATTAACTTTGCTCGGACGGTATGGTTTATTCACATCAACCCGATTTTCAGGCTTTAAGACGTAACTATTAAGAAATTCAAGACTGACTTTTTCACCGACCTTAAAAGCGGAAACAACATTTCCGTACTTGTTGTTAATACTGCCAACCATACGAAAACCCTGTCCGATGCCCTGATACTGAATACTTTCAAACTGAGAAGTACCGCCATATTCCCATATTCTGAAAGTGAGGTCGTGTTTCAATGACTTCAACTGCAATTTAATATTGGGATAAAGAACAACAGGCTCATCAAACACATAGTACAAATGGAGTCCACACCCGCTCAAAACAACAAAAGTAGGTTTTGGAATACTGCGATAAAGCTCGCATGAGCCGTCAGCACGCTCAAGAACACGTTCAAGTTCTTTAAGTCCAACACCATCAAGGTCAAAAATAAGAGCATTCATTGTCTGAGCATATTGAAGCTTATTACTCCTGCTGTGATAAGTCAAACCGCTACACAAAGCCATACTATTACACTCAACATAATTCATATAATCATCGCTCCAAGTGTCATTAAGCATAATTCTGCGGTGCAAACGCCGTCCAGAACCTTCGGAACAATCCCCCTGATACAAATAAATCGCATTCGGATGAGAAAAATCAGTATACATTTCTCCGGAATTCTCATTATTCGGGAAAACATAGCGATAAAACGCCTCTCCGTCAAACTCATCATAACGACAAGTCATCATATAATAACACTCTTGAAAATCATGCAAAAGCACTAAAAATCACCTCATCAAAAAAATAATAACAACAAACGTTCTTTTCTTTTCTTCTTTTCTTGAAGAAGAAAAGAAAAGAACCAAAAGAAAAGAAGAAACGCTATTGGCAAAACCAGACAAAGAAACAAAACCAAGTCAACAAAAACAAGACAAAAATACAAAAATAGAGAACCGAAAAGTCAGACAAAAACGAAGAAAATCTGAAAGGGGCTACCTAACGGTATCAGGGGGTTTAGATTATCAATGAATTTTTTACACACAAAAAATTATACGCTGATGAGCAAAATTTGTCAAGCCTTACCCCCACACCCTATAAAGGGGGCTTAGATTATCAATGAATTTTTTGCACATTTTAGCAGACTAAAACACTGTTTTTTGCCTATTTTAAGCCATTTTCGGGACTTTTCATTTTTTGATTTTTTTATGCTCATTTTCTTGTTTTTACTGTATAATTTCAGATGTTTAACTTGGGCATCTTCATAATGCCCTCTAAAATGTTCTGTATGCCATTTTAGAGATGGTGTAAGTATAGTTACCTTATGAAAAATAACGTGCCTAAAAACAGCGTTTAAATGCATATTTTAAGAATGTTTACAAAAAAGTAATTTCAGCAGACTAAATTTCTGTCATCAAAAATATATTATTTTATATGCAGACAGCCATATTTTTATTTCTTTATATCATGAAAATTTTTATGCTATTTAAAATATCACTGTAAATATGCTTAAAACGCTCTGTATGACGTTTTAAAAGTTTCAAAGTATCTTTATATTGTCTTTGATAACGTGTCTAAAAACGGTGTTTAAGCACAATTAACAGGATTGTCTGTTTTATTCAGCCTTAAAATTATAAATTGTCCTTGCAATATATTCAATATCAACCGTATCGGCAAGACAGCGGATAATTTCGTCTGAGGGCTTATATGCCATAGGCGATTCATCAACGGTTGATTCGCTTACAGACCATGTAAACACGCCCTTCATACTGTCTGCATATTCTTCAAGTGTCACGCTGTTTCTTGCCTGAGACCTGCTCAATGCCCGTCCTGCGCCGTGAGGAGCGGAATTATTCCATTCAGCGTTCCCCTTTCCCGTTCCTACGATAATTCCGTCACGCATATTGAGGGGAATACAGAGCCGTTCCCCTGAATTTGCGGAAATTGCGCCCTTTCTGATAATAATTCTTCCGTCATCAAGGCGGTCAATATAGTTGTGTACTGTATCAAATCTTTCAATTTCTTCTATATTTTCATTTAACAAAAGATAATTCATAATTGAATCTGAAATACATCTGCGGTTTGCACGGGCGTAATTCATGGCATTAATCATGCATGAAATATAATTTTCGTACATTTCCCCCGAAATATATGCAAGCTTGCTGTCAACTGCCTGCATTGATTCAATTTCATGCTGAATTGCAAAGTGTTCCGCTGCGGTTGCAGCTGTTCTGTGCTTTTCGAGGATTGTGCGCTTTAAATCTTCATCAATAACAGAGCCGTTTCTCTGGAAATACTTGCAGATATTCAGTCCGAGGCTTCTGCTTCCCGTATGAACCGAAAGCATATAGGTATTTTCTGAAATTCTGCCGATTTCGATGAAGTGATTTCCTCCGCCAAGTGTTCCGATACTGTTCAGAAAAATGTCTCTCTTGTCCTGCGCCCCGATAATGCGGCAGATATTGTCAATTTCGTGAACTAAATCTGAATGAAAAGAAATATATTCGGGGGCTGTATCATGAATATTCATTCCGCTCGGAATATTTCTGCGGATATACTCGTCAAGAGCCTTGAAATTAATGTCTCTGTCTGTCCTGAAAACAGTTGACATTACTCCGCAGCCGATATCAACCCCGACAATATTCGGAATAATCCTCTTTTCGTCAAGTACGGCAGTAAAGCCGATAACACAGCCGTTTCCTGCGTGGCAGTCGGGCATAACCCTGATAACGGAATTTCTCATTGCAAAATGTCCGCAAAGTTCCTTAATCTGTTCATAAGCGCATTCGTCAATATTATCCGTGTAAACAACGGCATTTGTATATTCTCCGCTGATATTAAGCATTTTTATTTCTCCTTTTCTCTTGTTCTGATTTTATTATACGCTGTTGTGTTAAAAAATACAACCTAAAAAGTGCGGAAAAAAGCCCCTGCAATTGCAGAGGCTTTTATTTTTTTGTTCCGAAAGCAGAACGTCAGTTCCTTTGTATAGTTTTATGGTTTTAAGATACAAGCCTGCCCCTACCAGTTGGTAGGGGTTTACTTGTCTTTAGTGATAAGATAAATGAGTATCCTTTCGTTTCAGACCCCTACCAGTTGGTAGGGGTTTACTTGAATGAAAGAATTCAACGTTAATAAACTTGGGTTTCAGACCCCTACCAGTTGGTAGGGGTTTACTTGCAAGCTAACAATGAATCGCACTTTGGTTATAGTTTCAGACCCCTACCAGTTGGTAGGGGTTTACTTGAGCTCTTGCTATTCTCGACAATTATAACATGGTTTCAGACCCCTACCAGTTGGTAGGGGTTTACTTGATGCTGTAGCAACGCTCATGGCAGAAATTTCGTTTCAGACCCCTACCAGTTGGTAGGGGTTTACTTGAGTAAACTATACAAAGGAAACCCTACTATGATTATATTATACAGCAAATTTTTACAAAAGTCAAGCCTTTTTAATAAAAAAATACCTCTTCTGTAAGTTCTTCTATATTGATTTTATTGCCGTTTATATTTTTGAATTTGCTCATTTCGTTCAACGTCAGCGACAAGGCAGAAATATCGCCTTTATCCGGTGCATTTGCTGAAACAATGCTTATTTCCTTTGAACTTTTAAGAGTATTTAATATAATTTTATAATAAAGTGACTCCTGAAACATAATATATCCGCTTTTTATCAGAAACGAGCGAAATTTTCTGTAAACTGCTCTTTCCTCGGCTGTTTCTGTCGGCAAATCAAAGGCAACAAAAATAATTCCCTTTCTGTCACGCAAAGCTTACCACCTCTTCAAACATACAATTGTCTTTCATTTTGTTTATGACAGCCAGAGTAAACAAATCAAGTGCATTTTCAATTGTAACAATACTGTTGTTATATCTGACTTCATCAGAGCATATGGAAAGCAGTTTCTTTTTATAATCCCTGTTAAAATCAGAATCCATGTTTTCATAAACGATTTCATCTACAAACGGACGGAAAGGTTCAATAATATCACATGAAAAGTTAAACTGATTCCTGCCGTTGTGATGATTAAGACCGAGACAGGTATTATATCCATGTGCTGAGATTATTCTGTTTATAGCTGAAAGAAGAATGGCATATCCGTAATTCAAAGCTGAATTAATGCTGTTTTCGGTTCTGCGGCAGAAATCACTGCCAAACAAACTGTGAAAATACACCCTTGCCGCTTCCGCTTCGATTTTTTCTGCGTTTTCAGTATTGATGTCATATAAGAGAGATTCAAGGTCAACAAATTTTGTCTCACCTGTTTTCCTGAGAAGATCCGCCTGATTTTTGATTTTTAACCTCAGAATCTCACAACTGATTTCAAGCTTTCTTTTTTCGTTCCAGCTTATCTGTTCATTAAGTCTGTCAGAAGAAAAAGTATTTCTGCTGAAAGGTACTGTTTCAAAGCAGGGATTATGCTTATTGTCGCAGAAAATAATATTTACATCATTTTCAGTCAGAAAAACCATAAGAGATGATGTAATATTTATCTGTTCGGATTCAATAATAAGTGAATTTAACTGATTTACGGGGATTTTACTTGATTCATCTCCTTTTATGATTAAAAGACAGTTTTCAGAACGATGCAAATCAGCATTGCCACTGATAACAATTTTTTTCCAGCCGTTGTTCATGTTCTCATACCCTTTCAGAACGCCTGTTCAGCATAGAATAACACCGAACAGGCACAACAGTTTAAAACTTAAATTTTTTAATAATGTCTTTCACCGAGATAAACAATGACATTCCGCAAGATACTTAATGCAATATTTGCAACAGATAAACTTCTCAATGTAACCACCCTTTCACTTTGAATTTTTATTATGACAGTCATCATTTCTGCCGTTTATTAAACGTTCCAGATATTCAGGACTGTGTATACACATACTGCAATCGTGATGCGAAAACGGAAAAATTCTATTCATACAGGTAATACAACAAATGTTAATCATTTTTTCACCCCTTTTTTATTGTGTGGGAGGGGTTTGATTCCCTCCCTTTAAATTTATGTCAGTCGCTGATGAATCCACCGATAAAGCCCGCAACAGAGCCGATAGCACCTCCTACTGCTGCACCTACACCCGAACCTACTGCAAGCCCGAAGAAAGTACCGGCAGGACCGACGACTGAACCGCCTACTGCACTGATACCTGCTACTACCGAGCCACCGATTGATGCTCCTGCACTTCCCCCACAGAAGCTGCCCCCGTTGCTCTTAAAAGTCTTTCTGTAAATCCGCTCATAAATATAACCTCCTTGGGTTTTGCCTTGATTTAAGCTGTTTGTTTTCTTTTATTAATTACATTATACAGGATTATTTTGAATAAGTCACGGCAAAAAAGTGCGGAAAAAAGCCCCTGCAATTGCAGAGGCTTTTATTTTTTCCTTTGTATAGCTTTAAAATTCTTGTCTGCCCCTACCAGTTGGTAGGGGTTTACTTGTATGAATCTACTGAAAATAAAGAACCTGTAAGTTTCAGACCCCTACCAGTTGGTAGGGGTTTACTTGGAAGTAAATGTAGATATAGATGTATTCTCTGTTTCAGACCCCTACCAGTTGGTAGGGGTTTACTTGCTAAAAATGCCACATTTCGTGATTCGGTAACGTTTCAGACCCCTACCAGTTGGTAGGGGTTTACTTGAGTAAACTATACAAAGGAAACCCTACTATGATTATATTATACATCAAAATTACACAAAAGTCAAGGCTTTTTTACAATTATTTTTCTTTTTTCTTGTCTGAATTGTCTGTTTCATTCATATCAAACATCTGTTCAATTGAAAGGTTCTTGAATCTTGTAATGCAGTAGCCGAAAGGAACGCACATAAGCTTTAAGAGATTCTTGCTGTATTCTCCGTTTTTCATTACATCATTGAAGTATGTCTTTACTTTTCCCTCGCATTTGCCGTTTATCTTGTCAATTATGCGTCTCTGCATGATATAGTGATAAAGCTGGAAATAGCTGTTTATTTCGGAAATATCATTGATATACAGATGCGCATATCTTGCGGCTTCGAGGTGTGCTGCGTTGTTCCTGAAATCCGAACAAATCCTGCTTTTTGAGTCTTCGAGGTCTTTTAACTGACCGTACATTATATCATTCCACTTTGTATTCCTGAGGTGGGCATTCATAGCGGTTTTGGCTCTTTCACGGTTAATCTGTCTTTTGGCTTCCTCGGCTTTCCTTTCGTCGGAATAATTGATATAGTTCTTGTAAAGCTTTGGATTGGTTGTTTCAAGTTCTTCAAAGGACTTTTTGGCGAGTGCTTTCAGCTTTTTTTCATCTGATTCACCGAGACAGAATTTTGTCAAAGATGAATATTTTCCTTCGGAAATTTTTTTAGCTATTCCTTTATTATTGTATTTCTCGCTGTAAAGCTGTGCATCACGTTCCAGACAGTGGAATCCGATAACATAACGTGAGTTGATATTGACAATATGTTTAATAATTTCATAGATGACAGTGAGGTAAAGGCTTATAATTTTCTTGAATTTCTCTCTTTCGGCATTATCTTTCCTTAATTTTTGCTTTTCATCGTAACTCATGTCTTTCGTTTTGGTGCGTGTATTCTCGATAATTTCTTTTTTCTGCTCAAACTGGTCATAATTCATATTGACGATAATTTTTGTCAATTCATCTAACTTTTGTGAAACAGTTTTGCCTCTGCCGTTTCCGACACAGGTTTCATAATATCTGTCAATCTGGTTTTTGCCGTTTTTGCCCTGTTTTTTCTGGATATCGGCAATTCTTCCGAGAACGAATCTTACAACAGCCTCATTTTTTGCGATTTCGTGGAGGTGTGCGGGGTCGCCGTAGCGTATGAGATAATGGAAACGTTTGTTTTTTATCACATTGTTTGTAATAAAGTTTCTCATGCCGTGCTTTCCCTTTTTGAGGAGATTTCCGTCTGAATCCTTAAAGAACGAATCTGCCATTTCTTTAAGTTCATCATCACTGAGGTCAGTTCCGAGAATTTTTATGGCATCAATCATCATTACACGCTTAGTATTTGCCACGGGTTCTCCCATTCTTGCAAAACTCTTGATAAGTCTCAGCTCATCAGCGATTTTTTCGCTGTTGTTAAAGAAAGCATAATCTTCTGTAAACTTTGCATTTACGCCTATAAGGGGCATAATTTTGAGGAAACACTGTATATTGTCAAATTTATTAATAAGTGTTGTGAACAGGTCATTTATTTCCTTGCCGTCAAGGAACATGGAAAGCATATACATAAGCTTTGAAAAAGTGGAAATATTCTTTCCTTTGGGGAGGATTCTTTTAATTCTTGGAACTGCTTTTTTATATTCTTCAACTTTTTTACCTCTGAATTCCTTGATTTTCAGCATTGTATCTTTAAGTTTTTTCCAAAGGCGTTCAGCTTCTTCAATGTAAAGCTTTTCTTTCTGATTTTCGTTAAAGCTTCCCCTGAGATTAATAACAAAAAAGTCTTTTTCGCTGATTTTCTTTTCATTTTCGGGGAGGTTTCTGTTTTCAGCCTCAGTTTTTGCGGCTTCCTCTATGTAATATCTGTAAATAACAAAATCCATCATAGTATAAAGCTTTGAGCGGATACTGTCAAATTCTCTGTGGTTATCACGGATATCGGACAATGCTTTTCGGTCAAGCATTATTTCCCTGAGCTTTGAGACATTAAAGCCCATGTTTTTCTGTTCTTTCATTATACTGAAACGGAAATACTGCTGTGCAAACTCTGTGGGGTCAATATTGAGAGTTTCGGCAATATAATTCACATTGGCTGCACTGTTCTTTGAAAATGACTCGGTGAGTTCATCTGCAATATCATCATAGAGGTAGTTCAAAGTACTGATATATTCCTTGCTGAGCTTGCTGTCAAGATTGTAAAGCCACCTGTAAGAAATAAGGTCATCTTCTGTATGGCTGTGTACATTCCAGTGGCGCAGACCGCTGAGAAGTGCAATAATATAATAACATTCATTGTCATATTTCAATATACATGGGTTTTTGTCACGCTGTTCCTTATTTGGGTTGTGTTTGAGGTCATTTGTTTCAAAAAATGCCTTTCCATAATAGCCGAGCCTGCTGTTATTGAGTATGTCATCAAATTTCTCGTTGTATTTGTCAGGCTCTTTAAACTGCTCATAGGTGTATATCGGCTTAAAGCCTCCCATACCGATTATATCTTCGCCAAAGCCTGCGATATTGTCAAAAGAATAAACCGCATTTGTTATATATTCTGCGAGGATTTTTTCAATATCAAGAATATTGTGGATAACCTGAACACGCACATTGTCAATGCTGTCCGAAGGACTGAAATATCTTTTTTCAAGTGTTTCTTTAAGACCGAGCATATCCTGTCTCGGAGAACCTTTATAAATGGGATTGTCTGCGATTACGTCATATCCTTTCGGGTGTCTGAACTGCTTGTTTTCAATCTTGCAGCCGATATTTTTTTTGAATATTTCTGCGGAAAAAGTTTCTTCTTTGGAAAGGCTGGCAATTTCATCGTTTTCAACGACTTTTTCGAGTTTTGCGCCGCTTCCGCCCTCAAAACCTGTCATATAGACTTTTGACCCCGAGACAAGCGCAGATTTAAGTCCCATTCCTTTTGCGTATGACTCCTTGTTTTTGGACATATATATCACTCCTTTGTTTTGCTATATGCTTATTATATCATATTAAATCAGCAATGCAAATATATTTTTTTAAAAAAATAATTTATTTTTATCAAGATTACAGATTTTCTTGTGATATTTATATTATATCAGATTATTTTGAAGAAGTCACGGTAAAAAAGTGCGGAAAAAAGCCCCTGCAAATTGCAGAGGCTTTTATTTTTTCCTTTGTATAGCTTTAAAATTTTTGTCTGTCCCTACCAGTTGGTAGGGGTTTACTTGAAGGAAAATAAGATATTGAATACAGAGATTGAGTTTCAGACCCCTACCAGTTGGTAGGGGTTTACTTGAAAATGAAAGACGTTAGAAAATTCAACAATGTTTCAGACCCCTACCAGTTGGTAGGGGTTTACTTGAATGGCTATATCTACAATATTGTTGGTGAAGTTTCAGACCCCTACCAGTTGGTAGGGGTTTACTTGCAAACAACAATCGTGAGCTTAGCGTCATCTTTGTTTCAGACCCCTACCAGTTGGTAGGGGTTTACTTGTAGAGTTTCGTACTATGCTATCGAAACATGGTTTCA
>Ga0326514_10000963_pt1 | contig 18942 bp, 25 predicted proteins | sample 3_2548_0518_D_FD_203653 | JGI IMG/M metagenome (GOLD analysis project Ga0326514, IMG submission 203653) | Bovine rumen microbial communities from UC Davis, California, United States - 3_2548_0518 | ecosystem: Host-associated > Mammals > Digestive system > Stomach > Rumen | place: USA... | reverse complement strand
CGAGGCGCGTCGCAAAGATAAACCGTTGTTTCTTTTAAGGGGGAAGTATCCCCCTTAAACCCCCTCGTGAGGGGGGTTAAAACAAGGCGAACCGCCAATACTCCAACTCGGACTCGACGCGGCATAATACAGATGCAAATAACGTGAACCGCAATAAGTCCCGCCATCACAGCTGCCACCAAACAGAGCGAGGCGCGTACCAGATGAACTCCAGAAATAGTCACAAAGATAAGTTGCCTGACTACCCCCTACCGTTTTAGGGAGCATACCGAACTCTCCAGCATATTGCGTTTTTTGCCATCCTGATGCAGGAGCTGTAAGTCCAGACGATACATACGAGCTATCTGAATCAAGTGCGTATGGGCGCACCATTTTATACTTGTACTCCATGTTCACAAGATTCAGCCCCAGACATCTGTCAAAGCGATTTCCCCAGAAATCTTCGATATGAAATACCCTGACGTGGTGTTTATCGTTTGATTCACCGTAGAACTGTGAGCTTCCATACAGCTTCCAAGCACCATCGACTTTATGATGACCAGTGTTCAGTTTTCCATAGTTCTGCGATGCGCCATTTACAAAGGTGTTTGTATCGCCTTGACCGAATGCCGCCTGCGAGTTTGAGGTTCTGGAAATGAGCGTCAGCAAATCGGAAATCAGCTCGTGCTTTGCCCAGTCCCATAACTGCCAACCGGCGCCATTGGCTTCGGCTCTCGATTTTTCTTGTGAACCGTTTGTATCTCCTTCGACTTTCGCGCCGACAATCGACCTCAGTTTACCGTCAATTGTTACGCCCTTAAACATCGGCAGATAGGTATACGGATTGATATATCCGTCTCCTGCATCATGCGCGTATGCCTTAAAGTCGCTGTTCAGCTGTTTGTTGCAAATCGCGACATACTCGTAGTCGGCATCCTCCCAGCGTTTGAACCATACCGTCGGCATCTGTGCCATGAAGTTCCCGGTATAGGCGCTGTTGGTGTAGTAGGTATCCGTCGCGAATGTCGGTGCAGATTCGCCTGTGACAAACACAAAATCGTCGTTCTCGTCCTTTGTAAAGTACCCCGTGTACTTTGTTGCCCAGTCTGACGGCTCTTCCGTCAGCAGAACGAACAGGTCAGAAGCCGTGCCGTCTGCCTTTTTCGTGTAATCGGTCGGGTCAAGGTAGTAATCCACCGTGCCGTTATAATTCACAGCGCACGGTTTGTTTTCAGCGATAAACCACACATCTGCCCACGAACCATAGTCAAACTGCCCTGTCTGGTAGTCCATCCTCGCCGGTGTCATACCTACCGCGTCATACAGATACTCCACTCTGGTTTCAGGATTGCTGTCGTTTTTGTTGACGCGATACCCGTACACCTTCGTGTTCATCAGCAGCCGGAGTGCCGCGATGTTTGCATCAACACCCACGAATTTTCTCGCAATAACGCCGTTTTCAACTGCATTCTCACTGTTGACATTCAGCGCATCCTCGATGATAATGACAGACGGGTCGGTCTGGATGCCGTCCAGTTTTAGTTTGTCCTCCACCGACATAATACCGGCGGATTCCTCCGTGGCTGCTGGCAGCTGCGCCGCAGGGATTTTTCCGTCTACCAAATCCGCCTTTCCGTCAGCGGCGGCTCTCGCATCCATCGCCATAGCCTGCGCAATCATATCTGTCGCCATTATACCCACTCCCCCTGTTCATCAAGTCTCTTGTACGCATGCGTCGCTGCGATGATGCAGATACTGCCCGGCGCCCAGTTGTTCTGCGGCGTCGGGAGGTCGTTTGCCGTGTCCACCTGAATGGTCACGCGGTGGATCGGAACACCGTCCGTATAGCGACAGAACACAGATTCAAGAATTGTCATGGTGGTCCTCCTTATCGTTATCATTCTCAGATTTCAGCTGCGCCAGAATGTCCCGCAGCTTTTTCGGGTACGGGACGAATTTTCCTGTGTTTTCGAGGATACTCAGCCCCTCATTGGCAATATAAAATCCCTCCGCCATCACCTTACAGAACGCCGCGCCGAAGACGTAAGCATCCAGAATGTGCCCCAGCGCGACCACAAGAAGGATCATCAGCTTCTTGCCGACACCCTTAAAGCAAACCGCGCTGTCCAGTTTGTGCGCCATAAGTCCTGCGATCAGCCCCGTCACCATGTCCAGGCACATCGACAGCAGCAGCGCGACCATCATCCCGTCCAGATCACCCCAGAGCAGCCCCGCGACCGCACAGAGCTCCGCAGTCAGCCATTTGATAAATGTTTCCTGCTTCATGGCATCACTCCGATCTGATCATAAAGTTGTTGCCATACGTCCCGACATACCCAACTCCACCAAAGGTATACCGGAACGGCGACTGATGCGACGGATACGGCGTATAGACAGGCATCCAGACGCCCACAACCGACCCGTCGTCGTTGTAGATGGAGTCTGCTCTGATCCTGACATAATTGTCGCCGAAGTCGCAGCAGGTGCATTTTACAAAGACTGATTTTAAGCACGTCGCAGTGTACAAACGCGTCGGGTAATCAGCAGGCCGTACGTTGGAAGAGATGTTGTTGCCGGATTTGAAAAAGCAGATAACGGTATCCCCCGCCTCGTTTTTGCAGATCAGGAACGGCGGCTGCGATGCTACACTAATGGCGATCGCATTATCCGTGATGCAGGCAGAACTGAATGAATTCGACGAGTTCGCGGAAACGGACAGCCCATTGCAGGTAACGCTGATGGACGCTGTCGTGATCTGCGCGGCTAAGGACTCCCCGATATAGCACATGATCGTGCTGTCGCTGATCGTCACGCTCGAAAAGTACTTCGGGACCGCGTCCGCTTCCAGGATCGCTTGCAGCCCGGCAAGCGTAGAAAAACTCTTGATTTGCATAGTATCACTCCTCAATGATCTCGGGTGTACCGACGATCGGTGCGCCGCTGAAACTTGCCTGGTTGACGATCAGTACCGGCGTACCTGTGATCGCGCCGATCCCAGGAGCCGGTGCAGGGGAACCCCCTCCGCCCATTTCAAACGCAAACTCCACGCTCTGACCGATCGTAAACTGCATCTCCATCAGCTCGTCACCTCCCGCGGCACATCCAGCACATGCAGTGTCCCGACAAGCTTGCGGTACTCCAGATCGGAGGGGCTTGTCAGAATGAAATGCATCCGGTACGTCCCCAGGAGTGCCGCAGTTTCCTCGCTCGTGAGCACCACGTTCCATCCGAGCCCCGTCTCATCGCCGAACGGCTGGCACTGCTTCACGAGCGCCACCGACCCCGGAACTGACAAATTTTCCAGCACGACACGCATTGTGTAGCCCGTCGTATCCTCCAGCCCGACCCGGACAGCCAGCTCCGGCGAGGTATCCCCCCGGAGCATCCGCATCAGCGGTGTTTCGTTAAAAAAATCGATTGTTTTCATCACGCGCCTCCTATTCTGCCGCCTTGAACCTGCTCCGCATCTCGCGGATCGCCCTGTCCGCCTTGGACGCCTTGATGCAGTCCGCCATGACGCGGGTATCCTCGCCGCCGCAGGACAGCACAGTGCCGCCGCGGAACGTCCACTCGATGCCGGTAATCACGCTGTACAGCGGTTCGCCGCCGCGCAGCCGGTAGATCTGCCCGTTCTGGTCGCGGTAGACGGCCGCATTCGTGTCACGGTAGACCGACCCGCCGGCGACCTCGCCCAGGTCGTGCCAGTCCGGGAAGCAGATCCGTTCGCCGAGCTCGTAGCGGTCGGTCGTGTGGACCTTGACCCGGAACGGCCGCGCGATGCAGTTCCGATTCTCGCCGTAGTGATACATCGACATTGCCAGACCCCAGACAGGGGAGAGCCATTCGTTATCCATGCGTTTCTGGTATCCGTTCATGAAGGGATTTCCCTCGACGTAGATCCGGTACGGCGAGAGTCCGTTTGCATTCGGCACATCGCCCGCCGCCCACGCCGGCTGAAAATCATCGTAAACCACCGTCGTGCTGTACAGTTGCAGCCGGTAGTCCGCGACCTCGCAGCTGTCCAGCTCCATGTCCGCCATATATACGACAGCATCCCCGAGCGACGGCTGCACGAACTGCCGCAGGGTCAGATAGCCGTCCTTTGTCACCGTGATAAACCCGCCCGCCGCCTGTGCCAGCCAGCGCAGGAAGCTCCGCGGGTTGTCGTCCTTGAAGACGCCGTCATCCTGATACAGGAAGAAGCATGCGTTCTGCGTCGTGTCCTCCACGTTATGATCTGTCCAGATGTAGTTGTTGCAGTACTCGATCCCGCCGTTCTGTGTCTTGTCGTAATCACGCCAGACGAGCAGGCGCTTTCGCAGCCCCATCTGCCGCATCGCGAGGATGTTCGCGAGATTCACGCAGCGATCCATCCAGGCTTGCAGTACAGGGCCGTCCGAGTAGAGCTGCGCCAGGAATTCCCCGAAGCCGTAAACGCCCGCAGAAAGCGTGCCGTCCTGCACTACCTCCTCCGCGTTGTGGTTATAGCTCGACGTATCCGTCCAGCCCATCGCGTCCTGCCCGGAAATCGTGAAGATCTCTGCCTTTTTCTGCGCATCCGTCACCCAGAAGATGCCCTCCAGAGGTGCAGTGGATGCCGTGTAGCTCTCGCCGTCATACCAGCGCCGGAGCAGGATCCGGCAGCCCCTGATCTGGTACCGCGAGATGCCCGGCAGCCGGCAGACCATCGAAAGCGTCGCCGCATAGACGCCGCCGATCTCAAATGCGCCAGTCGCACAGCAAAGCCGTTTGGTCTTGCAGGAGATGACATTCGCGTCACTCAGAGACGCGATGGTGCTCCAGTCGTGATTCTGGTAGTCATAGACCTGTACCACGCCGGCTACATGCTCACCAATTGTCATGTCGCCACCGCCTGTCTGTAAATGGGTATCCGGATCATCAGCGGTCTGCACCCCGTCAGCGTCACCTGTACGTCGATCAGATTGTCACCAAGCGCCAGATCTGCCGTCTTCGATGCCACCGCGCTGTTGCCGTCCACCGTGACCGTCTCCGATGTCCCGCCGATCGTGATGACCGTGCCGGTCAGCTCCCGCGTCCCTGCGGCATAGTCCTGCCGCTTGACCGTCACCGCCAAAGCGATAGTGGAGCCGCCCGTGAATACCACAGAACGACGCACAAAGACCGGCACACCGCCGACCAGCTTCAGGTCATATCCGCGCAGATGCTCGTACTCGATGGATGCCGCCTCGCCGTCGACAGAGAGCGCCGTCGGCAGGATCGCCGCGACCTGCTCCCGCCGGTAGGTGTCTGCACTTGCATCCAGGATCAGAGGCAGCGTCACCGCGTAGATGCCGGAAAGCGCGTATTTCTCAGCGATCTGTACAGCACCGCTGAGAAACGCTCTGTAGCCGGTCTGGAACGGCTGCACCGGATCGGAGCTGTAATTCGTCCCGAACCGCAGCCCCGCGAAGAGCAGCGACCCCAGCGCTGCCGCAGTTTCGATGGCAGCGGCCTGCGTTCTTGTACACTCCAGCTCCAGCGTCATCTCCGATTTTGCTGTCTGCACCGGATAGCAGCAGACCGTGCCGTCCGCCATCGTGTAGACTTTGGACTGCACGGTCTTTTTGAGATCCGTCGCACCCGCCTGGATGCACCCGGCCGTCACCAGGACGGTGCCGCCGGGTGTCTCTTTGTAAATGTCGATCAGTCTCACAGCGTCACACCTCCTGATTCCGCATTTGCCGCCTGTACCGCGTGGACGACGAGCGTCTCGACATGCTCACCGCCGATGGAGACCGGGATGATGATATCCCCGCCCTGACCGCCGCCCGGAGTCGCGGAATTTGTACTCGTCTGGTTGGTCGTGTTGTAGTTGTTCGTGATGTAGGACGTGCTCTGCGGCGTCCTGTACCGGTCTGCCGCCACTTCGGATTGCAGGCGATTAAACGCACCGAGCGCATCCTCGGCGACGTTCGGCATCTCATCGACGAAGCCAACACCAACGCCCTGCGCCAGGTATTTTCCGACCTGATCGCGCATCACGCGGGACGGCGACTGGATCCCGAAGATGTCCTTCACGCCGGTGATCCAGTTGTTCCCGAACTCGTCGAGGTACTCGTACATGTCAAAATCAACGCCGAGGAAACCGGACATAATGCCGTCCACGACAGCCTTTCCGAGCGCCGCCCAGTCTTTGCCGCCGAGAGTCTCCTTCAGGCTGTCCAGGAGTTTGGTCACGAACTTCTCGGTGTTCTCCGAGATGCGAGCCGGCATGGTCAGCTCCTCGAAGAGCGCCGCAAGCAGTGTCCCGACCGCATTCAGGAGCGCCCCCATTTTCTCAGGGTCTGTCAGCCCGTCCGCCAGCGCCGTGATGATCGCGACCGCCGCATCCATCAGCGGGTCGAGGTTGTCCAGCACCGCATTCAGGATCGCCGCGATCAGCAGCAGCACCGCCGTCAGGATCTCCGAAGAGTGCTCCCCGAGGTAAGTCCCCAGCGTCTGCACGATCGTGATCGCCGCCGTCAGCAGCGGGGACAGATTCTCGCCCAGCAGCGCGGCAAGCGTCGTGATGATCGTCAGCACCACATCCAGCAGCCCTGTCAGGCTTGCCGGATCTGCGAGGGTATTGACAAGCTGCATGATGAGCTGGATCGCCGCCGTCAGGAGCGGCTCGGTATTCTCTCCAAGCAGTGTGGCCAGTGTCGTGATGATCTGGATCGCTGCCGTCAGAAGTGCATCCAGTCCGTCCGGCTCTGCCAGCGTCGCGACGAGCTGCGTGATCAGATCCGCAGCAGCTTGCAGCAGGAGCGGCGCGGTACTCAGCAATCCGTTCGCGAGCATCGTCAGCAGCGTCACGCCGGCCGAGATCAGATCCTCCGAGTTATCCGACAACGTCGTCACGATCCCGTCGATCAGCGTCCCGCCGACGCCGGACAGGGACGTGAGCACCACCGGCAACACCCGCAGCGCCGATGTCAGCAGCGTCCCGAAGATACTGCCGCCCGCCTTGATGACGTCCGGGAGTGCCTTTTCGATGCCCTGCGAGAGCTTTGGCAGCATCTGCTCGCCGACCTGCCCGATGTGCTCGAAGATGCCCTCCAGATCGCCCGTCAGAGAGTCAAGGCCAGACACCAGCACGTCCGTCCCGGAGAGATCTCCGGACAGGATCGCGCTCATGCCGTCCATCATCGTCGTGAGCGACGGCAGCAGCTCCGACACCAGCCCGCGTTTCAGGCCGTCGCCGGCAGTCTGGAGATTTTGCAGCGCGTCCTGATACGCAGCGGCCGCCTTGACCGCCTCGTCGGACATGACGCCCCCCAGATCATGCACCTGCTGGCGAAGCTCCTCCGTGTCCTCTGCCGTGGAATTCAGCAGCGCCCCCAGCTCAATCGAGGATCGCCCGAGCAGATCATTCGCCAGCGCCGTGCGCTCGGCGCCTGCCGGCATCTCCTGCAATTTTGTGATGACCTCCGCGAAGAGATCCTCCTGCGACAGCTTTGCCGCATCCTCCAGGCTGATCCCCAGCTTGTCAAACGCCGCAGTCGCTGTCTTGCTCTGATCGACGACCGCGTTCGAGAGCGTTTTCATGCCCTGGGTCATGGAGTCGATCGAGGTGCCGTTGTGCTGTAGGATAAAATCCCACTCCTGGTATGCCTCCGCGGACATGCCAAGTTTCTGGGACATTTTGTCGATATTGTCGCCGTAAACCGCAGCGCTCCCGGCAGCGTCGAGCATCATGCCGGACAGCGACGAAACGCCGGCAACTGCACCGCCGACCGCAGCCGTCACCCCGGCGACCGCACCGGTCACGACCGACATGCCGGTCTTGGCGATACTTCCAAGGCCAGATAACCCGGACTTGAAGCCGGATTGGTCGATCGCGGTGCCGAATTTTAAGATTCCGTCAAATGCCATCTTACACCCCTTTTCAGACTTGGGGGACGCGCCCTTGGTAGGCTTGCGCGTTCACTTTGTCGGCAAGTTCCCGGCGTTCACTGCGCAAGGGGCGCTTACCCCCAAACCCCCGGTCAAAAATCAAACGCCGCAGCGATGTCGTCATCGTCGAGCACGAACGGCAGAGCGATGTCCCGCTGCATCCGTGCATAGTGGGCGTGGCGCTTGGCGTCCTTGATGTCGGACAGGTCGAGGGATCGGATCCCCACACGGCGCATAGTCGCGCTGTCCTCCGGCAAAGACTCCCACAGCGCACGGAACTCCCACCAGTGGAGATACTCCATGCGCAGCAGATCCATCTGATAGTACCGCCGGAAGTCCGCGATCACGCACGGCGCATCCACATCCCAGTCAAACGTCGGCGGACGCCGCTGTGCATCCGGATCCGGTTCGGATCTCAGTTCCCTGTGGTCAAACCCACGGCAGAACCAGAGCAGGCCGTCCATGATCTCCCTGGTCACGGGCTCCGGCTCGATGAGCCACTGCTGCATCGCTTCAATCTTGTCTGCGACCGACAGCGCCTTGTCGCCCACAAGCCCGATAAATTGCAGCCACGCTCGGAAATCCGTCAGAACCGGCAGCTCACGGCCGCCCGCCGGGATGCATTCCGGGAGCGGTTCATACAGCAGGGAGATCACTGCTGTTCGGCGGCCTTCCCGGCTGCCTTTGTGACTTTCTTCACCGCCTGCTCGATGGCGCGGCGCTGCTCGCGGTTGGGATTCGGCTTGTACTTGTTCAGGATCTTTGCGCGGCGCTCGGCAGCAGCGGCCGTCTGCTCATGCACGAAGTCCTGGAAGGACTCGTACAGCGCATCATAGTCTGACGGACGTGCAGAGCCTTCAAGAAGGTAATCTGTCGTGTCCTCGCCAAACAGCGTGTCGATCAGCGCTGTGATTGCATCGCAGTATACGAGTACCTCACGCGCACCGCTCGTACCGGCAGTCAGCTCCGCAAACCTGGCATTCTGCGCCTGGATGGCTTTATCATAGCGCTCAAGTCCGTCCACCGAGTCCAGATCGAGCTCGAAGCTATGACCATTGTAAGTCCATGTTGTACTCATGTGTAACTCCTTTAGGACTCCGGCGTAAATGTCGCCGACTGGCCGCCGGACGCAATGGTCGCCTCGCCGTAGACAAGCTCGTCGCATGCCTTAAACGCACCGGCATAGCCGTAGTACTCCGCATCGTCGCCCTCCGTGCCGGGCATCACTGCGTACTTGCGCAGCACGGCAACATTGCTGACGGTATCCACCAGCAGGATGTATCTCTCTGCGTTGGTGCCGGTCAGCTCATGATCTGCGATGTTTTTGATGTCAGTCAGCACCGGATCGCTGTCCGTGTCGTCAAATGCATAGTCGATCGAGGTGTCATACGCGACGATGCTGTTGCGCTTGGTCGCCTCGTCCACATACTTGACGTTGTGCTCTACCGGGTTCTTGTTGATGCTGAGCTTAGTAAAATTTTTCATGCGGGTCAGCGTATAGCCCGCCGTGCCGGTGCTGGGAACACCGTAAAACGCAAGCTTCTTGTGTCTTTCTTTCATAGTGTGAACCTCCTGTTAGTTGATTCTGTACGTCAGCCGAAGCTGCATCTGATACCGCGCCGAATCGGCCGATTCCGAAAACGCATAGCCGGAGGATGTGACCTCCAGCCGCACCGGGGTCATACCAGCAGGCAGATCCGGCAGAATGTCGCCGCGGGCATTCTCTTCGATCCACGCCTCGAATGCCTCAAACAGCGCCTGATTCTCAGCACACTGATCCGCATCCGCGCCGTAGTACATGCGGGACGCGAACACGAACAAGAACTGCTTGATGCAGCCACCGTCCGTATACTGCCGCAGCACCGGCTCACCGGGGACACGCTCCAGCGTAAACTGCCCCGGCTCTGATCCGAGGTAGTCGATCTGGACAGCGCCCGCCGGAAGATCCGGAAATGTCAGGATATAATCCCGCAGACTTTCAATAATGCTCATGGTTTCTCCTTAAAATTATCGCGAAGCGACACCGCAATTACGCATTATGCCTTACGCATTACGCATTATTTTTTCAGCCCCTCATTGGCTGCCTGTTCCAGCTCCGTGCTGTGATCGGCGACCATGCGCTCAAACCACAGCTTGCCGCGAAGCCCGCCGGAACCGCCTTTGTTGGTGTAGTACTCCTGCTGTGCCTTCGGCTCCGTGTTGACAATGACGCCGGGGCTTTCCTGCTTGTGGGCATCTCTCATCTTGCCGCGGTTCGCGAAACGCTCCATCGCGACCGGCACATATGGGCGCATCAGCTCAATGCATTTTGCATCGAGTGCATTCTGCGCGTTGCTCAGTGCCGTCTTGCTCTCACTGCTGATTTTGATATCCAGCCCCGAAAACTTGATCATTTTATCGTCATCCTTTTTTAGACTTGGGGGACGCGCCCTTGGTAGGCTTGGGGCTTCGTTCCCTCCGCTAACGCTTCGCTCACTCTCGCCCCAAGGGGCGCTTACCCCCAAACCCCCTGTTATTTCGCCGTAAGCTCAATATGCTGCATAAACGCCGACCCATACCGGAAATCCTTGACCTGCGTGATCGTCATCGCGCCGGCAGGCGGCGAGGCCGCCTCACTCGCCGCCGGCAGGATGCGGTCGTCCTTTTTAGGAACGTATCCGTCCAGGATGGACGTTGCCGGAATCGCCGCGAAGGTGTTGTCCTCGGGGTCACGCGCAGGCGATTCGCCGCGGCAGTCCTGCCAGTAGCTCGGGCCGTACACATGCCGCGCGAAGGTCGGCGCCCGCCCGGAGATATCCTTCGCCCAGATCGTCACAGCCGGAACATTCGTCGGGAACGTCATGTATCCTCATCTCCCTGCGCGTAAACCTCGACCGCCCCGAAGCTCTGCCCGCGGTACAGTCCGAGGTCTTTGAGATCGTTGTTCAGAAAATACAGCGACCTGCCAGGGTTAAAAAACGTCTGCTGCACCGTGTAGGCACCCAGCGTCTGCGAACCCTGCGTCAGACCGCCGCTGCCGGCATTACCGGCATTGTCCAGCGCCCGCGTGACCGTCTGCACGATCACCGACTTGACCGCCAGCGCGTAGTCCTCACCGGTCTCCGGCTTTGCGATCATGGCATCGACATCCTTGCCGACGCGCCGCGCCTTGATGCGAAGCTGCGCGGAAGCCTGCGCCAGCATGGTCGTCGCCGCCGTCTCCTGTGCCGCCGTCAGAGGATATCCGACCGCCCGGATATCCTCAATGGTAGCATATACTGCCGCGCTCATCGTCTACTCCGATCAAGTACCAATGTCCGAAGCCGTGACAGGTACATACGCAACCGCCACAACCTTGGAGCTGGAGATGTTGACGATCTCCAGAATGTCACCCGCGGAGACAGCAATTTTAGTCGTGCCGGAAGTCAGGCTTGTGCCGTCGTAGGCGCTGGATGTCTCGTTATAGGTCGCACGCTCGCTCGGGTTGAGCTTGTAGGCGTAGGTCGTGCCGGTGTTGCCTGCGGTAATGGTCGCGATGGTCTTGCCCGCATCAGATGCAGCGAGCGTCACAGTCAGGCTGCCGGGTGCATACACCGCACGGATGGCAGCGCTGCGGAGCACCTTGTGACCGTAGACACGGCGGCCCTGTACCGCACATGCGCCGATATACTTGCCGGACTGGTCGAGGTTCTGCACATGCACGCCGACCTGCCACTCATGTGCACGGGTCGCGAAACGCGGGTGACCGGCGATCATGGCGAGGTTCGCGGTGGTGTCGTTCCACTCGATGACCTTAAAGCCTGCGATCTTGCCGACAAAACCGTTGGTCACGGTCTCATCGCCGAGGGAGGTGGAGCGGATAAACTCCGGGCAGTTCAGGAGCAGGGACACGGTGTCCGGTGTGCAGAGCAGATAGCGCTTGCCGTCGTTCGGGATGTTCTCCTTGGACATGTCGCTGCGGATGTCCACGATCGTGTTATAGATGTTCTGTGCCGTGAGCTGTGCCACGTTCTTGACAGTCGCGCCCGCGAGCAGCACGGTCGCACCGTCGGTGTCGATCTGCGCCGCGAGGGAATAGCCGGCGGAATCCAGTCTGTCAGCAACCAGATTGTCCGGTACTGCCGCCGCATCAAAGCCGTCGATCAGCTCATTGACCGCCTTGTCCTTGTCGATGAGCAGCGTGGTGTAGCTGGTGGAGCCGGTGGTCAGGCTGATGCCGTTTGCCTTGTCATAGTCGGAAACGCTCACCTCAGTGTCGCGCACCGGGATCTTGACCGCACCAGCGGTCGGGTTGCCCTCGTAGTCGTTGTTGAAAACCACGCCGTCCGCAAGTCTCAGCTCCTTGCGAAGCTTTGCGAGGACGAGCTTGGAATATCTTTCCTGTGCTGTATGTGCCATTATGCATTCTCCTTTCTGGTTTTCAGATCCTCGTTCTTCTCGTAAAACGCCTTCTCCACGCCGTCCATCTCATTGTCAGACGGGGTGAAGCTCGGTGTCTCGCCGCGGAAACCCTTGGTGATGCCGGAAAGCTTCTCCGCATCCGCATTGATCTCCTCCTCGGTCTCGCCGATCAGACGGTCGGCAAGCTCAGCGGGGAGGTCATACTGTACGGCAGCCTTCTCGCGGTATGCCTTGCAGAGTGCCGCCTTGTGCTCCGCTGCCAGATCGTCCAGCGCCTTCTGGTGATCGGCGGGAGAGATGTAGCCCTCGAATTCCGCAGCCTTTGCGGTCACTGCCGCGTCGATCAGCGGCTGCGCGGCAGCATCGAACGCTGCCTTGGTCGTGATGGTGTTGAACTCTTCCATCGTGATTCCTCCTTTTTCGATTGTATTGTGCTTCATAACGCCTGTATCCTGCCCGTGCTGGCTCCGCGCTTTAGCTGTAACGCCGGCGCCCACCTGCGCGGGAACGGCGACAAAGCTCCATTCGTAGGCATCCGTGATGCCGTCCAGTACCGTATGACAGATCTGACCGTCATAGCTCTTGCCCCTTGCGTGCTCGCATCCGGCATTTACATCCGCCCCGCAGATAGAGCATGTACGCCGCGATGCGCTGCACGAAACGCTGACCTCTTTTTTGATGCCTGCATCAATTTCCTTGATGAGATCAGCGTTCGTGTCTGTACGTACCATATAGGCATACGCCTTCAGGCAGCGGTACTCCCCACCCCATGCAGTCTGCTTCTCAGGGTCGGAAATGACCTCGGTGTCATAGATCCGCGCCGCCTGATTGTTGGCTGTTGGCGTATGGTCAAAAATGCCCGTCTTCCCGACGAACAGCTCCGCCATTTCGTCCAGCGCCTCATCAGAGAATCGCTCGCCGTCCCTGTCGATGTCATTGTGACACAGTACGACAGGAAAGGTATACAGCTCCTCCGCCTTAAACTTCCGGCGCGTCAGCGAGTTAATCTTGTCAAGTGTTTCCTTATCCATAGTTCACCTCTGGTTCATGTTAGTAACCTATGATCTGCTTTCTTTTCTTGCCCGTCGCCAGCGCCGCCGCCCAGTGTGCGAGCGTCACCGAGTCGATGAGCGAAGCGTCCGCCTGTTCCATCAGCGGCGTGTAGCCGAAGCCGCCGCCCGTGCCGATGGGCCTGTGCTCGCAGTTCGCCACGACCTGTGTCAATGACGGCTGCGCCATGTGGACGATCTTCCCGTCGAACAGGTTCGTCTCGAAGAGCGCATTCGCCGTGATGACCTCCGCCACCTTCGGCAGCACCGGCTTGCATTTGACGTTCGCGTTCTTCATGTCCTCCATGAGGATGGGCGCTCCCGCAGCGCCGTCGATGACGACCTTCTCCGCCGACGGGCTGCGCAGGTAGTCGATGATCCACGCATTTCCGTCGCGGACAGGCCGGCAGTCGATGGATTCCACAAAGACTTTCTCGTCCTTCGTGCGAACCGCAGCCGACAGCGCGACCGAATCCTTACGGTACTTCACGCCGTAGTAAACGCGGACAGGCTCGGCGAGCTCCGGCGGTACTTCCGTCTTGTACCAGAGCCATTCCTTTTCCGAAATGGCGGACTTCTGTGAGTACGCGATCCACAGACCAAGGCGCTGGATGTTGTCGTCCACCTGATCGTCGCCAAGCTCCGAACGAACGGTTCGCTCTGTCAGGATCGTGCCGAGTGACGGGTTCGTTTCATACCAGAGCTCCGGGTCATGCGCATCCGTCAGGCGCGGCACCGACCATTCCGCCCAGCCCGCATCCTCCTCCTTGCCGCGGATCAGATCGCGCCGCAGTTTCAGAAAGACGTCGCCCGAGCTGACCGCTGTCGGCGGCGTCCCGCACATGAGCGTCTGCGGATTCTGCGAGGATGTGACAACGTATTTCAGCGCCGATTCTTGATCGGATGTGTACTCCTGCGCCTCGTCGATGATGAGCACGTCATAGCCCTCACCCAGACCGCCCTTGGAGGATCTGGTGCGGAAGTTGACGAGCGCTTCGCTGCCGTCTTTGAGCCATTCGATGCGCTCGCAGCCGCGGGTCTTGTAGGTCTTGTAGTCCTCGTCCTCGCGGAAGCCGATCTTCGCCAGCAGCGAGCACACTTTCTCCCACGCATTCGAGGAAGTGGACGTGCGATGCGCCGTGTAGAGCGTGCGCTCCCCATGCGTCAGCGCCCAGATGCTGCGCATAATGAGCAGCTCAGACTTGCCGTTTCGTCGCGGGATGCTCCACCCGAACTTCATGTGCAGCCACCTGCCGTCCGCATCGAGCGCCATGATGTCCTCCATCATGAGCTCCTGCCAGTCCTGCGCGGTGCGCCCGGATCTGTTGTACAGCTCGACGGCTTCATTGCCGAGGGATTCCTTGTAGGGCAGAACGACCGAAAGCGTCGGCGTCTGCCGTCCGATTCTCGCATCCGTCATAGGTTTTTCCAGTCGAACGTCTGCGGGAGCTCGCGGTTCGATACCGGCTCCTTTTCCTGCGAAAAATCCATCTTTGCGACCAGCTTGTCGGACTTCTGCCGGTTGCAGCAGAGGTGCGCAAGCTGTAGATTCCCGATGTCGGACGGATGCCCGCCCTTGCTCACGGGGATGATGTGATCGATGCAGGGAGACAGCGGATGCGGGAATTTCTGGTGGAAGTCCACGGGATTCCCGCAGATGCCGCAGACGCGCTGCGTGGCGTAGATCTTTTTCTTGTTCGATTCAAACTGCGCCCGCTGCGTGCCGTTGTGGTCGGGGCGCAGGTTCGGCTTTGCCCTTGGTGCGTTCGGCATGGTGTACCTCCTTCTGTGTATAAAAATAGCACCGCCTGACGATTAGCCGATGCATACACTTATTATTGATTTCATACTAACTCTGTCACGGTTTCAGCTCGACGCTGAATACATGGTCGAAGTTGTAGACGCCGATCCATGCACCTTTCAGCTTGACGCAGATCGCCTTGCCGTCATAGCCGTAGTCGTCCCATTCATCTTTCTTGTAGGTGATGGTATCGCCGGACTTGAATGTGATCTCCAATCTGGTTGCAGATTCCACTTGGTTCACCTCCGTCAGGGTATCAAAAAACCGCCCCGGTTTCCCGGAACGGTTTGTTGTGTTATGCAATTGAAAGCTCTGAGCCTTTCTGAATAGCACACCGTTTTACAAGAATCGTTGTGCTCGCCCCAAAATCCTCCGGGTTATCATTACGCGTCATTGCAACCGAGGTTACGATGATCTCGTTTCCGTCCTTGTCAAGCAAACGGCTCCCATTATGCAGTTTCTCACAAGCTCCATCGAGTGTTACGGACAACATTGTACCAACTGGGAAAACATCAATGACCTTTAACATCACGATTCGCCTCCATTCTTGTAATAAGCATCAAGTTCTTTGCGATATGCTGTCAAAGCCTTTCGTGTCTGCTCAATCTCCGGCTCGGTGAGCTTATATGCTTTGGCATATTTCAAAAGCTTTTCCTGTGCTTCAATTTCACATTGCAAACGGCTTGGATATGAGCCGTCATTTCTTCCGTTTCGATATTGAGCTGTATGGATCAGTTCCTCAAACACACTGGCACGACCCGGCTTTTGCCGAATCAGAATGGTCTTTGCATCGTAGGTGATCGCTTCCGCATTTCGGCTTTCAAGGTAAGCATCTGTTGCATCATCGAATTGAATCAATCCGCCCTGCGCTTTAAATGCTTTCAAAATCTTCCGGAACTGCTTTTTAGGCATTGGCTCGATTTTGCTATCGTCTTTTCTGCGAAACATGCCATCAGTTCCTACATTCAGTATACCACGTTCAGTAGAAAAAGTCAACCGCCCCAGCGCATCATTTTGTAAACTTTCTGCGGCATCCTGTGACAAAACCGTCGGCTCACTCGCGTTCTGCAAGACCTCCTGCGGGTCGTTCGCGTCCCACGTCCGCTTGCTCCACACATCCTGCCGCTGCCGTCCGTTCTCGAAGGTCACGGTGCAGTCGCAGTTATCATGCCGCCGGAAGATATCCTTCGGGTGATCGCCGTACACATAGCGGCCGGCAACATCCGTACACCACGAGCAGCAGCCGTTCACAGCGACGCGGTTCAGATAGCACTTGAACCCCAGATCATGCCGCTTCTGCGCATTGATCTTGATATAGCTGTCGTGCATCGACATCGCCGTGTTCACGACCGGAGCGCCTGCCCGCCGCTTGATGACCTCCGGCTTCACACCGGGGTCTTCGAGCGCGTGCGCGACCTGCTGGATGCGTTCGAGGGGCTTGGGCGGCTTGATGGGTTTCAGGTGGATGCCCAGCTCCGCATCGAGCGACACCTGCACCGTCCCCAGCACATCATTGATCGCCTCGTAGTGATCCTCCAGCAGCGCCTTGCAGACGTATTCCTTGCCGAGCGGATTCGTGATCTCCCCGATATGCGCCTGCATCACCGCGCCGATATGCTTCGACACCAGCTCCGAATACCGGAACGTATCGCTGAAATCGGCAGTGCCGTCCTTGATCTTCTTCGAGATCTGCCGCAGCTGCGGGTCAAGGCTCATCCGCCGGTCAAGCTCCGCTCGCATCCGGCGGTAGTTTTCTGCCGATGCCGCCGCACGTTCCTGCTCCGTCATTCCGCATCACTCCTCAGCCCCGTCAGCGCCCGGATATTCCGCTCGCCGAGGAAGTCTGGTACTGCCTGGTTGATCTTCAGGATCGCGTCACCCAGAACACCGAGCGCCGCCGCATCCGGCTCGAAGATCGGCATCCATGCCGGCTGCACATCCGCGAACGCATACCGCTTGTACTCGAACCGGTCACGCACACACGCTGCCAGATACCCGGCATTCAGGAACCCCGTTCCGAATGTCTGCTGCGCTCTGCGGGCGGTCAGACGCAGATTCTCATGCGATGCCTTGATCGCCTCCTCAGAGGACGGATTCTCCGTCGTGAAGCCCAGATCGTCAAGTGTCATGCCGGTCTCGGCTGCGAACAGGCTCGCCAGCTCCCGCATCTGATCGATAAACGGCGCCATACTGCCCGTCTGGAACTGCCCCAGCGTCGGCTTGTCGCCGTCCTCGTCCTTCGTGAAGTAGAGAAAGCTCGACAGTGTCGCCTTCTTCGAGTCAAAGTTGACCTTGACCTCGCCGGTTTCCTCGTCCTCCTCGGTGGCAAGTCCGAGAATGTACTTTTGCGGAACGGAGTAAAATTCCGCCCCTACCTCCGTGCGGAGCATCGTCCGCAGCGCTGACTGCACGATATCCATACACGCCCGCGAAATGCGCGAATGCCCGAACGGTCTGTGCGCATCCGGCCGGAAGATCACCGGCACCAGCAGGGGATAGGGTGCCTTGTGCTGGTAGATCTGCGGCTTGTCCTCACCGCGCCGGTAGTATTCCGTCCGGTACGGCAGGAAGTACGCCTCCAGATCCGGCTCGCCGTATTCGTCGCGGTGCAGGATCGCATAGCCCTCGGTGAGCATGTTGGTGGTCGTGTCGATGATCCCGGTCGCATTGCCGCCGTCGATGCACTCAATTTTCGGATAGCCGTCCGCGCGTTCCCCGATATACAGGAAACTGCACGAGGAGATCAGCGCAGAGAGCACTGCCGAGCCGTGCAGGACGTCAGCATTATTCAGTTTGTAGATCTGGTTCAGGTTGCCGAAATCCCCGACAAACCCGTCGAAGACGATGCGGTCGGACAGCGTATCCACCGCCTTGCCGCACCACCCGAGCGAGTACGTCAGCGACCGGAATTCCTGCGGGATGAGTGCCGACACCTTATGCATCGCCTGTTTCATCTCGTAGTATTGATAACGCAGCCGCACTCTGTCAGCCTTCACCGACAGAAGCCCCCGCAAATATTCGATGCCGTAAGTCATTCTCACCTCTCCTTATGCAGTAAGACACAGCGCTTCCTGTAATAGCTCGTCGTTATCATAGTATCGTTCCGTCTGAAGAATTTCAGCAGCTTTCTGATTACCGGCATTGGCGAGCACTTTCAGCTTTCTGGTGATAGCTGCGTGTGTTCCAGCTCTTGATGCAGCGCCTTTGTATCGAATGTTATAGCTCTTGTCACACCATTCCAGATTGGAAACCGCATTATTCGCCCTGTTTTCGTCCTTGTGATTGACGATCTCAAATCCGTTTGGATTCGGAAGAAATGCATTTGCGACGATCCTATGCAGATAGATCGTCACAGTCTTTCCATGATGGCGCAGACGGATCAGACAATACCCGTCAGGACGTTCCATAGGTTTGACAGCCCTGTGATTATCCTGGCGACGAACGGAACCGTTCTGCGTGACTTCATATCCGGTCGGTTCTCCGTTGATCCAGATCGTTTCCCATCTCTCTTCATCCGCAGCAAACAGCTCCGGGAATACACGGCGCATCAGAACATCCAGCCGGAAGCTACGCTTTTTCACGCCGCAGCATAGGCGGACATAACGCCCTTTGTATTGCTGCCCAGAGAAGTTGTCAGACATGATCACATGCCTACGGAAGTTGTATACTTCGCTGTTTTCTGAAATCAGATAGTCGTCATTGACGCCATCAATATGTAACGGCTTCCAGCTAACGCCCTGGTTTTTCGTCATCTTTTGCGCTTCGCTCTCAGCTCGTGTCATGGCTCCGGCTCCTTTCTTGCTCAAAAATATGTATTTCACCGCAGTTTATCGAGCA
>Ga0326514_10000962_pt1 | contig 18947 bp, 11 predicted proteins | sample 3_2548_0518_D_FD_203653 | JGI IMG/M metagenome (GOLD analysis project Ga0326514, IMG submission 203653) | Bovine rumen microbial communities from UC Davis, California, United States - 3_2548_0518 | ecosystem: Host-associated > Mammals > Digestive system > Stomach > Rumen | place: USA... | reverse complement strand
CTCGCTGACATACTGGCTGAACTTGTTGTAGGCGTCGGAATAGGTGCCCTTGGAGAAGTCGATGGTATGCTTGATGACGGCCACGTCGTACTTGTCGACGAAGGCCTTGCGGCTGATCACCTGCATGATGATGTTGCCCTGAGCGAACTCGAGGTTCTTGATCTCGTTGACGGCAAGATTGTTGATACTGCTCAGATAGTTCTTCGACTCCTCGTCGATGCTAGGCGAGTTCTCATACATGGCGGAAGTGAGCCACTGGCTCTTGCCCTCCTGACCGTACTTCTTGGCGAGGACCTCGAAGTCGGCACCGGCCTTGAGTGCATTGTAGATGCTATCGGCCTTGGTACGGATGGCCTCGACTGACTCACCGTTGACCTGAATCTGACGGTACTCGATGGAGTCTGGAGCCTGGGTCTTGGCGATCAGTTTCACCACATTGAAGGTGTTGTCGCGAGTGGTTTCGAACGGGCGCGTGGTCTGTCCGACGGTCATGGAGTCAACCTTGGCTGCGATGTCGGCAGGGAGAGCGCTCTTGCGCACGGCCATGCCGAGGTAAGGCACCTGCGACTGCGACTTGCGTACGACCTCGCCGGCATTGGCGCCGCTCTCGAGTTTGTCGGCGGCCTCGTTCATGGTCTTCATCAGGGCCTGACGGTCGGCGGGCGAGGCGACAACCTGATAACTGACATACTTGATGTCGCGGGTCTCCATCGTCTGCTTGAACATTTCCTTCTGCTGGTCGTACTTAGCCTTCAGGTCGGCATCCGACACCTGCACGTCGTTGTCATTGATCGAACTGTAGGCGATGCTGGCCAACTGGATGTCGTTCTCCTGGTTCTGAGCGTCGTAAGCCATCTTGGCGGAGACGGGGTTGGAGAGGAGACATCCGGCGATAAGCCCCTGGAACTTCTGTGCGAGGGTCTGTGTGCGGAGTTGCTTCTCGATGAACTGCCAGTACTTGTAGATGCGCTCGTAAGACTCTGAGAGTTGGGGATTGCCGGCATTGCTCTTATAGTCATTGAGGAACTTTGTGAGCATGGTGACGTCGAAGCGTCCCGTCTGCTGGTTGACGAAGGGCGACTGCATGAGCATGGGATTGGTGCCCTCCTTGAGCATGTTCTGCATCTCCTCGTCAGTGACGGTGAGTCCGAGTTTCTTGGCCTCGTTCTCGACAATCTGGTCGTTGACAAACTGGTTCCAGACCTGATCCTTCACCTGATTGAGTTCCTCATCGCTGAGATTATCACGTCCCTGTGTGAGTTTGATGACTTCCTGATACTCCTCGACGAGGTTTTGGAAGTCCTGGTAATTGATTTTGTTGCCTAACACTTCGCCCACCTGCTGGCGCTGCTGGTTCTTGGTTGCTTCGCAAGACCGGAACGCCTCTTCAGCAATGAAGGCGAAGAGGCCGAGGCCGATGATGATCACCAGCGTCACGCCTCTTTTTCTGATTTTTCCTAATGCTGCCATTTTGTTTTTTAATTATTTGATTTCTATTTTTTCTCCATAAGTAGGCCTAAGCGGCCAATTCAGCGTGCAAAATTACTAAAAAGGAATGAAACAGCGAAATTTTTCAAAGAAAAAACGCTCATTCTGCCACTTTTAGACGCACAAGTTCGATTTTTGTGGCTGTATTCTTGAGTATTTTGAACTCATAGTTGCCGATGCGCACCACTTCATTGAGTTTTGGGAACGACTGGTATTCGTGCAGGATGAGTCCGCCGACGGTCATATACTCGTCGCTCTCGGGCAGTTGGAGTGAGAACATCTCGTTGACTTTCTCAATCTCGAGCCGTGCCGAGAGTACGTACTCTCCCTCGCCTGTCTGCTTGGCGACATGGCTCTTGTTGTCATGCTCGTCCTCTATCTCGCCTGTTATCTCTTCCATGATATCCTCGAGGGATACGATGCCGCTGGTGCCGCCGAACTCGTCGACGACGATGGCCAGCGAGCGCTTCTGCTGCATGAGCGTCTTCATCAGTTTGGAGGCGGGCATCGTCTCCGGGACGAACGACATCTCACGGATGAGGTCTGGGGCCATACTCTGAGCGTCGGAGCCTTTGAGCCGGAACATGTCGCCTGAGTGGACATAGCCAATGATATGGTCGATGTCCTCGCGGTAGACGACAATCTTGGAGTGGCCGCTCTCGATGAACACCTGCTTGAGTTCGCCCAGGGTGACGCGCTCCTCGACGGCATCGATCTCGGTGCGGGGTACCATGCAGTCGCGCACCTTGGTCTCTGAGAATTCGAGGGCATTCTGGAAGATCCTGACCTCCTCGCCAATCTCATTCCCGTCCTTGGCATTGTCGATGCTCGACTGCACGAGATAGTCGAGGTCGACCTTAGTGAACTCACGGTCGCCGCTGTTCTTGTCCATCCTGACGCCGAAGAGCCTGAGTATGCCTTTGGAGAGGAAAGTGGCCAAACGGCTGACGGGCCACAGTAGGACGTAGAAGATCCAAGCGGGCAGGGCGAAGAATGTGAGCAGGGCGTTGGGGCTGCTCTTGAAGATGCTCTTGGGGATGAACTCGCCCGTGAAGAGCACCACCAGCGTGGAGCAGATGGTGTCGGCCGTCACGCGCATGCCGTCGCTGAGGGGTGAGAAGATGGTCTGATTGAATATCTGAGCGAAAAAGATGCCGTAGATGACGAGGGCGATGTTGTTGCCCACGAGCATGGTGGAGACGAAATTGTTGGGATGTCGGTAGAAGAGACTGAGGCAGCGCTGCGAGAGGCCTCCCCTCTCCTTGTCCATCTCAGCGAGCATGCGGTTGCTCGACACGAAGGCTATCTCCATGCCCGAGAAGAAGGCGGACAGGAGCATGGTGAGGAGTAGTCCTATGATGAGTTGAGTCATATATATCTAGTCAGTGGTGGTAACAGTTCTGGCGTGCTTGGTGGCCTGGGGGCGCAGGATGGGCTCTGTCTGCTGCTGCGTGGTGTCACCAGGGGTCGTCGGCTGCTGCTCGTCGTCCTTCTCCATATCCTCAGTGGTGAACGAGCCCTTGGAGTTGCTCACCGTGTAGTGGCGCATGTGCTCGTCGCTTCTGAAGTAGGTGCCCTGGAGGGTGCGCTCTGGAGTGACAACTCTGGAGAAGACGTTGGAATAGAGTTCGTGGCGGAGGCCGTCCCAATAGAGTTCCTCGCTGGTGTAGACGAGTCCGTTGACATTGCGGATGCGCACGCGGCCTCGCAGTTTCCAGAGTTTCATCTGGTCGAAATACCAGGCGGTATCAGCCTGGACGTAAGCCTCGACATGGAACTTCTGGTCGAACTGTTCGAAGAAGACGCCCTTCTCGAAAGTCCACCGCGACGGGTTCTTGATGGTGTTGACATCCCACCGCTCTGTGACGATCTTGTACTTGATGACACCAGAGTCGCTGATGAGGGTGTTGACACCGTAGGATACCATCATCGAGGCGGAGTCGCGCTCATTGACAGCCGCTGCGGTGTGTTCCTTGGCCTCTTCGCAGGCTATCAGCGCGAAGTGCGCAAGCACAAGGCCCGCAACCAGTCCTAGCCGAATATAATGTTCTATCTTCAATTCTCTATCTTCAATTCTCTATCTTCAATTCTCAATCTTCAATTCTCAATGTACATCACTCCACCTTCCACTTGGCAAACCAGCGCTCATTGAAGGTGATGGCGAGATTGAGGCGGAAGGTGTTCTCCTTGAGCATGCCTTCGACACCCTGATGGACATACTGCGCACTGATGTTCACGTAAGAGCGGGCATTGATCTGATTCTGGATGGGGATGCCGAAGCCGATGGTAGCACTATACTGCTTGGGGCCGTCGCTACTGCCTATTTTATAATAAGGTGTAGCGTAGCCAACCCCCAGACGGTAGCGGATACGCTGGAAGAGGCTGCGGCCATTGTAACGGGGCAGCCACTCGGCTCCCAGAGCGAAACGGTAACTGTTCTTCAGCAGACCGTTGCGCAACTGATACTGCCCACCCGACTCTGCGGGGAACTTGACATTGCCCCAGCGCTGCATCTCGCCGTCGAGGCCCACCGTCAGTTTGTTGGCCTGCCTGTATGCCAGACCGACTCCAAAGGTGTGAGGCAGTTCGAAGGCATTATCGACCACCATCTTGGCGGTGTCGCGCTTACTGGTGGTGGAGTTATAATTAATAATGTAGCACTCGGCATCCGACTTTAGTTTATGCCCCAGCCCATAGGTGAGACCCAGCGTGAGGCTCTCCCGCCTGCTGAGGGGCAGGTCGTACTGCAGACCAAAGTCAAGGGCATAGTTGCTGACATCGGCCTTGTAGTTCTTATAGAGCGTGTTCATCGCCTGAGAACTAGTCAGTGTGACACCACGATCGAAACTGCCCCAGAGGTAGGCGCCCCTGGCACCGACGGCCAGATTCCTAAACAGTTTGACCCCCACGCCGAGGAACAACTTGTTAAGACCTCCGTCGCCGACATAAGTGGTGGTCATCGTGCTGTTGGCCGTCTGCAGAAAGGAGGAACTGGAGAACTGATAGCCGACGTCGGTCATGGGGACGACGCCGAAAGCGGCCCCCACATTCTTCCACAGACGAAACTGCCCGACTGCATAGTCGAAATTGCCCGTACGCGCATTCTTCCTGGCCCCGTTCTCCTGGAAATTAGTCACCGATGCCGTGAGGCCCATATCAAAGAGGAAAGTCAGCGAATCGACATAGGCGGATGAAGCAGGATTCAGCGTGTTGACCATATTTCCTTCGTGAAGAGCGTAGCCCACGCCGTTCATACCCTTGTTCAGACTGGCGCCCTGCTGTGAGATTTCTCCAAGTCCGAACTGGCTAAAGGGTGAGTTGGTACCGCCCTGCGCAAACACGGTTGTGGCCACTGCCGACATCAGCAGACAGCCTAAAAATCTATTCATATCGTGTACCTTTTTTCTTATAATTCATTTCAGCGTGCAAAATTATCAAAAAAAACCGAACTAAACGCATCGAAAGTGAAAAATATAGATTAATTTTGCATCGTGAAACAATTTAAAAAGATTTTTAGGACATTTTGTCTTTTCTTCGGATGCATTCTGACCAGTACTGACACATTCGCCAGCAAAGATGTCAACGCAGAGCGCTGGGACTCGGTAGAAATCAGTCTGCTGACCTGTTCGCCTCACGAGGAGGTGTACAGCCTGTATGGCCATACGGCCATACGCTATCACGACCTGCGAACAGGTGACGACTATGCCTTCAATTGGGGGAGTTTCAGTTTCGACAAGCCCTTCTTCGTGGCCCGCTTCGTATTCGGACTGACCGACTATGAACTGGTGGCCCTGCCCTTCAAGTACTTCTGCCCCTACTACCAGGAATGGGGCAGCAGCGTGACGGAGCAGGTTCTCAACTTGACACCCAGCGAGACATACAAGATATGGCAGGCACTCGCTGAGAATCTGAAGCCAGAGAACAGCGTCTACCGATACAACTACTTCTACGACAACTGCTCCACCCGTCCTCGCGACATCATCGAAAAGAACCTCGAGGGCAAACTTGAGTACCAGCCGCGAGAAAACTATACCCCATCCTATCGCGAGATGACCCACGAATGCACCAGAAATCACGACTGGGCCACATTCGGCAACGACATGTTGCTGGGCGTTAAAGCCGATCAGCCCACAAAACGGGAACAGCAGGAATTCCTGCCTGAGAACCTGATGTACGACTTCGACCACGCACAGATCTACGCCGACGGGAACTACCGCCCGCTGGTAAAGGAGCGGCGGATGCTCGTCGCACCGGGGGTACAGATCATCGAGCCCGACTTCATCTGTCCGCCCCTGACGGTATTCGGCCTGCTGCTGGTCATCACCATCGGCATCAGCCTCCTGGAGTGGCGGCGCGGCAAGACGTTCAAATACTATGACGGACTGCTGATGCTGGCCCAGGGGCTGGCGGGCTGCGTGCTCTTTGTGATGCTCTTCTCGCAGCACCCCACCACGAGCACCAACCTGCAGATACTGCTGCTCAATCCACTGCCACTGTTCTACCTGCCATCCGTGCTGAAGCGGAAGGGCAATACCCGCTGGTGGACCGTCTTAATCATGATGATCGCCCTGTTCGCCATCGGCCGCGTTTTCCAGGACTATGCAGAAGGCATGATGATTTTGGCACTATGTTTGCTAATAAGATATTGCATTAATATAAAACTGAGAAATAATAAGATAACGTGAGAAATCGGTATATATACATCACACTACTGGCCGTACTGGGACTCAATGCAGAGGAAGCAGATGCCCAGGACAGCATCAAATACGCGCCACGACTCGTGGTAAACATCACCATCGACCAGTTGCGCACAGACTATCTGGAGGCCTTTGCCCCCGTCTTCGGCAACGACGGCTTCAAGCGCCTCTTCCGCGAGGGACTCGTATTCGAGAATGCCTCCTACCCCTTCACCAAGACAGACAGGGCCTCTGCCATTTCGTCAGTGGTGACAGGCGTCTCACCTTATTATCATAGTATCGTAGGCGAGAAATGGCTCGACAAGGAGACCCTGCGCCCCGTCAGTTGTACCGAAGACCTGAAGGCGCCTGGAATGCCGTCAGCCTGCCAGTTGATGGTATCGACCATCGGCGACGAACTGAAGGTGGCGACCGGCGGAATGGCAAAAATTTTCGCCATCGCACCGACGGTAGATGCCGCCGTGCTGTCGGCAGGGCATGCTGCCGACGGAGCCTTCTGGCTCGATGACTGGAGGGGATTCTGGAACGGCACGAAGTATTACTCGAACAACATACCAAGTTTCATTCAGAGTTTCAATGAGTTGCATGCCGCATCAAAGAAGATTGACAACCTTGAATGGCAGCCTGCGCTCGAAGTGACAGGCACCTTCAATTACTACCAGCACATCGGCAACCAGAAGCCTTTTAAGCACACCTTCAAAGGTGAAAGAAAATTCATCGAATACAAGACCAGTGCCCTCATCAACTCAGACATCACGGACATCGCCCAGCAATGCGTCACCAGCGAGACACTGGGCTACGACCGCGTGACCGACCTGCTCTGCCTGACCTACTATGCAGGCAACTTCAACCATCTGGCCATGACAGACTGTCAGATGGAACTGCAGGACACCTATCTGCGGCTGGACCGTGAACTGGCCCGCCTGATCAAGACACTGGAGGACAAACTGGGTGCGCAGCACGTACTCTTCGTGCTGACCAGTACAGGCTACAGCGACACCGAGAGTGCCGACTACGGCAAATATCGCGTGCCCACAGGCACGTTCTACATCAACCGCACGGCCAATCTGCTGAACATGTATTTCGGTGCCGTCTGGGGGCAAGGCCGCTATGTGGAGACCTGCTACGGCAACGAGATCTATCTTAACCACAAACTGCTGGAGTCGAAGCGCATCAGCCTGACCGACGCCACCCAGCGCGCCCAAGAGTTCATCTCGCAGGTGTCGGGCGTGGCCAATGTCTACACATTCATCCAACTGCTCGGCGGCAACAACCAGCAGATATACAAAATCCGCAACGGCTTCAACCCGGAGCACAATGGCGACATCCTCATCGAAGTGTCGCCCGGCTGGCAGTTGCAGAACGAGACCAACCAGGAGAAGATGCTCTCGCGCGCCTCGTTCACCCAGTTTCCCATCATCATCTACGGCGCAGGTACGAAGGCAGAGCGCGTCACCACGCCGGTCACCACCGACAGGATAGCCCCGACTATCGCCAAGTCGATACGCATCAGAGCACCCAACGCCTGTTCGTCAGAGCCATTGTTCTGAGACGCAGACTTACAAGGACTGACGCAGATAAAACCGTATTTGCGCCGATTTTGTGCCAAGAACTTTGGCTGTTACGGATTTTATTCGTAACTTTGCACCCGTTTCTATTCATACGTACATAATTAAAAAACAAAAATATGAATTTCAGTAAGATTTTGAAGTCATTGTTTGGCGACAAGTCTTCCCGCGACATGAAGTTGATTCAGCCGCTCGTGGAGAAAGTGAAGGCCGTATCGCCTCAGGTGGAAGCCCTCGACAATGACGCCCTGCGCGCCCGTACAAAGGTGCTGCAGCAACAAGTACAGTCATCAGCCAAGGAGCAAAAAGCCAAAATTGCAGAGTTGAAGGCCACTATTGAGAATACGCCCATCGACGAGCGTGCTGACATCTTCGCCCAAATCGACAAGATCGAGAAGGAAGTGCTCGACATCTATGAGAAGGCTCTCGACGAAGTGATGCCCGAGGTATTTGCCATCGTCAAGGAGACAGCCCGCCGCTTCGCTGAGAACGAAGAGACTATCGTGACGGCCACCGACTTCGACCGCGAACTGGCTGCCGACCCCCGTAAGGACTTTATAACAATCGACGGCGACAAGGCCATCTATCACAACCACTGGACGGCTGGCGGCAACGACCTGAAATGGGAAATGGTGCACTACGACGTACAACTCTTCGGCGGTACGGTGCTCCATCAGGGAAAGATCGCCGAGATGGCAACGGGTGAAGGTAAGACCCTCGTGGCCACGCTCCCCGTATTCCTGAACGCGCTGACTGGCAATGGTGTTCACGTGGTAACGGTCAACGACTATCTGGCCAAGCGTGACTCCGAATGGATGGGGCCGCTCTATATGTTCCACGGACTCTCAGTGGACTGTATCGACAAGCACCAGCCCAACTCAGATGCTCGCCGTCGCGCCTATCAGGCTGACATCACCTTCGGTACAAACAATGAGTTCGGTTTCGACTATCTGCGCGACAATATGGCCATCTCACCCGCCGATCTTGTGCAGCGTTCGCACAATTATGCTATCGTCGACGAGGTGGACTCCGTGCTGATCGACGATGCCCGTACACCGCTGATTATCTCTGGCCCTGTGCCCAAGGGCGACGACCAGATGTTCGAGGAGTATCAGCCACTAGTGGAGAAACTTGTAGGCGTGCAGCGCCAGTTGGCCACCCAGTATCTGGCTGATGCCAAGACGCTTATCACAGAAGGAAACAAACTGATGGAGGCCGGCAACAAGAAGGAAGGACAAGAGAAACTCGACCAGGGTTTCCTCTCCCTCTATCGGTCTCACAAGGCTCTGCCGAAGAACAAGCCACTCATCAAGTACCTATCGGAAGAAGGCATCAAGGCCGGCATGCTGAAGACGGAGGAGATCTATATGGAGAACAACAACCGCCGCATGCCAGAGGCAGTGGAGCCCCTCTACTTCGTGGTTGACGAGAAACTGAACTCGTGCGACCTCACAGACAAGGGCACAGGCTGGCTGGCCAAACAAGTGAACGATGCAGAACTGTTCGTGCTGCCCGACATTGCCAGTCAGATGTCAGCCCTCGAGGCGGAGACAGGTCTGAGCGACCAGGAGCGTCTCGACAAGAAAGACGAACTGATGTCGCACTATGCCGTTCAGTCAGAGCGCGTACATACCCTCCAGCAGTTGTTGAAGGCCTACTGTATGTTCAACCGCGACGACGAGTATGTAGTCATCGACGGCGAGGTGAAGATTGTCGACGAGCAGACAGGACGTATCATGGAAGGCCGCCGCTGGAGTGACGGACTGCACCAGGCCGTAGAGGCCAAAGAACACGTGAAAGTGGAAGCCGCCACGCAGACCTTCGCCACCATCACCCTACAGAACTACTTCCGTATGTATCACAAACTGGCAGGCATGACCGGTACGGCTTCAACTGAGGCCGGCGAGTTTTGGGACATCTACAAACTCGACGTGGTGGAGATACCCACTAACCGCCCCGTGATCCGCAACGACCAGGACGACCGCGTCTACAAGACACAGCGCGAGAAATTCCGTGCCGTCATCGAGGAAATCGTGAAGATGCGCAATCAAGGACGTCCGACTCTGATCGGTACGACCTCAGTGGAAATCTCCGAGTTGCTCTCACGTATGCTTGATATGTACGTGAATCCCGAGACTGGCAAGCGCGAGGGCATCCCCCACCAGGTGCTGAATGCCAAACTGCACCAGAAGGAAGCAGACATCGTGGCCCTCGCCGGACAATCCACCAACGGCAAGGGTGCCGTCACCATCGCCACCAACATGGCCGGTCGTGGTACCGATATCAAACTGTCGCCGGAAGTGAAGGCTGCAGGCGGTCTGGCCATCATCGGAACAGAACGTCACGAGAGCCGCCGAGTAGACCGGCAGTTGCGCGGTCGTGCAGGTCGTCAGGGAGACCCGGGCTCCTCCGTATTCTACGTCTCACTCGAAGACAAACTGATGCGCCTGTTCGCCTCTGAGCGCATCGCCAGCGTGATGGACCGCCTCGGCTTCAAGGACGGTGAGATGATTGAGAGTCCGATGATCTCAAAGAGCATCGAGCGCGCCCAGAAGAAAGTTGAAGAGAACAACTTTGGTATCCGCAAGCGCCTGATTGAGTATGATGACGTGATGAACAAACAGCGTACCGTCATCTATGAGAAGCGACGACACGCCCTGATGGGAGAACGTATCGGCATGGATATCTCGAACATCATCTGGGACCGCGTGGTCAACATCATCGACAACAACGACTATGAGGGCTGCAAGGAAGAATTCCTGCACATTCTTTCGATGGAGGTACCCTTCACCAGCGAGGAATTCATGAACCAGCAGCGCGAGCAACTTACCGAGAACGCCTTCCAGGCCGCCATCGAGAACTTCAACCGTCGGACGGAGCGTATCCAGGCTGTGGCCAACCCCATCATCCAACAGGTCTACGAGAACCAGGGACACATGTACGAACGCATCATGGTGCCCATCACTGACGGTCGCCGTGTGTACAACATCCCCTGCAACCTGAAAGAAGCCTACGAGACAGAGTCGAAGTCAGTAGTGAAGGAGTTTGAAAAGAGCATCTTGCTCCACATCATCGATGACTCCTGGAAGGAGAACCTGCGTCAACTCGACGAACTGAAGCATTCTGTACAGAACGCCAGTTACGAGCAGAAAGACCCGCTGCTGATCTTCAAACTGGAGAGTGCAAAAGTATGGGACGAGATGATCAACGAGATGTACAACCGCATCACCTCCATTCTTACGCGTGCCCAAATCCCAGAGATGCAACAGCAGGTGCAGGAGGCAGCCCCAGAGCAGCGCACCCAGCGCCAGCAGTACACGGAGTCGAAGCAGAACCTCAACGAAGAGCAACTGACTGACCCGAACCAGGCAGCAGCCGCTGCTCAGGACACGCGTGCCCAGCAGCCCCGCACACCTATCATCAAGGACAAACTGCCCGGGCGCAATGATCCATGCCCCTGCGGAAGCGGTAAGAAATTCAAGAACTGTCACGGTAAAGGAATCGTATAATGATTAAGATAAAGAACATCAAAAAGACCTTTGGTCAGACAACAGCAAGCGATATCCCCTCGTTCGAAGTGAACGATGGGGATATTCTTGGCTTAGTGGGAAACAATGGTGCAGGCAAGACCACCCTATTCCGAATGATTCTCGACCTGCTCAAGCCCGATGAGGGCGAAGTCAGTATCGACGGCATCAATCCAGCCCAGTCAGAAGAGTGGAAAGACTGGACTGGCGCCTATATCGACGAAGGATTCCTCATCGACTTCCTGACGCCCGAAGAGTATTTCGCATTCTTGGGAAAAATCTCCAATATCCCTCAGGAGACAATCGAGGAACGCCTGAAGGACTTCGACCTGCTGGCAGGCGGTGAGATATTCGGGCAGAAGAAACTGATTCGAAATCTCTCAGCCGGTAACAAGCAGAAAGTGGGCATCATCGCCGCCCTGCTCAACAGTCCGAGACTGGTCATTCTCGACGAACCGTTCAACTTTCTCGACCCTTCCTCGCAGAACATTCTGAAGAATGTGCTAACAGAGTACAACCATAAGACTGGTGCTACCATCCTCATCTCCAGCCATAACCTGCAGCACACAGTAGACATCTCCACACGCATCGCCTTGCTGGAAAAGGGGCAGATCATCCGAGACCTGCCTAATACCGATGCCAGTGCCCGCCAGGAGTTGGACGAATACTTTGTAACCACTCCCCATTTGTAGGTATTTTACCAGGCGTGGGGACTAGTTGCAACTCGTTTGCAAGTTTTTTTGCGTATCTTTGCAGCCGAATCGCGACAATATAGGTCTTATGAAACTGTCAGAACTCAAAACAGGTGAAAAAGGTATCATCGTAAAAGTGCTAGGGCACGGTGGATTCCGTAAACGTATCATCGAGATGGGATTCATTCGCGGCAAGGAAGTGGAGGTGCTCCTGAATGCCCCACTACAAGACCCGGTGAAATACAAACTGATGGGCTACGAAGTATCACTGCGCCATCAAGAGGCAGAAATGATAGAAGTGGTCAGTCAGGCTGAGAAAGACGCACACCCCCAAGACTGGCAAAGTGACCCGCTACTCAACGAAAACCGCCATAAGGAAGACTTCCTGCAACATATTGCCCTGAAGGAGCGTCGCGTCATCAATGTGGCCCTTGTCGGTAACCCTAATTGTGGAAAGACATCGCTATTCAACTATGCCAGCGGTGCACACGGCCATGTAGGCAACTACTCAGGCGTGACAGTGGATGCCTCAGAGGCCAAAGCCTCCTATTTCGGATACGAATTCAATCTGATAGACCTGCCCGGCACCTATTCACTGTCGTGCTACTCTCCAGAGGAACTCTACGTCAGGGAGCATCTGACGGAGAAGATGCCGGACATCGTGATTAATGTCATCGACGCCTCAAACCTGGAGCGCAATCTCTATCTGACCACCCAACTGGTGGATATGAACATCCGGATGGTGTGCGCACTGAACATGTACGACGAGTTTGAGCGCAGGGGCGACATAGTGGATATTGGCATTCTCAGCAGTCTTTTGGGAATCCCGATGGTACCCACGTCGTTCAAGAACGGAATGGGCGTGAAGGAACTGTTTCGTACCATCATCCAGGTTTACGAGGGAACCAGCAAATATTCACGCCACCTGCATATCAATTATGGGCATGAGATAGAAAACGGCATCAGCCACATCCAGAAATATCTGAAGACCGACGAACACATCACCCAGCACTACTCTACCCGCTATCTGGCCCTGAAGTTGCTGGAGCACGACAGTCACGTACTCGACTATCTGGGCAACCACATGGCCGGCGAAAACCGCATGGAGGATTTCCACGACCTGACGAATGCCCGCGACAGAGCCTCAGCCCGCGTGAAAGAAGAAACAGGCGACGACTCAGAGACCGCCATTATGGATGCCAAATACGGCTTTATCAACGGTGCGCTGAAAGAAGCGAAATACAAGACAGGCACAAAGGAAGACACTTATCGGACTACCCACCTGATTGACAGCGTACTGTCGAACAGATATGCCGGATTCCCCATCTTCTTCTTACTGCTATTCCTGATGTTCGACACAACGTTTGTACTCGGACAATATCCGATGGACTGGATAGAGGCTGGTGTGGGATGGTTAAGCGATTTCATTGGAACCTCCATGCCAGACGGTCCTCTGAAGGCAATGCTGGTAGATGGCGTTGTCGGAGGTGTGGGAGCCGTCATCGTCTTCCTGCCGCAAATCCTCATCCTCTATTTCTTCATCTCCCTGATGGAAGATTCGGGCTATATGGCACGTGCAGCCTTCATCATGGACAAACTGATGCACAAAATGGGGCTGCACGGCAAGTCATTCATTCCCCTGGTCATGGGCTTCGGCTGTAATGTGCCAGCCGTCATGGCTACGCGCACCATTGAGAGTCGCCGATCCCGGCTAATCACGATGATGATACTGCCGTTTATGTCATGCTCGGCTCGCCTGCCCATCTACATCATGATAGCAGGCACCTTCTTCTCACTGCAATATCGCTCATGGGTGATGATCTCGCTCTATGCCATCGGCATCCTGACAGCAGCCATCGTCAGCAAGTTATTCTCCACATTCGTCATCAAGGGTGAGGATACGCCATTCGTAATGGAACTGCCTCCCTACCGCTGGCCCACAGCGAAGGCCATCTGGAGACACACGTGGGAGAAAGGCAAGGAGTATCTGAAGAAAATGGGAGGTATCATCCTGGTGGCCAGCATCATCGTATGGGCATTGGAGTATTTCCCCCACAACGAGAAACTGACCCAACAGCAACAGCAGGAGCAGAGTTACATCGGGCGTATAGGTAAAACCATTGAACCGATTTTCACGCCACAAGGCTTCAACTGGAAACTCGATGTCTCACTGATAGCAGGCATAGGAGCCAAGGAAATCGTCGCCTCAACCATCGGCGTGCTCTATTCCGGTGATGACTCCTTCGCCGACGATGACACCTTCAGCGACGACAACGAAAAGTACACGCACCTTCGCCAACTGATGCTTCAAGAAGGCATAACTCCGCTGGCCGCCTACGCGTACCTTATAGTTATATTGCTCTACTTCCCCTGTATCGCCACCATCGCCGCCATCAAGAATGAGACAGGCTCCTGGCGATGGGCCTTCATCACGGCTGCCTACACAACAATAGTGGCCTGGATAGTGTCAGCAGGCGTTTATCAGATAGGAAATCTCTTTTAATTGAAAAATAAATCGTAACTTTGCACCCGATATGGAGAAAATCATATTGGGCATTGACCCTGGAACGAATATTATGGGCTACGGACTGCTGAAGGTCGCAGAAGGCAAGGCGCAAATGATCACGATGGGCGTCATCGACCTACGCAAGTTTTCTGATGCCTATCTGAAGTTAGGACATATATTCGAACGCGTGACGGGTATCATCGACGGCTACCTGCCAGACGAGATGGCTATTGAGGCACCTTTCTTCGGTAAGAACGTACAGTCGATGCTGAAACTCGGGCGTGCTCAAGGTACTGCCATTGCGGCCGCCATCCATCATGGAGTCCCCATACACGAATATGCCCCGATGAAGATCAAGATGGCACTGACAGGAAACGGTGGTGCGTCGAAAGAACAAGTGGCAGGCATGCTCCAACGGCTGCTGAAGATTCCTAACGACGAGATGGGCAAGTTTATGGATGCCACTGACGCACTGGCTGCAGCCTATTGCCACTATCTACAGATGGGACGTCCAACGAGTGACGTGAAATATAGAGGTTGGAAGGATTTTGTGAATAAGAACCAAGACAAGGTGTCTAAACGTAAGACAAAAGATGAAGACGATTGAGATTCAGAATGCAAGAGCACGCAAACCAGAATGGTCGATGGCGGAGCCAGTGAACTTTACGCTTGAAAATGACGAACATATTGCCATCGTAGGGCAAAATGGAGCCGGCAAGACGATGCTTGTGGATATGATCACAGGCAGACATCCGGCTTTTCCCGGTATGGTGAAATATGGTTTTGACACACCTTACGACAACATCAAGTATATCTCTTTCAGGGATACATACGGTGGAGACAATGACCGAACTTATTTTCTCCAGCAACGATGGAACCAGATGGAGATCGACGAAGAGACGCCAAAAGTGGGGAGCAAACTCGAAGAGGCTTATCAGTTAGCAGGCGAAGACACACCTGAGCGGCGCTCCCTGCAACAGCACATCTACCAACTCTTCCATCTGGAGGACTTGCTCGACAAGTATATCATCCTGCTGTCGAGCGGGGAACTAAGAAAGTTTAAACTGGCTTCCTCGCTCTTCACTGATCCACACGTGCTGATCATGGACAATCCCTTTATCGGACTCGATGCCCAGACACGTGACCAGTTGAAAGAACTGCTGGCCGTCTTGTCAAACGAGCGTCAACTCCAGATTATTCTGGTACTTGCCAAGAGCGACGAGATTCCTGACTTCATCACCCACATCGTCGAGGTCAGGGATATGCGTGTCCTTCCTAAAGTCACGCGTGCCACCTTCCTCGCCAACCGTGCTCCGTTTCCGACCATGTTGCTATCAGAGGAGAAACGACAGGCCATCAGCAACCTGCGCCATTCCCGTCAGGCAGAAGATGCCAAAGAGGTTATCCGATTCAACAAAGTGTCAATCCGTTATGGCTCACGAACCATCCTCAAGGATCTCGACTGGACGGTGATGCGCGGAGAGCACTGGTCGCTCTCCGGACAGAACGGAAGTGGCAAGTCAACCCTACTATCCCTCGTCTGTGCCGACAATCCGCAGAGTTATGCCTGCGACATCTCACTGTTCGGACATAAGCGTGGCAGCGGCGAGAGCATCTGGGATATCAAGAAACACATCGGCTACGTCTCCCCTGAAATGCACCGCAGTTATAAGCAGGACATACCAGCCATCCGCATTGTGGCCAGTGGCCTTAAGGATTCCGTTGGTCTCTATATCAAACCGAATGAAAAGGAGTATGAGATTTGTCGCTGGTGGATGGACATCTTCGGCATCAGCCATCTTGCAGACCGGACCTTTCTGAAAATGTCGAGCGGCGAACAGCGATTGATTCTTTTGGCGCGTGCCTTCGTCAAGAATCCTGACTTGCTGATACTCGACGAACCACTACATGGACTCGACAACTATAACCGCCGACTGGTAAAGGACATCATCGAAGCCTTCTGCCAGCAGCCAGGCAAGACACTCATCTTCGTTACCCACTATCAAAAAGAACTGCCCAGCGTCATAGATCATTCTATCTTTCTGGAACGCCACAAAATCGAGTAGGAAGTAAACACTAATCGTAGGTGTTTATCTCCTACTTATTACTCATGCCGAGCATACTAAGAGAATTGCCCGCTTGGTCAAGCGGGCAATTCTTATTTATCTTCCATCAGGGCTGCCGTCCTAACTCTAGACAGCGTCTCTGGCGTCATCTGTAGATAACTGGCAATATACACTAACGGTGCGCGGAGAACCAACTGAGGCTGTCGCTTAATAAGTTTCTGGTAGCGGTCCTGTGCACTTTCAAAGCGCAGCATATCAGCGTGGATTTGAGAGAGGATCAGGCTCTCCTCCAAGATCTTACGATAGAGTATCTGTATGTTGACACTCTTCATGGCCACAGCCTCCAGGTCAGCCTTAGGGAGGGCTATCAACACCGTTGGCTCCAGAGCCTTGATCTGTAGACGAGTGGGCTGCTCGCGAAACAGGCTCTCAATACACATCACAATTGTATTCTCTGTTGCCATATATTCAGTCAGTTCCTTATCATTCTTATAATAGAACTGACGCACCAGTCCCTTAACGACCCAATAGATATTAGTGCATGTCTCCCCTTCGCGGAGAATCATCTCGTTCTTCGCATATTTCATAGGCACGAGTATGCTTTCCAGCATGTCGAGTTCTTCGTGTGTCATTGTACTGTAGCGGCGGGCCAGTTCGCGGGCTACGTCTCTAGGTGTCAATGTAATGTTTGCCATAAAAATATATAGTTCCTAAGTATGTTATTAGTCAAGTTTAAGTACTGCAAGGAAGGCCTTCTGCGGCACTTCCACATTGCCTATCTGCTTCATGCGCTTCTTACCCCGTTTCTGCTTCTCCAGCAGTTTCCGCTTTCGGCTGACATCGCCTCCATAACACTTGGCTGTCACGTCCTTACGCACCTGTTTCACTGTCTCGCGGGCGATGATCTTGGCACCAATGGCGGCCTGTATGGCAATATCAAACTGCTGACGCGGAATCAGTTCCTTCAGTTTCTCACACATCCGGCGTCCGAAGGTGACCGCATTGTCCTGATGGGTCAGCGTGGAGAGGGCATCCACAGGCTCACCATTAAGCAGGATGTCGAGTTTGGCAAGTTTTGATGGACGGAAGCCGTCGATGTGGTAGTCGAAGGAGGCGTAGCCCTTGGAGATGCTCTTCAACTTGTCGTAGAAGTCAATCACTATCTCGCCGAGGGGAAGCATGAAATGCAGTTCCACACGATTGCCCGACACATACTGCTGATCTATCAGTTCGCCGCGCTTGTCGAGGCAGAGCGTCATAATGGGGCCAATGAAATCAGAAGCAGTAATGATAGACGCGCGGATATACGGCTCTTCGATATGGTCAATCATCGTCTGGTCAGGCAGACCTGACGGATTATGCACTTCCTTCACCTCTCCCTGTTTGGTGTAGCACATGTACGACACGTTGGGCACTGTCGTGATGACATCCATATCAAACTCACGGTCCAGTCGCTCCTGGATAATCTCCATGTGGAGCAAGCCCAGGAAACCGCAACGGAAACCGAAGCCAAGCGCCACTGACGACTCTGGAGTAAATGTCAGCGAAGCATCGTTCAACTGTAGTTTCTCCAACGAGGCCCTCAAGTTCTCATAGTCTGTGGGGTCAATGGGATAGACGCCTGCAAACACCATCGGCTTCACTTCCTGGAAGCCCTCAATGGCAGCACTGCAGGGATTAGCCACCTGCGTGATGGTATCGCCCACCTTCACTTCCTTTGAGTTCTTGATACCACTGATGATGTAGCCCACATCACCCGTCCGCAGTTCCTTTCGGGGAATCATGTCCATCTTGAGCACGCCAATCTCATCGGCATCATACTCCATACCTGTATTGAAGAACTTCACCATGTCACCTTGATGTATCACACCATTCTCTATTTTGAAATAGGCAATGATGCCTCGGAAGGAATTGAACACAGAGTCGAAAATCAGAGCCTGCAGCGGTGCATTCTCATCACCTTCCGGATGAGGTATGCGCTCTACGACTGCATCCAGTATCTGCTCTACACCTTCACCAGTCTTGCCTGAGGCACGGATAATGTCAGAAGGGTCGCAACCGATGAGGTCTACAATTTCATCCTCCACTTCATCAGGCATGGCCGACGGCATGTCAATTTTGTTAATGACAGGAATAATCTCCAGATTATGATCGATGGCCATATACAGGTTGGAGATGGTCTGAGCCTGTACGCCCTGGGTGGCATCGACCACGAGGAGGGCACCCTCACAGGCGGCAATGGAACGACTGACCTCGTAAGAGAAGTCGACGTGCCCTGGGGTATCTATCAGATTGAGAATATACTTTTCGCCCTTGTGCGTATACTCCATCTGGATGGCATGGCTCTTGATGGTGATGCCACGCTCCCGCTCCAGATCCATATCATCAAGCATCTGTCCTTCT
>Ga0326514_10000959_pt1 | contig 18982 bp, 13 predicted proteins | sample 3_2548_0518_D_FD_203653 | JGI IMG/M metagenome (GOLD analysis project Ga0326514, IMG submission 203653) | Bovine rumen microbial communities from UC Davis, California, United States - 3_2548_0518 | ecosystem: Host-associated > Mammals > Digestive system > Stomach > Rumen | place: USA... | reverse complement strand
GTAATAGATGTCCATCAGGCGCCCGTGGACGGAGCTTTTCCCTTCGGCCACGCCTTCGCGGTAGTGCCTGTATCCCTCAAGGAATTTAGGTATGTCACCGCTGTTGAAGTAGGTCAGCGTCTTTCGCGTCTCGATATCGAAGACACGCTCGGGAGCGTATTCGAGGGCTATCTCACGTGCCCTGTCAAGCATTCGCATGGCCTCCTCCGGGTCGTCGTTAAGTTCCACGTTGACGATATTCATGTAGATGGGCGGCATGCTCTCGTAATAGCCGGCTTCTTCCATCATCTCGATGACTTGGTGGAAGCACGCCTTGGCGGCCTCCTTGTTGCCGCAGTACCTGTTCAGGTGTCCCAGCATGTTGTAGGCCATGTACATCTCCTTATCGAGCTTGCGTTCGCGCAGTTCCTGTGAGAGTTGCCGTGCCAGCTTGTATGCTTCGAAGATACGCTGGCGGTTCATCTGGAACACAATCTCGTTGCACCGTTGAGTGTAGTAGGCATGGAGGTCCTTCTGTTGCAGCAGGTAGTCCTCCAGCCTTGAGAGAGCGGGGAAAAAGCGGACGCTGTCTCCGTCGTTGAAGGCGAAGCGCATGGAGTCTCTCAGCGCCTTGTATTCGGGCGATGCCTTGTAGTCGTCAGCACGTACGTGAAGAATGCCCAGCAACAGGATGACAGCTATTAGTATGTTTCTCATATTACGTGTATGGTTTGGTTGTTGATAGTTGCGTGCAAATGTACGAAAAAGTTTTGTGCTTTCCAAATTTTTGTGTAACTTTGTGGCATGAACATCGAACCAATTGCATTTTTTCGCTCACCGCTGACGACAAAGTTCGGCATTCCGAGACAGAGCGGTGTGGCTTCACAGTTGCCGGGACGTATCGTCTTTACCCCCGGCTACAGGCGTGCCGAGGCTGTCCGTGGGTTAGAAGGCTTTGACTATCTGTGGATTATCTGGGAGTTTTCTGCCAACAAGCGTGCCGATGGTCTCACTGTCCGTCCCCCGCGTCTGGGCGGCAATGAGCGGGTAGGGGTGTTTGCGTCGCGTTCACCTTTCCGTCCCAACAACCTCGGACTTTCCTGTGTGCGCATCAGCAAGGTGGAGATTTCCGGGCGTGAAGGTCCTGTTATTCATGTCCTTGGTGCCGACCTGATGGACGGAACGCCTATCTACGACCTGAAGCCCTACGTTGCCTATACCGATGCCCATCCTGATGCGCGAAGCGGATTTGTTGATGAGCATGAGTGGCAGCCGCTGAAGGTGGAGTTTGTTGCAGGAATAGCAAATATATTTGCACCTGACGAGATGGAGGCTCTGCGTCAGGTGCTTGCCCAAGACCCCCGTCCCCGCTATCATGATGCCCCGGAGCGTGTTTATGGCATGCCCTTTGCGGGCCATGATGTCCGTTTCCGGGTTGATGGCGGTGTGTTGACGGTTGTCGAAGTGGTGTCAGTCCCTATCCGATAAGCTGGGGCAGGAACGAGCTGATAATGAGCACTACGATGCCGCAGATGAGTACGGCAATGGTCTTCTGCGAACAGCCTTTCCACTCCTTGAGGATGATGCCCCACACGTTCGAGAACACCACGTTCAGGGCCATGAGGATGCAGAACGACAGCGTGTCCATCGTGCCGCCTGCCTCGAAGAACGAACGGCCTAATGACAGGCCGAAGAACTGGGAGTACCACAGGGCACCGGCCAGCAGGCAGAACAGCAGGTTGTTGCCCCAGACAGACGTCTTGGCGTAGTCGCCCCACGTGCCGTTTTTCTGGTTCTGGTAGAAACAATAGACGGCGTTGGTCACGAAGCCGCCTAAGGTCACGAGGAAGGTGGCAGGCAGCGTGCGGAACATCGGGTCGGTCAGTTCGCCGAAGTTGATGTCGGCACCGAAGGTCAGGCCCACGTTGAAGCAGCCGCTCATAAAACCGGCCAACAGGGCGATGGCCAGACCCTTGGGGAAGTTGAAGTCCTTGACAGCCTCTTTCTTCTCCTCTTCAGACAGGGCTGCCGACTTCATTCCGCCGGCCACGCCGATGATGGCAATGCCGATGAGCGTAACCACCACGCCGAGGATGACGGCAAACGTCAGCGACTCCAGCGCGTTCAGTTCGGGGAAGAAGATGTTCAGCAGCACAGGTCCCATAATAGTGCCCAAGCCGGCACAGGTGCCTAAGGCGATGCTCTGGCCAAGGGCTACGCCCAAGTAGCGCATGGACAGACCGAACGTCAGTCCGCCCACGCCCCAGAGGACACCGAAGAAGATGGTCATCCACAGGTTGAACGACGGTGTCTGGCCGAACAGTCCGAACAGCGACTGTCCCTCAGGCACGGCAAGCAGGGCACCGAGGAACGGCAGCACGAGCCAGGCGAAGACGCCCTGTACTATCCAGTACGACTCCCACGACCACTCCTTGATCTTGTTGATAGGCACGTAGCACGATGACTGGCAGAAGGCGCCAATCGCGATAATCAAAAGTCCGATAACGATTTCCATGTTTTAGTAATTATTTGTTTATATTAGGTAGTGTTTATCTGCAAAAGCCCCCATACCAATAGGGGGATGGTCAGCACCGAAAGGAGGGTTGTGATGAACGTCACCTCGGTGATGAAGGTGGTGTCGCGTCCGTATTTCAGGCAGAGGATGGTGCCGTAGGTAGCTACGGGCATGGCAATGACCACGGTGTTGATGCTGACTACCATCGGCGAGAAACCGAGTATGGAAGTCAGAAAGTAAATGCCAAGGGGCAGGACGGCCAGTCGCAGCAGTGTGGTGGCATAGACGGTACGGTTGCCAAGCATGGTGCGCAGTGTGAGCTGCGACATGGACGAGCCGATGATGAGCAGGGCTGCCGGCACGGTAATGTTGCCAATCATCGTGAGCGGCTGGCTGACGAAGCCGGGGATGTTGTCTATCTCAAACGCCACGATGGCCATGGTGAGGTAGGCGGCGATCATCGGCGTGCTGTATAGAACCTTTTTCTGGAACCGTTCACCGCCGACTTCGCTGCGCCCTGTTATCAGCATGGTGCCGACGGTGAAGACGGCGAAGGTGTTGACCACATTGAGAACGGCGGCATAGAAGACAGCCTCATGTCCGAAGATGGAAGCCACGACGGGATAGCCCATGAAGCCCACGTTGCCGAACATCAGTGCAAAGCCTATCGTCCCCTCGTCTTGACGGCGACGGGTCAGGTAGCGGGGCAGCATGAAAGCTACGGCGGTGAGTACGGCGTATGTAACGACGCTGATAAGCAGCAGGGGCAGGATGAACCGGCGGTCGGGCAGTGTGCCGGTCATGGCCGATGACAGGATCAGTGCCGGGCAGGTGATGTTGATGACCAATCGTGACAGCTGACGGTCGAAGTCGCCGCCCAGGTATCCGAGCTTGCCCGCCACGTATCCCACGACGACAATGGCGAAGAGGGTCATCATTACTTCTGTCATGGCGCTGGTATTCAGAAAGCCTCCCGGTATTTTCCCTCGTCCTTATCCTCCAGCATGGAGAGGTATGACTGGTAGCGGCTTTGAGCGATCAAGTGGTCTTCCACCGCCTTGAGTACTGCACAGCCCGGCTCATGGGTATGGGTGCAGTCAGAGAAGCGGCAGTTTTGGGAGTAGTGGAAGATTTCGCGGAAGTAGCTGGTCAGTTCCTCACGCTCCATGTCGAACGTGCCGAAGCCCTTGATGCCCGGTGTGTCGATGAGGTAGGAAGGCACGGTGGTGCTGCGTGAGGGTAGGGGAATCATCTCCGAGAAGGTGGTGGTGTGCTGTCCCATGTTGTGCGTGTCGCTGAGTTCGGCTGTGCGTAGGTTCGTGCCGGGAACGAGGCGGTTGATGAGTGTTGACTTACCTACGCCGCTGTTGCCGCTGAGCAGTGTGATATTCCCTTCTAAGAGCGGGGACAGGTTGTCCAGACCGGCTCCTGTTGTCGCCGACACCTGAAGGCACTTGTAGCCTATGCCGCTGTACAGGTTGACCATCAGCTCCTGATAACGGCGCTCATCGTCGCCAAGCAAGTCGGTCTTGTTGAACACCAGGATGACGGGCACGCGGTAAGCCTCGGCGGAGGCCAGGAAGCGGTCGATGAAAGTAGTAGAAGTCAGCGGATGGCTCACGGTGACGACCAGCAGTGCCTGATCGACGTTAGCAGCGAGGATGTGGCTCTGTTTCGACAGGTTGATGCTTTTGCGGATGATGTAGTTGCGGCGGTCGTCGATATCAACAATCCAGCAGCCCCCCTCCTGACCTCCCCCTGTAGAGGGAGAAAAAAGCGTCACGCGGTCGCCGACAGCCACGGGATTAGTGCTCCGTATGCCTTTGATACGGAAGTTGCCCTTTACCTTACAATCAAGCAACTGGCCATCGTCCGTCCGGACGGTGTACCAGCTGCCTGTATTCTTGACGACGAGCCCCTTCACTTTTCACTTTTCATATTCACTCCTCACTAGCTTGCGCAGCGAGTGCATCAGACCGTCATGATCTCCTTGTTCTTGGCCTCGATGAGCTCGTCGAGCTTCTTGATGTATTTGTCGTGGATTTTCTGTAGTTCCAGTTCGGCATCCTTTTCGTTGTCTTCAGAGAGGCCGTCCTTGATGGCTTTCTTCAGTTTATCCTTGATGTCGGCCCGGACGTTGCGCACCTCAACCTTGGCTTTCTCGGCAATCTTGTTGCACTGTTTTACCAAGTCACGGCGGCGCTCCTCAGTGGGCTGGGGAATGGTCAGTCGGATAACCTCGCCATTGTTCTCAGGGGTGATGCCCACATCGGAGTCCATGATGGCCTTCTCGATGTCGCGTATCTGCTTGCGGTCCCAAGGCTTGATGGCGATGGTGCGTGCGTCTGGGCAGTTCACGGTTGCGACTTGGTTTAAGGGTACCTTGCTGCCATACGACAGCACCTTGACTCCGTCAAGAATGGCAACGTTGGCCCGACCGGCACGGATGCGGTTCAGCTCGTCCTCCAGAAACATGGCGGCCATCTCCATTCTCTCCTCACTCTTCTTCAAAGTCTCTTTTACGTCAATCATAATTATTCGTGTTTTAAGTTTTTCTGCTGACAAAAGTAGCGTTTTTCTTTTAATCTTACAAGCGTTTTACATTTTTTTAGTTACTTTGTTTTGAGTTTCGGCTGTTTTTTCCTAATTTTGTGCGCAGAATCATATTCATTACGTTAAACGATTACTCTTTTCCATTCAATAAAAAGTCAATATCATGGCAATGCAAACCAGCAAGTACCTTTTGGCCAATGAACGTGACGCACTATGGGGCCTTACGGTCAGCACCGTAGGATACGAAGAAATTGCCCCTGGAGATTCCTATCCCACCCACGGACATGCTGACGGCTATTATTTCGAATTGAGCCAGGGCCGAGAACTTAATGAATACCAATTGCTGTACCTGACGGAGGGGGAAGGGACGTTCCATAGTGCGACCATCCGCGAGGCTCCCCTTCGCGAAGGTGACCTCTTCCTGCTCTTCCCCGGGGAGTGGCATTCCTACCATCCTAACCCCAAGACAGGATGGAAGAGCTACTGGATAGGTTTCAAGGGACGTAACATGGATGACCGTGTGCGTGCCGGCTTTCTCTCACCGCAAAAGCCCATCTACCATGTGGGCTTCAGCGACGAGATTGTGCAGCTCTACAAACACGCCTTTGACTCCGCCGTCATAGAGGCGGCTTATTCGCAGCAGCTCATGGCCGGCATCGTCAACCACCTCATCGGCATCATGTACTCGCTGGAACGCAACCTCCAGTTGAGCAAGAACCAGTCACATGTTGATATGATCAGCCGTGCCCGTCTCCGCATACGTGAGGCGTTGGAGTCGTCGCTCACCATTCAGCAGGTGGCCGAGGACATGGGTGTCAGCTATAGCAACTTCCGCAAGCTGTTCAAGGAGCACACCGGCATTTCGCCGGCTATCTACCAGCAGGACTTGCGCCTGCAAAGAGCCAAGGAGCTGCTGTCCACCACCGACATGAGTGTCAAGGAGATTGCTTACCGTCTGAATTTCGAATCGCCCGACTATTTCTCGGCTAAGTTCAAGATTAAGACCGGACGCCGCCCGAGTGAGTTCCGCATCACTAAGTAAAAATCAAAGATAATCGACAAAGGAGCAAAAAAAAACTTTTTCTTTTGCAATAATTTGCAGAAAAGTTGTAACTTTGCACCCCGTAGAAGGCAGTCGGGCAGTTGATGCTGCCGCGATGTAAGGGAATCCGGTGAAAGTCCGGGGCTGTACCTGCAGCTGTAATCCCCATTAGTAAAGCTTGTTAGTATGACGCCACTGGCACTGCCGGGAAGGTATAACAGGCTGGGGAGAGCCAGAAGACCTGCCAGAAGCAAGAGCAGAACGGAGCTTGCTCCAGTTATGCCGAGCGAGGGCAGGGCTCGACCGAAGGTCAAGCCTGCCGCAAACCACTATCCGCCCGTACAGGATTATGCGGTGACGGAGAAAGAGAATTTTGGTAATGAATAAAAGACTGACAGCGGTGTGGCTGGCATTATGTGCGGTTGTGACTGTCGAAGCACAACGGACTGATGACGTGTGGCGTCAGGACAGCCTGCAGGAGGTGGTGGTGACGGGAACCGGCACGCAGCACCTCCTGAAGGATGCGCCCGTGCAGACGGAGGTCATCACGCAGAAGATGTTGCGACAGTATGGCGGCAAGAGTTTAGAGGATATCCTTGCAGGCCTGACGGCATCGTTTGCCTTTGCCGAAGGGGATATGGGTTCGCAGATGCAACTGAACGGTTTGGGCAACAACTACATCCTGATACTCATCGACGGCAAGCGCATTCACGGTGATGTGGGTGGCGAGAACGACCTCGGATTGATTGACCCGCACAATATTGAGAAGATAGAGATTGTAAAGGGAGCCCAGAGTGCGCTCTATGGCAGCGATGCGATGGCTGGCGTCATCAACATCATCACCAAGAGACATACCGAGAAAGGGGTCTATGCCGACAACACCACGCGCTACGGAACGCACAACGACCTCCGCCAGCACAACAGTGTGGCATTTGCTTTTGGCAAGCTGACCTCCCAGACCAACTTCCAGTTGCAGCGTAATGACGGTTGGCAGAATACGACTGAAGAATTTGCCGAGGCGATGGTGTTGACTGACAGCAAGAATAAGACGGTGAATAAATTCGGGAACTGGCAGATAGCCGAACGTCTTACCTACCGCCTGACGCCCAATACCCAACTGTATGCTGAGGGTTCCTATTATAAGAAGAACATCTGCCGCCCTCAGGACGGTATGCATCCCAGTTGCGATGTCTATACTTACGATTTGCGATACAATAATGCATCAGCGTCTATAGGTGGGAAATGGAATCCTGGTGGTAAAAAGGATGTCATCACGCTCGATATAGACTGGAACAAGCATGCATATTATTACGACTATACAAAAGGCACGTATGAGTATGTATTGCTAAAGGGCGAGGAATACGGAGATATGGACGGAGAATGGTATTCTGTACTGATGAAACCAGGACAGAGTAAGTTGCAGAGCGACCAACAGCGCCTGATGGGACAGATGAAAGGCATCTTCTATCTGCCATACGGGAATACGTTGAACGCAGGTGCAGAATACCGCTATGACTATCTGAAGGCCCCTGACAGGACAGAAACAGGCACAGCCAGTGACCGCACGGCAGCGCTCTATGTGCAAGACGAGTTTGATAGGCTGAAATGGCTGAATATCACAGCAGGACTCCGTCTTGTGGAAAATCGCAGTTTCGGCTTCCGTCTGACGCCCAAAGTCAGCGCTATGTTGTCTGTTGACGACTTCCGTTTCAGGGTCGGTTGGAGCCAGGGCTTCAAGACGCCGACGGTCAAGGAGCTGCACTACCGTTATCTGCATGTTATGGGCAGTAGCACGTTCTTCAATATAGGTAATACTAATCTGAATCCGCAGACCAGCAACTATTATTCTGCCAATGCGGAGTATCGCGGTCGCAGGGTAACTGCATCCGTCACTGGCTATCTGAACCGGCTCGACAATATGATAGCGCTGGTGAACGTGCCTGTGGGTGAGATTCCCGCTGGCATCACCACCGCTTATCTGGGCGACGGCAGTAGTAATGTTCAGGCGCGCATGTATAAGAATATGGATGACGCGCGTACCTGTGGCTTGGATGTCACGCTGTCATATAAGGTGATGACAGGCCTGACGCTCAATGCCGCCTACAGTTACCTTGACACTAAAGCCCACCTCTATGATGCCTCCAAAGACAGAAAGTCCACTGTCGTCATCGATGGCACAGCCCACCATAAATGGAACGCCTCGGCGATGTACAACCATTCGTTCAGTCCATTATACACGCTGGGCATCAGTCTTTCAGGTCGTGGCAGCAGCACCCGCTTCTACGAGAACAACGGCAACGGCATGGCGTTCCAGATATGGCGCATCAACACCACCCACGACCTAGGCCGGCAGAACCGGATGCTGGCGTACCGTTTAGAGCTGGGCGTTGACAACATCTTCAACTATGTTGACCGCACCATGCGCCCCTATCATCTGGGTAACAATACTTCTGGAACGACGGTCTTTGGCACTTTCGGCATCAAATTTAATTACGGCAAAAGAGTTAAACAACATAATTTATCCACTAAACAAACATCAAACAATGAAGAAGATTAAGTCTTTTATCATGGCTACGATGGCAATTGCCTTGGTAGCCCCAACGTTCACTGCATGTAGTAGTGACGATGATGACAACAAAACGGTTGAGAACATCGTTTCCGAGTTCTCTGTCAACGACAAGATGGTGGCTGACCAAAAGGCCAAGTCTGGAAAAAATGTCGCAGTGCTGCTGGTAGCCTTCGGCTCTACTTGGAACAATGCCTTTCAGGCCTTCGACAAGACCAAGGCTGCCTACGAGGCCGCTTTCCCGCAGGCCGATGTCTATGTCTGCTTCTCCAGCGACATCTGCATCAACCGTGCCAGTGTAGGTGAGAACACCGATGACAATGGTAACATCGTGAAACGCGACTACTACGAGCCCCGCTATCTGTTGCACGCCATCGGTGCTGCTAAGTACAGCAAGATCTACGTGCAGTCGCTGCAGGTCATCCCTGGCGAGGAGTTTGCCGCTGTGGTTGCCAGCGTGAAGAAGTTCATGAACAACGGCTATCTGGCCAGTGCCCACTTGGATGACGCTTATCTGGCTAAGTTAGCCGAGGATGAAGCCATCTTCCTCGGCATGCCTCTGCTGAACAATCCCGATGTTGACGTGCCCGAGGTTGCCAGGCAGCTGAATGCCCTCTATGCCTCTGAGGCTCAGCAGGGTGTTGTCGCCTTCATGGGTCACGGCAACCCCGACACCTACGACACCTTCAAGGCTAACGTCCGTTACGAACAGCTGGAGGAAGAACTGCAGAAGTTCAGCCCCAACTACTTTGTGGGTACTGTCGATATGCCTGACAACTACAAGCAGGACGTGCTGGCTCGCATGAAGGCTAAGGGCATCAATAACGGTAAAGTCCATCTCCACGCCCTGATGTCTATTGCCGGTGACCACGCTCACAACGATATGGCTGGCGAAGGCGACGAGTACTGGGATGCAAGCGATGAAGAGTCCGAGGACAACAGCTGGTTCGAGTTCTTCAGTCACAAGGGCTATAACGCAACCGTTCCCCTCTCAGGCAAGCACCCCCAGGGCCTTCTGGAACTCTCTGGCGTTCTGAATGTATGGATTAACCACACCAAGAATGCTGAGTTCCTGGAGGATGCTTATCACTCCATGTATCCAGAGGAGTGAAGAGTTTGGAGTGAAGAGTTTGGAGTGAAAAGTTTGGAGTGAAAAGTGAGAAAAATCATTGTTATTTTCGCGGCACTCCTTTCGGGGAGTGCCGCTTTCCCGCAAATCCACACGATGACTCGCAAAGACTCATCGGTGGTTAATCGTACTTATAATCTGAATCCCGTGGTAGTGACAGGCTCAGGCCATCACCAGCGCCTGAAATCGACTGCTACGCCTGTCCATGTGCTTTCAGCACAGGAAATCCATGAGCAGGGTATCAGCACCTTTGACGCTGCCTTGACACGTATGATGCCTCAGGTGTCGATGGCTCCCAACTCCATGGGAACTTTCCTGAGAATGAACGGATTGGGAAACAAATACATCCTGATTCTCATCAATGGCCAGAAGCTGTCGGGCGACATCTCAAACAATGTTGACCTGAACCGCATCAATATGGCTCGCGTGAAGCGTATCGAGGTGCTCGATGGGGCTGCGTCGTCACTCTACGGGAGTGATGCTATTGCTGGTGTCATTAACATCATCACTGACCAGCCTACCCAGAATCTGGTCAGCGTTACCAGTGACACCCGCGTTTCGGGATACGGCCAGCTGACAGAGGCTGTCAGCCTTGATGTCTATAAGAATGGATTCGGTTCCTATACTTCGTACAGCCATGACCGTGCAGACAGCTATCAGACGAATGACCTGGAATACGTAAAAGGATCTGACACTGAAACGCAAAGAACCGTTGCACCGCTCTTCACGGGCTATCGTTCGAATGTCTTCGGCCAGAAGTTTACCTATGCCGCTAATGACAACCTGGCATTGAACGCCGGCCTGGACTATTCCTACAAAATCACCGACCGCCCAGAGACCCGTAGCGACATAACAGGAGGTACTGACTACGAGATGCGCTACAAGGGATTCCGCTGGAATGTCGGAGGTATCTACAAGTTCTCAAGCCGTAACTCGTTACAGGCTGACTTCACCTTCGATCGTTTCCGCTATGGCAAGGAATACGATGTGGAGACTAAGGCCTATGCGGTTGGCGATTATGTACAGTCAAAGAAACAGCGCCTGATGGAAGGCCAGATGAAGGCTGTACTCGGACTGACAGACAATTCCACGACTATTGTCGGAGCCGACTGGCGCAAGGACTATCTGACTGCCACTTCAGGCAATATCCAGCAGAACGTCTATACGCTTGCTGCCTATGCCCAGCATGAGATAACACTGGTCAGAGACCTGACAGCTACCCTCGGACTGCGCCTGACACACCATGAGACCTTCGACCAGCATTTCACCCCGAAGGCCACACTGATGTATGCTCCTGGCGACTTCAGGCTACGTGCCACCTATTCGGCCGGCTTCCGCGCGCCTGGACTCGATGAACTTTACTATCACTATTTCTCCGTCAACCGGGGGAAGGCCCAGATCAGTTTCGGCAACCAGCAACTCTCACCTGAAAAGAGCCACTATGTGGCACTGAACGCGGAATACCGCACACAGATTGTTGCTGTAAGTGTGACTGGCTACCTGAACCGTATCAGCGATATGGTGGTGAAACAGAGTGTTGACGTGGATGAGGCTTCGCTGTCCATGCTGGCGAAGGAGTTTCCTGAAATGACTGTCGACCAAGCATCAAAACTGGAGCGCTATACGCTTTATCAGAATAGTGACAAGGGTGACGTAAAGGGCTTGCAGCTGAATGTCTCGGCCAACATATTCCAAGGCTTCAACCTCTCGGCCAATTATGCCTATACCTACGCCCGGACTAAAAGTGGTGATGAATGGACTCCGCTGGAACGTAGCATGCGACATGCTGCCACCGTTGCAGCCAACTACCATCGCTCATGGGGCAGATATGGGCTGAATGTCAACCTGAACGGGCGTCTGCAGTCGAAGACCTATTATCCGGCCTATGAGGATGCTCCTGGCTATGGTGTATGGAACCTGCATACCACGCACAGCTTTGACTGCCTGCGGTGGGCATACCTGGAGCCGAGTATCGGTATCGACAACATCTTCGACAAGGTTGACAGCCGTATAGACTCTTCTAATCGTAAATATGCGCTTTATAGCCCTGGCATGATGCTGGTAGCAGGGCTGAAGGTGAAGTTGAAATAAGTATTGTGTATTATATTATATAGGTAGAAGAAGGAGGCCAGTCGCGAGACTATACCTCCTTTTTCTTATGCATAAATCATTTTTCAAGGTGATTATATCAAAAAAGAGATGCCCGGCCGCAAAATATTGTGTAATTTTGCACACGTAATACTAAAGACGCTAATTCTTTTACTAAAACAGATATGGAATCTAACCAATATTTCTTCGCCGTAGATTTGGGCGCTACCAGCGGCCGCACCATTATAGGAAACATCAGTGACGGACGTTTTTCGTTAGAGGAGGTGACACGTTTCCCCAACAACCTCATCGAGCAGGGTGGTCACTACTATTGGGATATACATGCCTTGTACTTTGAGATTATCCGCGGACTGAAGGAAGTGGCCCGTCGTGGCCTGGAGATCACCTCTATAGGCATCGACACGTGGGGCGTTGATTTCGTGTTCATTGGCGACGACGGTGCTATCCTCAGGAATCCGCGTGCTTATCGCGACCCCATCACCTTCGACGCAATGGATGACTATCTGAAGCATGTCATCTCGAAGAAGGAGGTGTATGACGTGACAGGTATCCAGTTTATGAACTTCAACAGCATCTTCCAGCTCCATGCTATGAAGCAGGAGGGGAACACTGCCTTCCGTAACGCCGCGAAAATCCTGTTCGTCCCCGATGCCCTGTCGTGGATGCTCACGGGCAAGGAGGTATGCGAATACACCATCGCATCGACATCGCAGTTGCTCGACCCGCGTACCAAGGAACTCGACGAGCGTCTGCTACAGTCGATAGGACTCACACGCTCTCAGTTCGGCCCTATGGTGCAGCCGGGAACGGTCATCGGCACGCTCACTGAAGAGGTGCAAAGGCTGACGGGCCTCGGCGCAGTACCGGTGATTGCCGTCGCCGGACACGACACGGGTGCTGCCGTTGCCGCTGTTCCTGCCAAGGACGAGCGGTTCGCCTACTTGTCGAGCGGTACCTGGAGCCTCATGGGCATAGAGACGAAGGATGCCATCATCAGCGACCTCAGCTATGAGCGCAACTTTACCAACGAAGGCGGCATAGAGGGCACCACTCGCTTCCTGAAGAACATCTGTGGCATGTGGCTCTACGAGCGTTGCCGTTCAGAGTGGGGAGACGCCTCCCATCTCCCTTCCCATCAGGAGTTGCAGGGACAGGCCATGACCGTCGAGCCGTTCCGATCGCTTATCAATCCCGATGACCCGATGTTTGCCGCTCCCTCATCGATGATTCAGGCTATTCAGCAGTACTGCCGCGACACCAACCAGTCCGTGCCAGAGACGCCAGCCGAAATCTGCCGCTGTATCTTCGACTCCCTTGCCCTCCGCTATCGCCAGGTCTTTACCTGGTTGCAGGAATTTGCTCCTTTCAAACTGGAGACACTCCACATCATCGGCGGCGGCTCACTGAACAAGTTCCTCAATCAGTTCACTGCCAACTCCACAGGTGCCACCGTTCTGGCAGGCCCGCAGGAGTGTACCGCCATCGGAAACATCATGCTCCAGGCCAAGGCTGCAAACATTGTTAAGGACATTTGGCAGATGCGTGCCATCATCGCCAATAGCATCGAACTGGTGAAGTACGAACCGCAGGATAAGGATGCCTGGGATGCAGCCTACGAGAAATATCTTGGAATCATGAAATAACGGTATTACGAAATAACAAAATAACAAAACGCAAAACATGAAAGCAAATCTCATTGAACAGGCTTACGCCGTAGCCAAAGAACGCTACGCAGCCATTGGTGTCGATACTGACGCAGTACTTGACCAACTCCAGAAGCAGCAGCTCTCACTCCACTGCTGGCAGACCGACGACGTCGTTGGTTTCGAGCGCAACGAGGCCCTCTCGGGCGGCATCCAGACCACCGGCAACTATCCCGGCCGTGCCCGCACCATCGACGAAGTGCGCCAGGACATTGAGTTCGTCAAGACACTCCTCGGCGGTAACCACCGTCTGAACCTCCACGAGATCTACGGTGACTTTGGCGGCAAGTTCGTTGACCGCGACGAGTGTGGCGTAGAGCACTTCCAGAGTTGGATTGACTGGGCTAAGGAGAACAACATGAAGCTCGACTTCAACTCCACATCGTTCTCACACCCGAAGAGCGGCGACCTCACGCTGTCGAACCCCGACAAGGGCATCCGCGACTTCTGGATTGAGCACACCAAGCGCTGCCGCAAGATTGCCGATGCGATGGGTAAGGCTCAGAACGACCCCTGCATCATGAACATCTGGGTGCACGACGGCATGAAGGACATTCCTGTGCAGCGCAAGAAGTACCGCGAACTGCTCGCCGCCTCGCTCGACGAGATCATGGAAGAGAAGCTCGACTGGGTGAAGAATTGCTTCGAGGCCAAGCTCTTCGGCATCGGCCTTGAGAGCTACACCGTGGGCAGCCACGACTTCTACACCGCCTACTGCGCTACCCGCAAGTGCATCTACACCCTCGACACTGGCCACTACGAGCAGACCGAGAATGTCTCTGACTTCGTATCCACACTCTTGATGTACGTCCCCGAACTGATGCTTCACGTCAGCCGCCCGGTACGTTGGGACAGCGACCACGTGACCATCATGAACGACCAGACGCTCGACCTCTTCAAGGAGCTCGTCCGCTGCGATGCCCTTGACCGCGCTCACGTCGGCCTCGACTACTTCGATGCCTCCATCAACCGCATCGGTGCATATATTATAGGTTCGCGCGCAACCCAGAAGTGCATCCTCCAGGCCTTGCTCGAGCCGAAGCAGAAGCTGCGCGAGTACGAGGACAACGGTCAGTACTTCGAGCGCCTCGCCCTGATGGAAGAGGCGAAGTCAATGCCTTTCGGAGCTGTCTATGACTACTTCAACCTGAAGAACAACGTGCCCGTCGGCGAGGAGTTCATCGCTGCCATCCAGCAGTACGAGCGCGACGTCACCTCAAAGCGCTAAATCATCTTCCGCGATAACCAAAAACGGTAACGATAACAGTGTCATGTTATCGTTACCGTTTTGGGTTGGATAATACAGTTTTTCCAGAGAGGCCGATGACTATAACAGCTTCTTTATCTCGCTATCCAAGTCTTCCATCTGGCTTGACCGCTTGACAAGGTTGTTCTGGCGGTCAATAAGGAAGAACTCTGGCAGCGTCGGAACATTGTATGACCTAAGCAGTGCCGAGTTGAGGCCCTCAGGGTCACGGACGCTGATCCAGGGTAGGGCATCGGTCATCTGTTTCCAGAAGTGCTCGTCGCTATCGAGTGATACCTGATAGATTTCCAGACCATGGGCATGATATTTGTTGTAATACTCGCGAAGTGATAGAATGCGCTTCGGGGAATCATCCCACGCAAAGAGGTGGAAGTCGAGTATGACAACCTTGCCCTTCAGGTCGGTCAGCCGTTGCTGGCGACCTCGGTTGTCGGTTAGCTCAACTTCAATGACGCCTGATTCTACCACTTTGTTGGGGTCTATCGATTGTGTCTGCCGACGCGACTCAAGTATGCGCACGTTCTTCATACCCTCGATGGCAATGTTATGAAGGTTCTCTCCGCGCTCGGCTCCTGGATGGAACGTGTCCCAACTGGTGGCCACGGCGGCAAACACCTTGACGTCATCGGGATTGTTCTTGGGATCAAAGATGAGCCAGGGACCGAGCGTTTGGAATAAAGCAAAGTAGGCATAGCTCTGATATGGCTCTTGGAAGATGTAGTCACGCTTCACCTCTTCCTTATATTCACGGATCATACTCAACAGTGAGTCGCGCAATACGATACCCTGCAGACCGCCTTCGCGCTCTAACGCCATCGCACGCTCCTGAAGGGCTATCTGGCGGAGAGACAGCTCCTTGATTTTCTGATTGTTAGATGAACCTTCCACCTCATACTCGGTGGCCATCTCAGGGTACTGCGCACGTATGGTGACGGTCTCGGTCGAGTCTATGGCTACATTGATAATCTGGTCACTGATACGCAGACGGTAGAACTCGGGGGCCTCTGTGGCATCACCAGTGAAAGCGAAATCGCCCTTGCTGCTTAGCCGGACAGAGTCGAGGGCCTTGATGCCGTTAAGGCCCACATTCTCAAAATACAGGACTGAGTCCTCGGCATTGACTATCTGACCCTCCACGCGGAACTTGTCGCCGCCGCAGGAAGCCAGCATGATGGCGGCTGCGAACGACAATACTATATTAACAGTTTTTTTCATTGTCTTTTTCTGATTTTGGGTGCAAAGGTAGTACAAAAATCATAAAAAACGAAAAATAATCGCCGTTTATTCGTTTATTCATGTAATATTGTGTACCTTTGCGCAGTTTTAGCGCTTTTGCGCATATTTTTTATTTTTCAGATGTTATAAAATCAAGATGAACGTAATTACAAAGACCCTTCAATTGGCTGATGGAAGGACCATCACCATTGAAACCGGGAAAGTGGCAAAACAGGCCGACGGCAGCGTCATGCTACGCATGAACAACACCGTACTTCTCGCCACTGTTTGTGCCGCAAAAGATGCAGTTCCCGGAACAGATTTCATGCCTTTGCAGGTTGACTATCGTGAACAGTACGCCGCCGCAGGCCGTTTCCCCGGCGGATTCACCAAACGCGAAGGCAAAGCCTCGGACAACGAAATCCTGACATCGCGACTCGTGGACCGCGTTCTTCGTCCACTCTTCCCCAGTAATTATCACGCAGAAGTTTTTGTCAACGTCATGCTCTTCTCGGCTGACGGCGTTGACCAGCCCGATGCACTGGCCGGCTTTGCCGCCTCTGCAGCTCTGGCTTGCTCAGATATCCCCTTCGAATGTCCCATCTCGGAGGTCCGCGTGGCTCGCGTCAATGGCGAGTATGTCATCAACCCCACCTTCGCCCAGATGAAAGAGGCCGACATGGACATCATGGTCGGTGCCTCGGCTGAGAACATCATGATGGTGGAGGGTGAGATGAATGAAGTCAGTGAGCAGGACCTGCTCGGCGCCCTCAAGGCCGCTATGGATGCTATCAAGCCCATGTGTGAGCTGCAGGCCGAACTGAGCAAGGAGCTCGGCAAAGACGTCAAGCGCGAGTACGACCACGAGGTCAACGACGAGGCTCTGCGTGCCCGCATGAACAAGGAACTGTACCAGCCCGCCTACGATATCACCAAGCAGGCCCTTGAGAAGCAGCAGCGTGCCGAGGCCTTCGAGAAAATCCTGACTGATTTCAAGGAGAAGTTCTTCGCAGAGCGCAAGGCTGCAGTTGAAGCCGCCGCCGATAGCGTGCTCGACGGTTCATCCGTCGAGATCTCCGACGAAGAGTACGAAGCCATGATGGACCGCTACTACCACGACGTGGAGCGCGACGCCATGCGCCGCTGCATCCTCGACGAGGGTATCCGTCTCGACGGCCGTAAGACCACCGATATCCGCCCCATCTGGTGCGAGGTTTCACCCCTGCCCATGCCTCACGGAAGCTCCATCTTCACCCGCGGTGAGACGCAGTCGCTGACCACCGTTACCCTGGGCACCAAGCTCGACGAGAAGCTCGTGGACGATGTGCTCGACAAGAGCTACATGAAGTTCCTCCTGCACTATAACTTCCCCCCGTTCTGCACAGGCGAGGCCAAGGCACAGCGCGGCGTAGGCCGTCGTGAGATTGGTCACGGCCATCTGGCTTGGCGCGGTCTGAAGGGCCAGATTCCCGAGGACTTCCCCTACACCGTCCGTGTAGTCAGCCAGATTATGGAGTCTAACGGTTCATCGTCTATGGCAACCGTCTGCGCCGGCACGCTGGCACTGATGGACGCCGGTGTTCCCATGAAGAAGCCCGTCTCGGGTATCGCCATGGGTCTCATCAAGAACCCCGGAGAAGACAAATACGCTGTGCTCAGCGACATCCTCGGCGACGAGGACCACTTGGGCGACATGGACTTCAAGACCACTGGTACCCGCGACGGCCTGACCGCCACCCAGATGGATATCAAGTGCGACGGCCTGTCGTTCGACATCCTTGAGAAAGCCCTCATGCAGGCCAAGGCCGGTCGTGAGCACATCCTCAACTGCATTACCGACACCATCGCCGAGCCGCGTCCCGAGCTGAAGCCACACGTACCCCGCATCGAGGCCTTCGAGATTCCGAAGGAGTTCATCGGTGCCGTCATTGGCCCGGGCGGAAAGATTATCCAGCAGATGCAGGAAGACACCGGTGCCACCATCACCATCGACGAGGAAGACGGTGTGGGCAAGGTGCAGGTCAGCGGCCCCAACAAGGAGTCTATCGACGCTGCCATTGCCAAGATCCGTGCCATCGTGGCCATCCCCGAGGTGGGCGAGATTTACGACGGCGTGGTCCGCAGCATCATGCCTTACGGCTGCTTCGTCGAGATTATGCCTGGCAAGGACGGCCTGCTCCACATCTCAGAGATTGATTGGAAGCGCCTTGAGACCGTCGAGGAGGCTGGCATCAAGGAGGGCGACCACATCCAGGTGAAGCTCCTCGAGATCGACCCGAAGACCGGTAAATATAAGCTCTCACACCGCGTACTCATCGAGAAGCCTGCCGACTATGTCGAGCGTCCTGCACGTCGTGAGCGTGGTGAGCGCCCTGAGCGTGGCGACCGTGGTGAACGCCGTGAACGCCGCCCTGAGCGTGGTGACCGTCGCGACCGCGGTGACCGCAGAGACCGCCGTCCCCAGCACAGCGATTTTGCAGACAAGCTGAACGAGAAGCTCAGCGAGCAGTCTGAGGCTCCCGCCGAGAAGCCCGAGCCAAAGGACTTCAGCGATGCCCTTGACCACATGGACTTCTAAAACGAAACCATCGTGTTCATATAAGAAAACCCTGCAGAGTCGCTTGATTCTGCAGGGTTTTTAATAAAATATGAGGCAAAATAAAAAAAAGTTCCAAAAAAATTTGGTAGTTCCAAAAAATCGTCGTACCTTTGCACGCGCAAATCAGAAATGACGCGCACTGCTTCAGTAGCTCAGTTGGTTAGAGCACCTGACTGTTAATCAGGGGGTCGTTGGTTCAAGCCCATCCTGAAGCGCAAGGCTAAAGCGCTGGAAATGAGAGAGTTAGACGAAAGTTTGACTCTCTTTTTTTGTTTTCAATTTGTTCAGACGGAACACGTAGGGAA
>Ga0326514_10000958_pt1 | contig 18983 bp, 20 predicted proteins | sample 3_2548_0518_D_FD_203653 | JGI IMG/M metagenome (GOLD analysis project Ga0326514, IMG submission 203653) | Bovine rumen microbial communities from UC Davis, California, United States - 3_2548_0518 | ecosystem: Host-associated > Mammals > Digestive system > Stomach > Rumen | place: USA... | reverse complement strand
AGGGGCAGTCTGCCCATTTTTAAACAGGTTCCCAGCTGAAGAGGCCTCAGATCCGTTCATCGGGCTGTTAAAATCAACAGCGGCATGATATTCGTCAAAGATTATGCCGCCGTGAATAATTCAGGATTATCATTCTGCTCCACATCCCATCGGTCAGCAGAGCGGTCAATGTCTTAACGACCTCCTTCTTCGTGTGCGTTGTAGGATTCCCAATCCTCGACCACCTGCATCCCGACTCCATCGGCTTCTGCATCCTGATGATGGTTCTTTATTCAATCGGAGCAGTGTTCGTGATGGGAATCAGTATCGACAAGTGGGACATTGATGATGGCAGTGACAACCTGATCCTGAAAATAATCGCCAGCGCTATCTACGGACTGGCCGGAATCGTAGTCGCATTCCCGGCAATTTGGATCTGGATGAAGTACTATGAAAGCGGAGTGATCTGCTCATTCGTAGTATTTTGCGTGATGATTGGAATAGCGATTACGTTTGGGGCTGTCGGGTGGATGGAGGACTAAGTCATATAGGGAGAAGCTTGTGCAACTTGAATAGACAACAGAGTATATTCGCGATAAAATAACATATATTTACTAGCAGATCGAAGGAAGCTGGCAGATGTCCAGCGTAAAGCCTTTTGAGACGATGGCAGCTAGCTATGTATGAGAAGGGCATTGTCCATGTGAGACAGTGCCCTTTCGTGTTTATATGAAATAATGGAGAATATTTGCAAATGGACAGACACCCATATCGTGCCGGAGCAGTGAAATTCGCTTTCTGGTTTTTGGAATTTCGGAAAGAAGTAGAATTACTTCAAGCAGGGAAATCTTTTGAAGAGATCAAGACGCTCAGCGAAGAGGGAAATCTCTTTGGTACACAGACTTCGGCACGATCGAAGTTGATCTACAGTACGGTGAGCGGACGGATAAAGACGCTGGGGGATGATTTCTATGATTTGTTTCTGAAATCAGATATCGCCACGCAGAAGCTGTTCGTGCTGTCCGGTATCATGGCAAGCGATACTATGTTCTTCGATTTCGTTTATGAAGTGATCCGGGAGAAGGTTCTGATCGGAAGCAATACCTTTACAGATGCAGATATCCGGATCTTCTTCCATAACAAGCAGGTTCAGGACGAGACGGCTGCGAAGTGGACGGATCAGACTCTTGGAAGACTTGGACAGACTTATAAACAGTATCTTTTGAATGCAGGCCTGACGGATGACGGCAAGAAAGAACGGAAGATCCTGAAACCGATATTGGACCCGCCTTTAGAACGATGGCTGCAGGATCATGAGATGGCTGTGATCGTCAAGGCACTGACCGGGGAGGCTTGAAATGGCAGAGGAAGAGAGAATTCGTCGTCTTCGTTCATCACGGCGGAACCTGGATGTCCGTCTGGATGAGATGGATGAGAAGATTCATCGGCCGACCTTCCGCCGGGCAGACGGCAAGGCCAATGAAGTCAACTACTGGGTCTTCGATTACGAGCCGGAAGAGGAACTAAAGGTCCGTGACCGGATCAGCCAGATGAAGAAGCGGAATGAAAAAGGGACAGAAGGGTTTGAGCTGATCGTCTTCGATCTCTATGACATCATTATCGACTATCTGGAGTCCAAGAACTTCATAGAGAAAACAGAAAAGATGGAAGAACGGAATGGCCTGGAGCGGGTGGTAAAAGCGGTTCAGCGTACACTCCGCATTACGGATAAAGATAATTATCTGGTGCAGTATATCGTGGATCATACACCGGAGAATGCTGTGGTCTTCATCACCGGAATCGGAAAGTGCTACCCGCTCCTGGAAGCACCAGAAGTATTCAATAAGGTCTTCTACAATATGCCTCAGGAATTTGCTTCCACACCGATGGTCCTGTTCTATCCGGGAACCTATACAGAACAGGAACTTGTCGTGTTCGATGAGCGAAAGGAAGATAACTATTACCGTGCATTCCGGATTGCAAGATAATACTTCATACGTATCTGGATGGCAGGGCAAAGAATCGAGTGATGCCGCCGAGCGGCAGGAGACCAGGGAAAAGGGGAGAGTCCCGGTCAGATAGGAGAGAGTGAGAGTATGCAGATCAGAGATATGTTCCTGAAGAATATCGACCGCGATCTTCAGGGCGTCATTATCGTCGGCCAGGATGAAAATGCCAATGTGAAGCAGGAACTCGAGGAGTATGTGGTCACCAGGGAGCTGCAGAAGCATTTCGTGGATTTCTTCTCAGCCTATAAGCAGGGCATCATCGGAAATACAACAAAGACCGGTGTCTGGATCTCCGGCTTCTTCGGATCTGGTAAATCTCACCTCTTGAAGATTCTTTCCTATCTTCTGGAGAATAAAGAGATTGCAGGCAAGCATGCCATCGACTACTTCATCGATGACAACAAGATCTCCGATGCTGCCGTGTTGGCGGATATGCAGCTGGCAGCACAGACACCGACAGATGTCGTTCTGTTTAACATCGATTCCAAGAGCGAGTCAAACGGCAAGGAAAATAAAGATGCCATCGTCAATGTCTTCCTGAAAGTCTTCAATGAGATGCAGGGATTCTGCGGCTCCATTCCGTATCTGGCGGATCTGGAAAAACAGCTCTCTGACAAAGGAAGATACGAGGAATTCAAGCAGAAATTCGAAGACGCTACCGGAGATTCCTGGGAGAGTTCCCGCAATGATTTTGACTTCATTCAGGATGATATCGTGGATGTTCTCTCTGATATGGGATTCATGAGTGAAGACGCTGCCAGGAACTGGTGCGAAAAAGCATCCGGAACCTATCAGATCAGCATCGAAGACTTCGCAAAGCGGGTCAGGAAATACATCGAGAGCAAGGGCAATAACCACCATGTGGTATTTGCTGTGGATGAAGTCGGCCAGTATATCGGTGACAACCGTGCGCTGATGCTGAACCTGCAGACACTGGAAGAGGATCTCGGCAGAGAATGCATGGGCAAGGCATGGATCATCGTGACGAGCCAGCAGGATATCGATTCTGTCGTAAAGGTCATCGGTAATGACTTCTCCAAGATCCAGGGACGCTTCGATACAAGACTTTCCCTGTCTTCCGCAAATGTTGATGCCGTCATCAAGAAGAGAATCCTGGAGAAGAAGGATACGGCAGCGCAGATGCTGCGTCTTCTCTACGGACAGAAGCAGACGATCATTGAAAACCGGATCGTATTCTCCGGATCTGTTGAGCGGAAGCTTTATTCCTCAGCACAGGACTTTGCAAATGTATATCCGTTTATCCCATATCAGTTCAACCTGCTGGCATCGGTGCTGACTGCTATCCGTACGCATGGTGCATCCGGCAAGCACCTGTCGGAAGGTGAACGCTCCATGCTGGCCATGTTCAAGGAGTCGGCGGCTGCCTGGGGAGGCATGCCGGAAGGAACGCTGATGCCGTTCTATGCCTTCTATGCGCCGATGGAGAACTTCCTGGACCACAGCCACAGGAGCGTCATCATCAAAGCCTACGACAACAGCAAGATCAATCCGGAAGGAAAGGACAGCAATGTTTTTGCCATCGATGTGTTGAAAACGCTGTTCCTGATCAAATATGTCGAGGATATCCAGGCGAATATCGATAATATCACCACCCTCATGATGACCTGCATCGACCAGGACCGTATCACGCTGAAGGAGCGGGTGCAGGATGCACTGACTGTCCTGCAGCGGCAGATGCTGGTCCAGAAAAATGGCGACGTCTATGTCTTCCTGACCGATGAAGAGCAGGAGATCAACCGAGAGATCGAAGAGGAACAGGTCGATAATGCGGAAGTCATTAATAAGATCTCCGAGATGATCTTTGAGGAGATCCTCCGGGATAACCGCTATCAATATCCGAAATTCAACGGACGCTATGCATTTCGCTTCAACCAGACCGTTGATGACCGTCCATACAAGGCAAACCAGAACAATGATATCGGCGTGCATATCATCACGCCGGCAGCGGATATCACGGATGAGATCACGCTTCGCATGATGTCCGGCCAGGGCAGGGAAGTTCTGGTTGTCCTTCCGAATGACCGCAGTTTCATGGATGAGATCCAGACCTATCTGAAGATCGAGAAGTTCCTCCGCAGGAACACGACGTCTGCACTGACCAAGTACGAGTCCATTAAGGATGCCAAGCGTCTGGAGATGCGGGATCGTGCCTCGAATGCAAAATTATATTTGACAGAGGCATTGAAGGAAGCTGCCATCTATGTCAACGGCGATAAGGCCAATATAAAAGCGAAAGATGTTGCCAGCCGGATCAATGAAGCTGTCGGCCGTCTGGTGGATACCGTATATCACAAGCTCTCCTACATTGATGCTGCATTCAGTGAATCCGATATCCGGGGGCTCTTTGATAACAGCGGCCAGATGAGCCTGAAACTGGGCGATCAGGGAGAGGCAAATGTCCATGCTTTGGACGATGCCCTGCAGTATATTCAGCGTCAGACGCAGATGCACATGAAGACTTCCATGAAGACCGTCAAGGATTACTTCATGAAGGCTCCGTATGGTTTTGTCGAGGACGATGTGGACTGGCTGATCGCGAAGCTGTTCCGCAGAGGTGATCTCACCTTCTACATGAACGGTGCCCAGGTCAGCCTGATCAACAAGAGCAAGGACGAGATTATTTCCTATATCACGAAGAAGCAGTATCAGGAAAAACTCATGATGGAGCAGAGGACACGGATCTCTGATCGGGAGAAGAAGGTCTGCAGGGACGTCATGAAAGAGCTTTTCCATGTCTCTACGGGCTTCGATGATGAGGACCAGATGATGCATGCCTTTGTCCGCTATGCGCAGAACATGGCAAATGATCTGGATCGCCTGCTGGTTCAATACGATTATGCACAATATCCGGGCAGGAAGACTGTCAGTGACGGTAAGCGCCTGCTGACGCAGATCTGTCAGACAGAATCCACGACAGAATTTTATAAGAACATTCAGCGATACCAGGATGATTTCCTGGATTTCGCAGATTACTATGAGCCGATCCGCAGCTTCTTCAAGGGCGAGCAGAAGCAGATCTTCGACCGTGCAATCCGTCTCATGAACATCTATGAAGACAGCAAGACCTATATTGCCGATGAGAAGCTGGAGGAGAATGTTCATGCCATCCAGACTATCCTGAGGCAGCAGGAACCGTACAACAATATACCGAGACTTCCAGAATTACTGGAAACATTCACGAACCTTTACAGTGCCATTCTCGATACGCAGGAAGCACCGGTACTGGACGCTATTAACGAGGCTGAGAAGCGTGTAATCGAGGTGCTTTCCACAAAACCGTACAAGGAAGAGAAGGAAGCCAAATACCGCCAGTACTTCACGGATCTCTATAATCAGGCACAGCAATGCAACAACGTTTCTTCTCTCCGGAGTTTCGCGGATAAGGCGGATGCGCAGAAGATCCGTCTCCTGAATGAAATGGATAAGATCGATCAGGAGCTGGAAAGAAAGCGGATCGAAGAGGAGCAGAGACGTGCCGAGGAAGAGGCAAAGAAGAGAGGCCAGAAGCCTCCGGTTGCTCCGGTTCCAAAGCCTCATGTCATAAAAACGAAGAATGTGACCATCAAGGATGTAACGGGGATGGGATCTCTTCGTGTGAAATCGCAGGCGGATATCGACGTTTTCGTGGAAAGACTGAAGAAACAGCTTGAGCAGCAGCTGGAAGAAGATACAGTCGTGAACATCGAGTTCTGATCATCAGGATACAAGGACGGTGCACTATGAATAAGACAGCGATTAAAAACTTCGCAACATGGGCCCGGAAGAAGCTCATTGCGGATATCACATATAAGGCAAGTCTGATGGGCATCACAGACCAGGGGATTAAGTCCGCTCTTCCGCAATCCATGCCGGGAGAAGAGGCATACGACATCGGTACAAAGGAGCCGTATGTGATCTCCGGAAATGCTGTGCGTCAGAGAGCACACCTTGCCAGACTGATCAGTGACCGTGAAAAAGGGTCTGATTACCAGACCGCTTTTAACAGTGTCGTAGAGGAAGTCGCTTATACCTGGTTCAATCGTCTGATCGCTATCCGGTTCATGGAGGTCAATGACTATATGCCGGATCATATCCGTGTGCTATCTTCCGAGAATGGTTCCAAGCTGGAGCCGGATATGGTGACCACACCGTTCGATACGGAGCTGGAATTCACCGAAAAAGAGAAACAGCAGATCATTCAGCTGAAAAATGACAACGCCGTCGATGAACTCTTCCAGATGCTGTTCATCAGGGAGTGCAATTCTTTGAACCAGTATCTGCCAAGGCTGTTTGAAAAGACAGCAGATTATTCTGAGCTTCTGCTTAATGTCTCTATCACGGACAAAGAGGGCGTAGTCTATCACTTGGTCCATGACATCGAGGAACAGGACTTCGATATCAACAATATCGGTGAAGACGGCAGACCGACCGGTCAGGTAGAGATCATCGGCTGGCTGTACCAGTATTACAATGCTGAGCTGAAAGACGAGACCTTTGCGCTTCTGAAGAAGAACAAGAAGATCACAAAGGAACGGATTCCGTCTGCTACCCAGCTTTTCACCCCGGACTGGATCGTCCGTTACATGGTGGAAAATTCGCTGGGCAGAGTCTGGCTGAACGGTCATCCCAACGATGAGCTGAAGAAGCACTGGATCTATTACATCGACGAAGCAAAGCAGGAACCGGATGTAGAAGCCAAGCTGTTGGAAGAGCGGGAGGAGTATAAGAAGCTTCGCCCGGAAGATCTGACACTCATGGATCCATCTATGGGCAGTGGACATATCCTCGTCTACGGATTTGACGTACTCATGCAGATCTATACTTCTGTCGGCTATTCAGAGAGAGACGCTGCGCAGTCTATCCTGAAGTACAATCTCTATGGCCTCGACATCGATGAACGTGCCTTCCAGCTGGCATATTTTGCCGTCATGATGAAGGGCAGACAGTATGACAGAAGAATCCTTACAAGGGGCATTGAACCACATGTCTATGCCATCGAAGAGAGCAACGACATCAACCGTGATCATCTGAAATTCCTGGGGAATCTGCAGGATGAGCAGACGAGGGAGAAGAATCGGAAGGAATTAGTGCGCCTGTTGGACCAATTCCAAGACGCGAAAATCTATGGATCGATCATCAAGGTGGAAGAATATGACTTTGATGCGCTAAGAGAATATATTCATTTAACAAAGATAGAAAGTCAGTTTTCTATTGAGACGCTTGGAGTACAAGATACAATTAACAAAATTTTATATGCCTTGAGTATTGCGAAAGTAATGCAATGTAAGTATTTTGCCAGCATTACAAATCCTCCATATATGGGAAATGGAAACATGGATATCGCATTGGTCTCATATTTGAAACAGTACTATCCTGACTCAAAATCCGATTTAAGTACTGTATTTATGGAGAGATGTTTTTCATTTGTCAAGGAACAAGGCTATATGGCAATGATAAATATTCCAGTGTGGATGTTTATATCCAGTTATAAAGAGCTTAGATCAAAATTCTTGAATAATGCCACTATTATCAACATGTTGCATTTGGGACGCGGAATATTTGGATCTGACTTTGGTACAACATCCTTTGTATTCGAAAAATCTTGTATCCCGTATTATATGGCGGAATATCGAAAACTTTATTTAGTTCATGGAGCTGTTGACACGGTGGAACAGAAGGAAAAGTGGTTTAAGGAAGGAATTGGTAGATATACTACTTCAGAAATTAAAATATTACAGATACCAAGGTATCCTATTGCATACTGGGTAAGTTCTAAATTTACAGAGGCTTTTCAACATGGGAAATTGATTGAAACGCTAGGTAGTGTATCTGAAGGTATAAAAACAGGAAACAATGACAAATACTTAAGACTTTGGAATGAAATAGAGGCTAATAAATTTTCTTTTGGTAAGGAACATGAACAATATAAATGGATTCCATATCATAAAGGAGGAGACTATAGAAAATGGTTTGGGAATAATATATATGCAATTAATTGGGAAAATGATGGTATTGAAATAAGAAATCAGTCAAATTCTGGATTGCAAGGGAAAAATATGTATTTTTCTCCTTTTATTGGTTACTCCAAGATTAGTGCCAAGGGGAATCCGATGAGATTTTATGATAAAGGTATGTTGTTTGATTCCATGGCACCATCTATCCTTCTTTCAAGTAACAATTTATATGTATTGGGACTTTTAAACTTTGTCGTAGGAGTTTACTATCTTCAAGTTTTAAACCCAACTATGGCAACGCAAGTAGGAGATATAAAAAATATTCCTGTGATATTTGACAATATTGATACAGTGGAGGAGCTAGTTAAAAATAATATAACAATTTCAAAAAATGAATGGAATTCATTTGAGACATCGTGGGGATTTTGCTATCATCCGTTGGCTTTGACACGATCAAATGAAATGAAGATGGGAAAACCTTCTAAAATTTCCTTTTAATATGATAAATGGCAAAAAGAAAGTGAGAAGAGGTTTCAACAACTCAAAGCAAATGAAGAAAAAATTAACAGTATATTTATTAATACATATAGTTTACAGAATGAACTTTTTTCTAAAGAACAAGATTCAGAAGTTACAGTTCGTCGTGCAGATTTAAAAAGAGACGTGCGATCATTGGTTTCTTACGCAGTTGGTTGCATGTTCGGCCGCTATTCCTTGGATATTGATGGCCTTGCCTATGCAGGTGGCCCTTGGGATGCCAGCAAGTATTCCACCTTCTACCCAGATACTGATAACGTCATTCCCATTACGGATGAGGATTATTTCGAAGACGACATAGTTGGTCTGCTGATCCAGTGGCTGAAGAAGGTTTATGGAGAAGAGACACTGGAAGAGAATCTGGACTTCATTGCCAAGGCACTTGGCAACAAAGGGAATACCAGCCGGGAAATCATCCGGAATTATTTCCTGACAGATTTCTTCAAGGATCATTGCCAGACCTATTCTGTGACCGGTTCTGGCAAGCGGCCGATCTACTGGCTCTATGATTCCGGTAAGCAGAATGGATTCAAGGCATTAATCTACATGCATCGCTACAATGAAGATACGACTGGTGTAGTTCGCGTGAAGTATCTGCACCGCATGGAACAGATCTACATGAGTGAGATCGACCGGATGCAGGATATGATGGATCACAGCAAGTCTGCACATGACGTATCGGTTGCTTCCAAGCGGAAAGAGAAGCTGCAGAAACAGCTGAAGGAATGCAAGGATTACGATGAGAAGATCTCCCATCTGGCATTGGATCGGATTGCAATTGACCTGGATGACGGTGTGAAGGTCAACTATCGCAAGGTACAGACCGGTAGTGACGGCAAGTTCTATGAAGTCCTTGCTGATTCGAAGAATATCATGAGCAAACAGTAGGAAGGAGACATTGGATGACGAAAGAAGAATTGCTGAAGGGTGAGTCTGAAAATGTCGAATTCAAGGTGCAGCGCCCGGCGGACAGCAGCAAATACCTGAAGACGGTCGTTGCATTTGCCAACGGGAAAGGCGGCACACTGATCTTTGGTATCGACGACAAAAGCCATGAAGTCGTCGGCATTCCGAAGGAAAACATCTTTCGGGAGATGGATGCCATCACGGAATCTATCTCGGACAGCTGTGAGCCAGCTATCATCCCGGATATCTATCTGCAGACCATCGATGACAAATCCATCATTGTGGTGGAAGTCAGCGCAGGACGTCAGCGGCCCTATTATCTGAAAAGCAAAGGCATCGCAGATGGTGTCTATATCCGTGTCGCAGGGACGACCCGCCATGCTGACCGCGACATGACTACGGAAATGTACTATGAAGATGAGGGCAGATCTTTTGACATGGCTGTCCGAAAAGATCTGACTGTCTCCGATGAGGAAATCGATGCACTTTGTCGGGGCATGAAAGAGATCGCAGTCAAAAATGCTGGTACAGAGACGGCAAAACAGTCAGTTCGCGACGTTACAAAAAACCAGCTGCTGAGCTGGGGATTACTTGCGGAAACGGAAGACGGCACAATTCATCCGACAAACGGCTACATCTATCTGACCGGACAGGATCCGTTTTATTCCATGATCCAGTGCGGCATGTTCAAGGGGACGACCCGGGCGATCTTTGTCGATAAGCGGGAATACACTGGCCCTCTGTGGAAACAGGTGGAAGATGCGTTTCAATTCGTGCTGCGGAATATTCATCTCGGAAGCAGGCTCAATGGAATTTACCGGGAAGACATCTACGAGCTTCCCCCGGACAGCATCCGGGAGCTGATCATCAACGCGGTCATGAACTGCAGCTTCCTGGCATCTTCCCATATCCAGGTGGCAATCTATGATAATCGGCTGGAAATCACGTCCCCTGGCGGCCTGATGCCGGGCGTCACGATCGATCGGATGAAGGAAGGATTTTCCAAGATCCGTAACAAGGCACTGGCGCATGCATTTCTCTATATGAACATGATCGAAGAATGGGGGAGCGGGATTCCGAAACTGATCCGGGAAATGAAAGAGCAGGAACTTCAGGAACCGGAATTCATCGATATGGAGAGTGCATTCCGGGTGAACTTATACCGGGCAAAGAACTCTGATACTGAGACTCTAGAGCCCAAGAATGAGACTGCAGAGACTGAAAATGAGACTGTAGAGACCGGAGATGAGACTGTAGACCCAAACCATGAGACTGCAGAGACCGTAAATGAGACTGAAGGGACTGATGCAAGAGCAGAAAAACAGTCAGCTTTGTTATCAGATGCGGAAAAGACCGCTCTTACCGTGCTTGCTGAACATCCTGATATGACGCAGAAGGAGCTGGCCGAGATACTTGGGATATCTCTTTCAACGGTCAAAAGAATGCTTCCGGCACTGCAGAAGAAGAATGTATTAGCAAGAACAGGCGGCGATCGATATGGGAAGTGGAAGGTGCTGTAATGGCAGAACTGAACTTAAAACAGATTACAGACCGGCTGAATGAGGAGTTTACTTCCATTTCCGGGCATCGGAAGCTGGTCTTCTGGTATGACGATCGGGCAGAGTTCCTGGAAGATATCGATTCCATGGAGCTTACGAACGCGAAGATCCTGAAGCTGCAGGAGAATCATCAGTTTGAGACCAAGTATTTCCTGGAACGGACGGATACAGAGACCAATTACCTGATCTATGCGCCGTTTCCGAAACCGGATGTGAAGCAGAACCATCTGGAGGATATTCTGCTTTATAGCACCGCTCTCTGGCATGACTATACAGGAATCGTTCGAAGCAAACCGGAATTGGGCAGAGGAGATGTATATTAAAGCTCGTACTGCACGATATTACAGCGCACCAACAAAGAAGCAGGAATATGAAATGATCTATATGGGTTGTACAGGAAAGTTCGACAGCCTTATCCGGGCTTCCTTCCATGACGAAGCAGAACGGTGGTATCTCTTGTGGTTGGCTCCCTATATAAAGAATTGATATCAAAAGTGACTTCCTGTAGAGGCAGAAAGCCTCTTTTTGTCAACTACTCATGATTGAGGGGACGCACTGGATGCTTCCATCTAGGCAGAGACTGTAGATGAAGAAGAGTCAGAGACAGAGTAACGGAGGAAAAACAGATAATCGGAGAAGAGCTTAAAAGCCAGATTGATGAATTGATGCAGCAGTATGCGAATGAGGAAATCAACGGGGCCACTTACAAGGAGAAGATGATGGAACACACAGCGGCTGCTCTAAACGCAGGGGTGTAGATTAAGCGGTAGCTTGGTTACGATACTGAGATGCCGATGGCCGGGGAGATCCGGCCATTTATGTTATCCACAATCGGGCAATCGGCAATCCCACTTGGAAATTATTCTTTTCTCCAAAAGTGTGACTATGCTGTGAATTCATCAGAAAATTAGCACTCGATGCTTGACAGTGCTAACAAAACGGACTATAACGTAGTTAGAACGAAGGAGATGAAAGGAACAAAAGAAAAGCTCACTGAGAGGACCTTCGAAAGTTCCCTCAAAAGTCTCTTTCGTATCACATAGAAACAGTAGTAGTTGAAAGTAACTGGAACCCGGTAACGAAAGCTCACGAGCACAACGGTTACATAGGTTTGATCCAAAGAGGATATTTCAGAGAGGAGAATGACTTATGTTGATGCCGAGTATCGTTAATGACAATCTGTTTGACGACTGGTTTGATGATGATTTCTATATGCCGATGATTCCGGATATGCGCGATGTCGACAAGAAGCTTTACGGCGGAAGGGCAGCTCACGAGATGAAGACCGACGTAAAGGAAACCGAAAAGGGCTATGAGGTCGCAGTTGATCTTCCGGGATTTAAGAAGGATGATGTTACCGTTGAGCTGAATAATGGTTACATGACCATTACTGCTCAGAAGAAAGTCGATAACGACAAGAAGAACGAAGAAGGAAAGTACATCCGCCGCGAACATTACGCCGGCAGCATGAGCCGCAGCTTCTATGTCGGTGATCAGCTCACTGAGAACGACATCCACGCTCAGATGAATGATGGTATCCTGACCCTGCAGATTCCTAAGAAGGAAGAGCAGAAGCAGGTCGAGGACAAGAGACATCTGGTCCAGATCACAGCGGCTTAACCGCCTGATGAGTGACACAATTCTATATCAAGTACTAACATAACGGAGCCTGGGGATATAATCCTCGGGCTTTTTGCATGACTTGAAAAATACTGATAACCGCTCGTTGCGTGTCGGCAGATATAGAATGTCAGAAGAGAATATGCTGTCTTGGATCATATCCTTCCTTTTTGAAATCGGAATTCAGATAATCGGCCTCTGAAGGGACAATTCGGATCAGGTGGATCGGGGTTGGCATTTTTCGGATTGCCGCCTCCGGGATGTGCTTATATTCAAGAAGCTTCATGTAATCTTCGGAGAACGGCTTTATGATCTCAGCTGTTCCGCTGATCTGTACGCTGTGAAGCTGTCCGAACCCGGATCCTTTTACGTCATCATAGATTGCAAGGCAGATATTCTTATTATCCTTCAATGCACGAAATTTCAGGCCACCCTCAGAGAAGAGCCAGAAAGTCTGGTCTACCCAATTATATTCAATCGGAGTGCAGCGGACGAAATCACCAGAGCCGGTTGCAAGTGCGCATATATGGTGGGCAGCAATAAAGTTCAGAAGACTTTTTTTCGCTTCAGGATGCTTTCTATCGCTGTGTTCTCTTGATGTCCAGTATTCCGATGCTTCATCGTAATTCATATCATCATAATTCATGTTCTATGCCTTTCTGCTGTATGAAATTTTCTTGAATAACCGTTACATAGTATATTGGCCCGGATCAACCGCAGACCCGGTAGTTTACGCAAGCCTTCGTAGCCTGTGCGGACTGGTTTTCTTTACTGAGGGAGTAAACTTCGTTTCCTTTCCGGAAGTTGGATCCGGTCATCTCGAAACGGAAGGGAACATTACTACCGACGCACTCGAGCATCAGACTGAGGACCCACGAGAAGTCGCAGATCCGGGCATCGGGGCCACTTTCTCCGCTGCAGGAGACAGCTTCGATTTCACCTGACTGCAGGTATTTTGATATCCGGACCGGACCGAGCATGGGATCTACAGTGATGGACTTGTGCAGGATGGGGAGAGTGACGAACTTCCCAAGGCGCAGATCTGCAGTATACTGGCTTTCGACACAGCAACTGATGCGGATATTCGCGTAAGCAGAGCCATCGCCCCAGTTCGCCGGGAGATGATCTGCGATCCGGTCCGACCGCTTCGTGTTGATCAGGAAAGTGAGGTCTGGGCGTGATTTCATCATACACCATGCTTCATCGCGCCAGCTGTCGGCTTCCGGAAGGAAGAAATCCGAAGTGGTGCAGGTATGGACCAGATGATCCTCCGGGTCCAGCCGGTAGTGGTGCGTTCGGTCCATGCGTGCAGGGAGGTCAAACGATTTTGTCTTGAAGACTAGGTTCGGATTGCGACCGTACTTATAGTCTTTCTGAAAGACAGGGCAGTACCGGCATCCGGAACTGATCCGGTGACAGCCGTGCCAGGGGTTCCATACAAATTCTTTCGAAGCAGTCATTATGTCACCTCCCATTCATCGGACTACCGGGCGATTTCCAGCCTTTACCAGTATTCTTTCTTAAATTTCCGGATCTTGTTTGCGAGGAAGCCTTCAAGCTTGTCGTAATCTTCCTCAGCAGGCAGGTCATCTTTCCCGACAACCCCTAACACTTTTCCGATGATCCGCACATGGTCATCTTCATGTTTTTCTCCATAAGGAAGATCCCTGTTCAGCGAATACAGCTTGTTACCAATCTTATGCTTAATCACGGCACCGTCCGCTGTAGAGCAGATCACATCATCGCCGTCTTCAGCGGACTCTGTATATTTCACGAAGACGAGATCACCATCATGATAAATGGGTTCCATGCTTCTTCCAGATACCCGGATCAGGGTATCGGCTTGCTGACTTCGTTCGGAAATGCGGATAAACTGATAGTCAGGTCTGGCATCAACGAACTCGCATCCTGTTCCCGCTGCAGCCGGCGTAGCCTGGATCGGAATGATATCGCAATGGGATTTCAAATCCAGATTGTGCGCTTCCTGTTCTGACTCATATACAGACTGCGCATTGTTCTCTATGATTCTCTTCCCGACATCGCTTGACTGCCGGTAGAAGTTGATGACGTGTGTTTCATTGGCATCAAGCACCATCTCTGGTTTCAATCCAAAAAGCTCTTCGACGGGAATATTAATAGCTTCACACAGATTCTTCAGCTGGTCCATCGGAGGATAGTTCATATCCGTCTCCCAGTGGCGAATGCTTCCATCTGTAGTTCCGAGCATCGTGGCGAGCTCTTTTGTGCTGAGGCCTGCCCGCTGCCGGTAGTTTCGGATGATCGCACCCATCTGCAGCTTGGTAGTAGCAGCTTTTCTGGCAGAGGTTTTCTCTGTTCTGTTAAGAGAAACAACTTTTGACCTATTTGATTTCTGAGGCATAGGAAGCCTCCTTCCTAACCGGCATTAGCGGCTGCCGGGGCCATCTATACAGAACATCTGGCAAACGAACTCTAGTTCTGAATACATATATAGAGAAATACTTCTGATGACAATATATCATAGAAATTCTAACGTTACAAGGGATTAATGAAAATAATACGTTAGAAATTATATTGATTTTTCCCCTTTCACGTCTTACAATAATGGCACGGTCACTACCGCAGTCGAGATCAGCAGACGCTGCATGTGGTGCCGAGGGTCGGAAAGATTCAAGTTGGATAAGCCCTGAGATTCAGAAATAACGAAGCGGGTATTTTCCCTTTGTATCTGCTTTTGATTCTCCGGGCCATGCTGAAAAAGGAGGAGAATGCCATATCATGGGAGCAACCAGTCTGAGGTCCGTATTCAGGGACAGATTTTCAACTGATTTCCGGGGACTCGTCCAAAAGTACGCGGATACATATCCGGAAAATCTGGATCAGCCATCTAAGGGAAAGGTCTTCTATCAGGTGCAGGATGTGCGTCTGAAAAAAACAGATGCACCGATGTTTCAGCCTATTAATGATACCCAGATAGTCTATTTTGTTGAGGGAAAGCTGAAGCAGGTGATTGTTGAATCAACGAAACCCACTTCATCATTCCAGGAACATACGCTGACATATCTGTTTGGAATCAAGGGGAGTCTGGACCTCCGCCCATGTGAAGGCAAGGTCGGGGACGTATATATGAGGGTCATGGACAGACTCCCGGATGAAAATCCGGAAAGAGAAATCTGGGACATCCAGATGGATGATTATCTTCTGCCGATCCTGTATGAAGATGATTATGATAAAGTGGCAGAAGAGATCCTGAGATCTTTTTATCCAGAGGGACATCCAGTAGACGGCAGAAAACTCGCGGACAATATGGGGCTGACCATCGTTGAGGGAAGTCTGGTCGAACATAAAGATACGTATGGGCTGATCTGCTTTGATCCCTGTGCAGTAAAAGTCCTGTGCAAAGATGGAGTAGCCAGGAGATTGAGACTGAACGCCGGCACGATATTTCTGAACACGGATAAACTGAAGAACCCGAGACTGCGCAACAGTACGATCATACACGAGTGTGTGCATATGTATCTCGACCGGTATTATTTCTTCCTGCAGAGGATGGGCGGGCTTAAGGCTACTGCATATGCGGCAAAGAAGGAGAGAAACTACAGCTGGAGGAACACGCCGGTAGACTGGATGGAACTGCAGGCGGATAAGCTGCCGGCACATATTCTTATGGAGAAGAATGCCACTCTGACAGCTATCGACAGGCTGCTTTCAAAATATCGGGGAAGGCGGGACCCGCAGGTGATCCGGGCCGTCATTTTCGCTTTAGCTGATGAGTTCCAGGTATCTGCCTCGATGGCGAAATACAGGATGGTGGAGCTCGGCTATCCGGAGGCGGAAGGCGTTTTCAACTATCCTGACCATCTTCCGGTTCCCGACCATGGCTGTGCAGGTACCTGGAAGAAAGGTGTCACATATACCGTTCCGGAGAAGGATATCGCAGCAATCCTGAAAACAACTGCTCTGGGAGATCCTGCCAGGCGGGGAAAGTACAGATTTGTAGAGAATCATTTCTGCCTGAACCATTCGAAGTATATTTGGAAGGACAGCTGCGGGGAACTAAGGCTGACTGCTTACGCAAGAACCCACATCGATGAATGCTGTGTCGCATTTTCTGCGAAGGGGAGATATTCCGGTGCAGAATATGATGCCAGAATGGCAGCCAGAGGAAAGATGGTGCGCCCCACTGACAGGTATCTGTGCCATTATCAGATCGACGCAGAGCCAGGGACCCCGGAATATGAGGAACAGATAGAGTTTTACCTTGACGACCAGGACAGGTGGAACAAATGATGAGCTGAACCTGGTCAACAAACAGGTGAAGGTCACCAAGACAGACCTGACCGGAGAAAAGGAAGTTGAGGGAGCGCATCTTTCTGTTGTCGAGAAAGACACCGGAAAGACGGCTGATACCTGGACTTCTGAGAAGGAGCCGCATCCGGTATCCGGGCTGGAAGTCGGAAAAACCTATATCCTGACCGAGACCAGACCGGCTGACGGATATGTGACGGCTGAAAGTATCGAGTTCACGGTTGAGGATGATTTCAAGAGCGAACTTCATCAGATGAAGGATGCTCCGACAAAGCTGGAGATCTCCAAGGAGGATATCACTACCAGCGAGGAACTGCCGGGAGCACAGCTTGTAATAAAGGATTCCGAGGGCAATGAGATCGAGAAATGGACTTCAAGTGACAAGCCTCACTACATCGAGATGCTGCCGATCGGAACCTACACACTGACCGAGATCGCGCCGCCGGCTCTCTACATGAAGGCTGAGGACGTGCAGTTCGAGGTCAAAGATACTGCTGAGATTCAGAAGGTCGTCATGCTGGATAAGCCGACCACCATCGTCATTGATAAGAAAGACATCGTGGATGGTGAGAAGGGAGAAGAACTTCCGGGTGCAAAATTGGAAGTTCGTGACTCCACCGGAAAGGTGATCGATTCCTGGACATCCGGAACGACTCCGCATGAGATCGCATACCTGACTCCGGGAACCTATACACTTACCGAGGTAACGGCTCCATCCGGATATGAAGTAGCTGAAAATGTATCTTTCTCAGTGGCTGACAACGGACAGGTCCAGCATGTGACCATGTACGATTCTCCGAAGGAAGAGAAGATCGACCTTACCGGAAAGAAGAAGACCACAACCCATACGACTCCTTCCGGAGGCGGTGGAGGTGGATCTTACCCGTCGGGTGGAACTTCCACACCTTCTGCTCCGGTAAAGACCGGTGACACGACACCGATTCTGCTCTATGTGATCCTCCTTGGAGGAGCTGCAGCTGTTGTGGCATTCCTCATCTGGAGAAAGAAGCAGGACGAAGCAGACAAGTGACGTTACGGCATGACCGAAACAAAACAATAATGTGAAGCAGGCGCTTCGGAGAGTCATTTTCCGGAGTGCTTTGCTTTACCCAGACAGAACAAAGGAGAATAGAAGAATGAATAAGATTATGAGATCAGAAGGAAAGAAATGGGACAGAAGGGGTCTGATGACAGTACTGGCTACCATGAAGATCCTTGCCATGATTCCGATGAACGCATTTGCGGCAGCGCAGGTGCAGGGCAAGATTAACAACCTGTACTCCATCGTCACAACGATCATCACGGCAGCCGGTGCAATCGTCCTGGCATGGGGAGTGTTCGAATTCGCTTCCGCCTACCAGTCCAGGGACACGGCTCAGCAGACCGATTCGCTGAAAAAGGTCGTCGCCGGCATCCTGATGTGCCTGGCACCGACAATCATTAACCTTCTGAAGTGATGGCAGATGGCGATGCAGTCGTGATGTTTGTCTGCTATACTTGAGAGGATATTTGAGAAAAAGATTAGACTGTTATGAAACCCTTGTTTTTCTCAGGACACAGAAATTGCATGGGAGGAAAGCATTACATGGAACTGACTGCAAGGCACGTCAGGCAGAACCTGCAGGAGTATCTTGAGATCAAGGATCTGATGGCACGCTCATTTCCGAAAAATGAAAGATTTTCCTTTCAGCTTCAGAAGTTCTGGGCACTCTTTCCTGGAAATGATTTTCTGGCTTTTTATGACGGAAACTTATTTGCCGGAATCATGCAAGCCTTTGCCACGGATGAGGCAGTGTTTATCCTCTATCTTGCAGTCAATGACCGGATTCGTTCGCATGGTTATGGAAGCCGGATCCTGAGCTGGGCAAAGGAACATTATCAGGACCGTTGCATTACTCTGAATGTGGAGCCGGAAGATGATCAGGCTCCGAACAGGGAGCAGCGCAGGCGGCGGATGGAATTCTACAGGAAAAATGGAATTACGGATACCGGATACATCTTCCATGAAGGCGGCGATACGTATTCCGTTTTATCTACAAATGCTCCTTCCGCTCCATTTACCCCGGAGAAATTCCGGAAAGCGACCGGAAAACTGACATTTGGATTATACACACCGAAGATTATCAAAAAAA
>Ga0326514_10000957_pt1 | contig 18995 bp, 38 predicted proteins | sample 3_2548_0518_D_FD_203653 | JGI IMG/M metagenome (GOLD analysis project Ga0326514, IMG submission 203653) | Bovine rumen microbial communities from UC Davis, California, United States - 3_2548_0518 | ecosystem: Host-associated > Mammals > Digestive system > Stomach > Rumen | place: USA... | reverse complement strand
ATCGGTATGCTTCACGCCGTAGGTGACCAGCATATCCACGGGCACGTTCGCCATCACGATTGCCAGGAGCCTGTGCTGCCCATCTATCAACTCGCCCTGCTCGTCAAAGCCTATGCCCTGATGGGTGAGGTTCCAGCCCCCGGCCTTCATGATGCGGGCATATCGCCTGACTGCATCATGGTTGATTTTGCGGTTGTTCGCCATGTTCTTTTCGAGCATCTCCTTTGCCATTTCAGGAGTGATGCTCACAACTTTGCTTTCCATCGCCATTGTCTGTCTCTCCTTTACTGTTTGAGGTATTCGAGTATCACGTCTCGGGCTTCTTCCCAGCCCTTGCATACCACCGCGAGGTTGCCCGCACGGTTCAAGCCGTTAATCCATCCGCGCTGATTGTCGCTCAATCTGCTGTCCTTTCGGCGCTTCATTTCGATATACAGCGCACCGTAACCGCCACGCGGTACAGGCAAGCAGATATCCGGCACGCCGGAGCGTAGCCCCTGGGCTTTCATCTCCCGACCCAGCGCATAGGATCGTCGGGCTTCATTCGGAATGTGGAATAACAGCGCCAGCTCTGGGTATTTGCGCTTCGCCAATTCAGCCCATTCAAACAGGGCTTTTTGTTCCTGCGCCTCAGTTGGAATTACTTTAATGCTCATCCCTCCCCAAAAACCGAACCTTGCAAGCACGTTGATTATGATATCTTGTATTGGTATGCCTTGCCGTATAGTGATGCCACTTGCCATCGCGCTTTGCCTTATTGTTGAACATCCCGCCGTTCAATGCGATATCACATCTGCCCCAGCCTTTGTTTGTACGTGACCAATGAGTACAATCACGGCACATCATCAGCCGATTACCTCCCACTTCACACACACGATTCCCAGCTTGTGGAGCGTCAACAGCACATGCGCCGCTTGCAACTTGTTCTTGATGGGCATTTCGTACTTGCCCGTCGTTGTCGTTACTCTAACAATCCTCATAGAACCGCATGTTCATGGGCTTGAAAATGCACCATGTTCGCGCCGTTTGGCCCTGCCGCTGCTTTGCGATCTCAACGGTAAACACGTTGCCCGCCGCGTTCTGCGCCCGCTCCCAGATGCCCGCGTGCTTCGCGTCTATGCGTTTCAACGTCGGGTCATCCGGGTTGTCCGGGCTGTGAATCAGAAGCACGTTGTCCGCGTCCTGTTCAAGATCGCCAGAACCGCGTAACTCGTCCAGCGTCGGCGCTCTGCCTCCTTTCTTGCTATCGTCCTGTGACTGTCTGCGCACCTGCGCAGCCGTCAAGATCGGAATGTTCAATGCCAGCGCCAGTTGCTTCAAGCCCTTGGAGATGTGGCCCAGCCGTTCAACGTCGTTGCTCACTTTCTCCGTCGTCCTGACCAACTGAATGTAATCCAGCACCAGCATGTCCATCTCGCCGCGCTTCACCGCGTGCCGGGCGATATTGCCCAGCCGTTCAATCGTCAAACCGTAGCCCTCGTAGATGTGCAGCTTGTCGCCAATGCCGCTGCGCTGAACCTCAACAATGCCGTTGCTCATGCGTTCCCAGTCCGCGTCATTCATCTCGCCCGTGCGCTGTCGGGTGATGCTCACCATAGATGTCGCCGCAAGCATCCTCTGTCCAAGCTGAATCGCGCTCATTTCAAGGCTGATATACCCAACGTGAAATCCCTTCTGCGCCGCGTGCATCGAAGCCGCCAGCAGGAACGCGCTCTTGCCTTTGCCAGGACGTGCCCCGACGATGGTCAGCTCCGGCTTCACCAGCCCGCCGCACATATATTCGTCCAGCTCCGCAAAACCCGTAGGAACGTGCTTCTCCTTCTTCTCCGCCGCCTCGTAGGCCATCAGCGATACATCACCCCCGTTTATCCAGCCCTTGTCCCGCTGCTGGGCGCGGGCTGTTATGTCGTTGCACGCGCCCTCAATCAGTTCAATGATCGAATCAGCGGTCATGTCCTCTGCTTTGGTCTTGCGGTTGATAGCCTCCGCGATCATCTGCAAGCGCCGAAGGTTGGATTTTTCGAGCACGATGCCAATATACGCATCCACGTTTACCGCGCTGGGCACAGCCCTTGAAATCTCCACCAGTTTCACCGCGCCGCCGATCATGTCCAGCTTGCCGCGCCGGGTCAGCTCTGCGTCAACCGTCGTCAGGTCAACCACGTCCCGGGCGAACGCCACGGACATCATCGCGGAGAATATCTCCCGGTGTGCCGGGTCTGCGAAGTCCTCAGGCATCAGCTTCTCAACAGCCTTGTCGACCGCCGTCTTGCTTCGGAACATCGCGCCCAGCACGCTTTGTTCGGATTCGTAATGTTGAATCATGTTACCATCTCCGACTTATTGAGCCGAACGGGGAACAGGCTCCTTGAAATCATCCTCCGGGTGATACTCCCGATAGCGCGGGTAATACTCGTCGTCCTCCGTTTTCGTCGGGGTGATCTCGTCCTCCCAGCGGCGTTGGTTGAGGTAGGTTGAAGGATGGGGAATGTACCTCGTATCAGTTTTCTTCCAGTCACCATCAATGCGACGTTTTACGTCTGCGATAATGGTTTCCGTGATCGCCTTTGAATCATCAGCCCCGGCCCGTAACCACTTCTGATAAGAGCCTTTCTTATCAACCTTGCGCGGGTATATCCTCCAGAAATCCTCGAAGCCAACGGAATAATCCACACAATCAGCGCGCTTGCGCTTATTCTCTCTAACTCTTTCTTTTTTCTCTAACTCTATATCTATCTCTACGTTACGCGCCGTTACTGAGCCGTTACCGTTCGTTACATCGCCGTTACAAAGTAACGCCTTTCCTCCCGCTTCAAGTGATTTTCGCTCCCGCAAGCGTCGTACTCTGGCTGCTGAATCGCACTCGGAATCTGTCATTTCATGGGCGGTAATCAGTTCGTATTCATCGGGTTCATTCTGGGTCAGAATGTTGTTAGCCATCAGAAACGCCACCACTATCTTGACGTTTTCCTCGTCCTCGTCGATGTCAAGAGCGAGTTCGCTTGCGAAGTTATCTTCGACCCCTTCATAGTACAGCCGTCCGCCATCCTTCAATGATCGAAGCAGCATTTTGAGGTAGATAATAGTGAACGTGTCACCACCGGCGAGTTTTCGCAGCTTCTTGATCTCCTTCTGCCGGAAGAAATCCTCCTTCAATTTCAACCAGTAGAACCGCTTTGTCTCGCCCATCGCTTAATCCTCCCACGGCAGTTTGTCGTCTTGTACCTCCGTGAAGCCCTCGTCCTTGGGCTTGTCCTCGCGCTTGTCCAGCGTCTCAACGTGGTCGGCGATGATCTCCGTCACATACCGCTTGGAGCCGTCCTGCGCCTTGTAGGAGCGCGTCTGCACGCTGCCGGTCACGGCAACCTTGCGCCCCTTGGACAGGTACTTGTTGCAGAAGTCGGCGGTCTGCCGCCACGCAACGACGGTCAAGAAGTCCGCATCGCGCTGTCCATCCTGTCCCTTGAAACGCCGCTGAACAGCCACGGTAAACGTGCTCTGGCTGATGCCGCTCTGGGTAGTGCGAGCCTCAGGGTCGCGTGCGATGTTGCCCGTAATCATGATCAGGTTGATAAGTCATTCCTCCTTTTTGCGTATCGTTCTCTCGCTTTTCTGTTTAGTTCTTCGCGATGTTCTTGTCGGTATAGCCTTTTCTTTTCCCGTCGTCTTTCGGCCTTAACCTCAGATGGTTCATTTCGTGTGCCCCACCTATCAGCGTGTTCAAGATTTTTCAGCCACACGTCTTTTGCTTGATCAGTTTTTGCCCATTGTTTCCAGCCTTCTTGTGCATATTGGATAGTCCTTTTCCCGGTTATGCTTGACGCCTTTCGCTGCTTGTCGCTATTCGGAGGCTTCAACCCGGTTCGAATGGCGTGTTGCTGGTTTTCTGATCTCGTACACCATTCAAGGTTATCAACATTGTTATTTGCTTTGTTGCCGTCTTTATGATTGACCTCCGGCAGATTGTTCGGATTCGGCAGGTAACATTCTGCTACAAGGCGATGAACGTATCTCATATAATGTTTGTTTCTAACACAAACAAATACTTGCTTATATCCATTGCCATTATCGCAGATTGAAAGCCACCTTTCAGAAATCATGTTTTTCACTCTGCCATCAGGCGTGACACCGAAATACGGTATGCTTGGAACGGCTCTAACTTCTTCCATTTCGCACTCCCGTCTTTAGTTTGTAGAGTTTACAAATAGTCCTGTCGGCAACGATGCCGTGATCACCCAGATGCCATTTCTTCATGAAGGTATCTCGCCCGATTGTATGCACTTCGGTATGATGTTCCCGGCAAAGCGGCAACACTTCCATGCCCTCATGAACAATCGTGTCCCTGTCCCTGCCCATACCAATATTTTCATAATGATGAAGGTCGGCTTTCTTGCCGCAGATCGGGCACTTCTTGGAGATCAAACAGGCGTACACGTAATCGTCGATGTCGTCCACGTATTCCAGCATCGGGCGCTTCGTCGGGATGTCGTTGCGAACGATGAACTTCGCCAGCCAGCTTTGAAACGCCGCCACAATGGACATCGGCGCGTTGGACAGGCTGAACATCGTGTCCGCCATTTCCAGCAGTTCGCCGCACCAGAAATCCAGCTTCAAGGCTTCCTTGATGTCCTCGGTGGTGTCGCCCGACCAGTCGGCGATCTCACGTATCATGGCGTAGCAAGACCGCCGCTGCTTATCGGACAGAGGGCGATTGTCGATATACTCAACCCATGCCTCACGCTGTTCCTGCTGGCACATCTTGATGAAGTTCGCCGGGGCACGAAGTATCGCTTCGCCCGTCTTTTCATCGTAGCCGACGATGTACGCCCGCGTTCTGTCAATGACTGGCATCCTTCTTCTCCTTGCGCTTCTTGTTCAATTCCTTCATGCAGTTAAAGCAGTATACGCCCTTATAGGTCAGCTTCGACTTGCCGACGATCTCCGCGCCCGTCATCATCGTGCCGTCCGGCAGCACTACGCCCGTGATGGGCTTCTGGCAACGTTCGCACAAGACAATCGGATTTACCTTGCGCTCGTCGATATCGTCCATGACCTTCTCTGCGTCGGCGTAGGTCAGCAGTTCAAGTTCCGGCCCGTAGATGGTCATGATCTCCATGTAGTGCTCATCCCCGGCGTTCTTGCGGATATAGTCAAGCTGGTCTTTCTCCGCCATTCTGACGCTCTCTGCGGGCTTCTCAGCGGGTTTTGCAGGCTGGGCGGGTATTTCCTTGGGCGCGGTGTCGGCGGGTTTAGAGGCGCGTTTCTGCGCGTTTCCCATACCGCGTTCAAACGCCACGTTGCCGGTCTTGCTGTTCACGATCACCAGGCGGTTGATCTCGCGCTTGTCGTTGTAGCCGATATCCTTGACCTCGAAGCGGTCAAAGCACTGGAAACGCCCGTTGTTCTCCTTGATGTCGCAGTTCGGCGGGGTAATCCAGATGAACGGCGCGGTGTACAGTTCGCGCCCGATGCCGACGTTCACACAAGCGCGCTTGAAGGAATCGCTCGCCAGCCCCTTTTCGGCTTCGGTATTGCTCTCAGCACCTGTGTCCTCCTTGTCAATCCAGCACCGCTTTTCGTCGTCCCAGATGGACACGGTGCAGTTGGCATTATCCCGGCTGTGATGCCGCTGCCAGTTCATCGGGCCGAAGGTCTCATCAAGGATGTCCATGTCCGTTCTTGCGTTTTTGTATAACAGCAGCTGTAAACCATTCTTCTTGATCTGCGCCACCCGGCAATCAATCTCATCAGCTCTCAACAATCTAATGGGGTTCATGCTTTACCTCCTTTGTCGATCACATACTCATACATGGTGTCCTCGATTGCGCCCAGCGTCCGGACGGCGTGCGCCAGTATGTTGTCCTTCTTGTAGACCTGCTGAAGCTCATTCAGCGCTTCGTGAAGCTGCACATAGGCCATGTGGATGTGCCGCCGGTCTTCAATCGCCATGCGCGTGCTGTAGTCCTTCACTTACATCACGCTCCTGTAGTAGTCGCGGGTCAGCTCTGCGATCTCCTTCTCATACTCGGCGGCGGCAATCGCCTCGTACTCGTCATACTGGGGCTTCATGTCGTCCCAGATGTCGGACAGGGTATCGAACCAGCCCGAGAAGGCTTCATACCCGGCGAGGTTCTGCATTGCCGATGCGATGCTGTCCATCGCTTCTTCCAGTTCGTTCAGCAGGTCGGTGTTATCCGGGTTCTTGTACAATTTCTTGTACTGCTCAGGTTTTTTCACTTGCAATCACATCCAATCTGTGGTACAATCATGTTGACAGTTTTCCAGCGCTGTCAGTCCTTCTTGCCGTCCGGCTTCCCACGGGCGGCGCTTTTTATACCATGTCGATCTCATACCCGACATACTGATCGAACCACTCATCTGCCCTCTGGCGGTGAATCATCACCCTGCGCCCCCGGCGGATGATCGGGAAATCAGGATGCCGGCGGTAAAGGTCTTCGAGGCTTCTCACGCTCATGCCGTAACGGTCTGCCGCCTTTTCCCTGTCCAGCAGGTACGGCTCGTCAATCGCGTACTTCGTACCCATCAGCCCCTCCGAACTCCGCGCTTCGTGCGCTCCTTCTCGATACCTTTTTCAAGTCCCACCTGATAGCCCAGCCACAGGGCCATCGCCTCAACGATCACCAGCACCCACACGCTCATGTCTGTCCTCCTTCTTTGTACTCCGCTTGGCGTTGTGCCTCCGCACGATTTCCTTGTGCGCCTCCGGGTTGTCCTTGGTCCAGATGCGATAGGCCAGCGCGTGCATGGCGTTCATCTCGCGCTCCGGAATGATCGGTTCCATCGCGTCGATCATCTCGAACATCGTCATCGGGATTCCTCCAATCCGTACTTGTCCTGCTCGGCTTTGGTCAGCGGGCGCTCGTACTCGATCACGCCCCACGCGGTAATGATGTGCCCTTCCTCGTCGGTCATCTCGCCGTCCTCGTCTGCGGCATCCATGCGGATGAATCCGGGTGGGACGTTGCCGGGGACTGGCGGCTGCTCGATGCACCAGTAGCGGTAGCGCTTCATGCCGTTTCCTCCTTCACCGGGCAGCCGTAGCGGATACTGCCGTCGGTGTACTTGCACACATTGACTGTCTTAAAAACCTGTTCGTGTACGTCCTGTATGATTTCCCTCTCTGCGGTGAAGAACCCGTCATCCACACAGATATATCCGTTAGCGCACATAATCGCGCTCAGGTGGTCACCCGCCGGGTTATATTCCTCGTACACCGCACGCATCTGCTCTGCCAGTGACAGCAGCTTCTTCTCACACTCTAACCGGGTCATGCTGGTTCCTCCTTTCAGTCATTACATTTCATCGTTTCCCAGAAGGTAATCTGTGGTGCATCCGAACAAGTCTGCAATAGCCAAAAGCTTATCGGCCCGAGGAAGGGAATCACCGCTTTCCCATTGCCATACGCTAACCTGGCTAACGCCGATGCAGTCCGCAACGTCCTGTTGCGTCAGGCCCAGCTTCTTGCGAAGCTCTTTAAACCGGTTCTTTATGTTCTCACCCCCTTGTTTTAGCTCATAACTAATTATAGCATAGTTTTTGGCTATTGTAAATAGCTAAAAACTATTTTTTGAAATATTTACAAAAATAGTTGCAGACTATATAATAAACATAAGGGGGTGTAAATATGACGCGACTACGCGAATGCCGAGAAAACGCCAAGCTGAGCCAGAAATATGTCGCGCTTACATTGGGCATTGCGCCGCCCAGCGTTGCGAATTGGGAGCGCGGCAAGACAAACCCAACGCATGAGAATATAGTCAAGCTGGCGGACCTCTACGGGGTCAGCGTTGATTACTTGTTGGGAAGGACGGAAGAACCTCGAATTGATGATTTGTCGATCTCAGATATTGACTTCGCCCTGTCTGGTGAAATCCGTAATCTGACCGATGATGAGAAGAAGGACATCCTCGACTATGTGAGATTCAAAAAGGCGCAAAAGGCACGACAATGAAAGGGTAAAGCTATGACATTGCATCAGCTTTACGAAAGAGCGTATCAGGAGCACATCGAGATCGACGAAGTACATATGCGGGAGCTAAAAGCAGTATCATTCCCTGAGGGCTGGATTGCCATTGACCCGCGGCGGTTCAGGAACGAAACCGAGTTGAAGTGCATCCTCGCTCATGAGATCGGGCACATTGAGACGGGCAGCTTTTACAACGTCCTGACGCCGTTTGAAATCCGGGAGCGCTGCGAGCACAAGGCCAACAAGCGAGCCGTCCACATACTCACGCCACTGGACGAAGTGCGCTTGGCGTTTCGCCGGGGATATCGTACAGCCTGGGCGCTGGCGGAACTATTCGACGTAACGCAGGAGTTCGCGGAGATGGCAATGGGCATCTATCAGGGGGACTTGATAGCGGAAAGCGAGCATGAGCAGCTTAACGCCGTTTTGTCAAGGGACGGGCTAAAAGTGTCGAATGGGCATAGCAAGCTCCCGCAGCTCATGCGGGCAAGTGATTTGATAGGGAGGTAGTCATGTGAAACGGGTGTTGATTATTGTGCTCGCGCTCATGCTGTACGCCGGGGCGTTTGCGGACATGACGCCTTCAATGTTCATGTCCGGGCGCGGGCTGATGGTTCTGGACACGAACCAGCTTGCGGATATGGGCGTTGATATGTCTGGATTCAATACTGAAATAGACGCGACAATGGCTATATATTTGTATGATGAACCGACTTTCGGGAATCTGATTTTATGGTATGAAGATGGCGTTGCTTATGTGACCGTTGATTTATCTGCGTTGCTTGGGCACGGTATGGCATCGACGAAGAAAGGTATAAGTCAGGTGTTTATAGACTTCTGCAAAACTTTCGATTTTGATATATGTGTATTCAGCGGCAACGACGTAACATATTATCATCCATCAAATCTGAAAGGGTATGCTATTGCACAACGTCTAAAAAACAGCCCCTATGAAACGCACCTATGTTTTACTCAAAATGGTTTTTTTGATGAACTCAAAAAGGCTGTTTCATAAAGGGGCGCACGCCGCGCCCTATTCTTTTACCCGGAGGCAGATATGGCGAAAAAAGGACGCGCAAACAACGGCATGGGGTCTATCCGTCAACGCTCAGATGGGCGCTGGGAGGCCCGTTATACCGCGCCAAACGGCAAGCAGAAGTCCGTCTATGGCAAGAGCGAAGCGGAGGTCACGAAGAAGCTGCGCGGCGTGCTGCATGAGATCGACAGCGGCGCGTGGCGGGAGCCGTCCAGAATGACCATGAGCGAGTGGCTGGAAATCTGGCTGTCCGACTATCAGGGACACACCACCGGGCGCACCGTCGAGACGTACAGGTGCATCGTGCGCAAGCACTTCATCCCCACGTTCGGCATGGTCAAGGTCGGCAAACTGTCGCAGATGCACGTCCGGCGCATGGTCGCTGATCTTCAAAGAGCTGGGCGTTCAACTTCGACAATTCGCCATTCCTGCGCCATTCTGGGCGGCGCGATGAAGTGCGCTGTCGAAGCTGGACTGATAAAGGCAAGCCCTGTCGAGGGCATCAAGCTGCCGCGCAAAGCAAAGGCCAAATTCGAGATCGTGGACAGGGAGCAGATACCTGCGTTCGTACAGGCCGCCGAGAGCACGCCATATCCAAACGAAATACTGTTTATGCTTTATACGGGCGTTAGGGTAGGAGAAGCCCGTGGGCTGAAATGGGATGATGTGGACATAGATGCGGGCACAGCGCATATCCAACGCCAGCTCAACGCCGTCACGCACGGGGACAGGTTCACGCCGCCGAAGGACGGGGAAAACCGGGAAATCCATCTTCCGACCGAAGCGGTGGATGTATTGAAGCGCCAGCGCAAGCGACAGTTGGAACAGCGCATAGCTGCCGGGGAGAAATGGGTCGAAGATGACATTACCTGCGACCTGGTGTTCAGACAGCCGAACGGCAAGGCGCACTCTGAGTTATCCATCTACAAAGCGTGCAAGGCTGCAGGGCAGGAGATCGGCGTGCCAGGACTTCACCCGCACGATCTGCGTCACAGTTATGCCGTCGCCGCGCTTCGGTCCGGCGTGGACGTGAAAACCGTACAGCACAATCTCGGTCACAAGTCCGCCAGCATCACGCTTGATACCTATGCCGCCTACACATCAGACGCAGGCAAGGAGGGCGCGAAAAAACTGTCCGATTACCTCAAAAATGCGGGCAAGTGAGGCTGAACAGGGTACAAATTAGGGTCAATGGCGTTGTGAAACAGCCAAAGGCCCTTTATTTATTGGTGTTTTCTTTAACTGTAAATCGACCATATGTTTAAGAGTTTGCGTTTTTCGCCGTGTTTTCTCGTGTCTGCTCGTGTATAATTTAATAGTAGAAACACACGACAAGGCACGAGGACGCACGAGCGCAACAGGGTAATTTAGGGTCAAAAGAATCCCCGCCTTGTTACAGGCGGGGCAGTTTGACCATAACCGCATCGTATAGCCGGGGCATGAGCACCTGAACCGTGGACATCAACTCATCCATGATGGGCCAGACATCGTCCGGATTCCTGCCGTCGATAGCCCGTGAAAATTCCGTGTCGCTGGTATACGTGATGTGTGTGTCAACAGGCACGGGTTCGGCGGCGTAGGAGTAGCCATGTTCTGGAAGTCGTTCGGGTTCTCCGAACAATTCCCGCTTGACGATCAGGCAGGCCGCCAGCTTGCGACAGGTTTCGATGCTGGGGTTGACCTCCCCTTGATACCGGGCAATGGATTCATCCAAATCCTTCTCGTAGATCAAGGGGTGTCACCTCACATCTTTTCGACCTTGTCCATCAGGCGCTGCATATCGCGCTTGATGTCTTCAACGTCGCCGTCTGCGCCAGAATAGCGCCCACGGCTGTCACGCGGGGCGTTCATACGACCACGGGCATTGGAGTAGCCGCCCTCGCGGGAGTAGCCCCGGCCATCGCGGGAATAGCCGCGATAGCTGCCGCCCATGCCGTCAGGGTACATCCGGCCGCTGTAGCCGTCATCTTCCTCAGCATCCTTCACGATGTTGCAGATGTGGTCAACGGCGCTTGCCATGTACTTGATAGCCTCGACATCTTCCTTGGAATACTTTCCATTCTCAGAATAATCTTCCAGTTCGCCGATCAGCTTTTCCTTGAGATCATACAGCTTGTGCATTGTGTTCTCCTTTCTCAGCGCCGGATGCCCGCGAAGTCAAAAACGATATTGGCGTTCCTAACTTCAATGGGCTGGGTGCTGATATTGCGCACGGAAACGGAAGAACAACCACAGATGCAGGGCACAGAAACGATCACGTCAGCGCCCACGTTACCGAAGTCGCCAGCGGCGGCAGGGGTAAAGGACATGATAGAGCTGGGGTCTTCCTCACCGTCGATGAAGATAGCAAGGTCTATTTCCTCAACGGTTCCGGCGGGTTCAGTGGGTACGGCGATATTCGCGTGAAAAGCAACCTCATAGGTCGCCTCCGGGAATCCACAGCAGCAGCACCGGCGGCACGGTACACCCATCACACGGGGCGAGGCAAGCCTGAACAGGCTGCTCTCGTCCCGATGATAGATCATGCCGCGGTTGCACGGAACCGGGGACTCGGTAAAGATCACGCCGCCGTTGGCAGGGACTACCTGCAAGGCATTGGCAGAATACTCAGCGGCCATGATTACACCGCCCTTCACGCAACATTGAAGCCGAAGTTGCCGTTGCAGCCGCAGCCATTGTTACCAAGGTTCGGGCCAGCGCAGGTGAACACGGGCTGGTTGCCGTACACGGGCACGGTGTTGACCGGGCAGTTTTTGAGCCGGTTGTACAGCGCGTCAACCTCTGCGTTCATGCCCTGCTGGAAGGTAGCCGTCTGCGCGGTGCGGTCAGCCAGATTGCGGGCATACATCAGATCGGAACGCAGGTTGGCGTTCTCCCTCTGCTCATCAGCAATCTGCCGCTTGTAGCCCTCAATGCGGTCAGCGCACAGCTCGTCCTTGATGGACTGGATGCCGTCACGCAGCGCAGACATAAGCGCGTTGGTGTTGCTCATCTCCTGCATGGTCTGGGTCTGCAAGCCCTGTGCCAGCGCGGCGCGGTCATTGCACGCCTCCTGAGCCACGGTATACTTCAGGTCAGCGATGCCAGCAGCGTTCGCAGCGGTGCCGCCCTGAATCGCGGACTGGATGCCGAACTGGGTCTGCATGTTCGCCATCTGGCGGCCATTCGCCGCAATCTCCGCAGCGGAGAAGCCGCTGTTGACGGCCTGAGTGATGCCGTTGCCAGTCTCGCAAATCTGACGGCCAAGGCCGGAGATACCGAGCTGCACGTCACCGAAGCCCCGGTTCACGTCGGAGCGCAGGTCGCCGATCTGGGTGTTGAGCTGCTGGTCACGGAAACCATCGGAGATGTGCTGAGAGTTGTTCAGCCACGGATAGAGGTAATCCATGCCGAAGCCGCCCAGGCCAGCGCCCATGCCCATCATCCAGGGCATCATCATGCCGCCACCGAAGCCTCCACCGAAGCCCCAGCCATTGCCGCCGATCAGCAGCAGGAGCAGAATCCACGCCCAGTCGCCGCCGAAGAAGCCGCCGCCATTGCCATAGCCGCCGCCATAGGCGGGAGCAACTGGCATGTAGAATCCACTGTTTGAATTGTCAGTCAAAGCCATAGGATGTAAAGTCCTTTCTTTTATTTTCAACCGTCTGCGCGCTTGACGGATGAAGTCAAATATGGTACAATATAGGTGTTTGGGAGAAGTATAGGGCGGTTCATCGCACTACACTTGAAACTATGCTGTAGCTCAGTAGGTAGAGCGTGCTGTGTAATACGGTAACTGCAAGGTTCGATTCCTTGGCGCTTATGCGTGATGGCCCTTGCGCGGGTTCGATTCCCGCCGCATAGTTTCTGGACTTCGCATTGAGCGAAGGGATAAGGTCGGGAAACCGGCCTTTTTCTTTTACCTTCCCATCGGTGCGCCTATCATGCGCATAACCTGCTGGAGCCTGCCGCCGCCAATCATGCCGTTTTGAAGCATGTACTGGGTAATCTGCCGGACATCCGTCATACCCTCCGGGATGTTATAGCCACGCTGGCGCAGATAACCCACGGGGTTGCCCTTGATGGCGTCAACCTCTCGGTGCATCTCCGCGTCGGTCATAGGCCGCTGCTGCTCTCGCTGTACACCCTGAGATGGCTGTGAAAGCCTATCAAAAAGTCCCATTATGCCGCCTCCTCATTCTTCGCTTTACGCGGTGCTGTGCGGGCCTGTAGCGCCTCTGAGATCAGCGCTTCGAGTTCATCCTTGCGCACGTAATCCGCAGGGTTGAGCGTGGGCGCGGGCGGCGCAGGTGGCCGTTTGTCGTAGATGTCATCGCCGTGTTGGCCGTTGGCATACATGGAGCGCACGACGATGTTCTGTTCGTCTTTGGTCATGTACATCTGTGATGTTCCCGCCGCCATCGGAAAGCGGTCTATGGCCTCGATGCTGTCCACCTGTATGATCTTCGCGTCGATGGTGGGCGGCGTCAGCATTTGCCCTTGCTGCTGTCCATGCTGCTGGTTCTGCTGCCCGTAAGCGCGAACATAGGCCGGGTCTTGATAGGGCTGTTGTCCGGCCCAGTCTGGATACCAGTTACCCATGCGGTCTATCATGGTCTACCTCCTATACCAGTAATATTGCGGAATCTCGCCCGTGCTGTCCCATGTGTCCCATGCTTGACCATCGATCACGGCCACGACGTGCCCGGAGGTTTTTAACACGAACACCCCTCGCGGGTGCTCCCGGCAGAAGTCCCCCACGGTGTAGCACTCGGGACAGCGGTTTGGTATCGCCGCCCGCATGAACCCGGCGCGGCGAAGCACAGCACCCCAGGCGGCATCATCGTGGGTCGTGGTGCCCATCGCCTTCGCCATCTCATAGATCAGATCGGAGGCGGTGTCCCAATCCACATCCAGGGCAGCGGCGATAGCCCGCTGGGCGCAATCTTCAACACGGGCGTTGACCGGGTTCGGGTTCCATTTATGAAATGTATTCATGCCTGTCATCAAACATCGCTTTCATGTAGAGTACATATTGCTTCATCCCGTCTATGTCTGAGCCGTAATAGGCTGTTACACGGGTGATTTCATCAGCGGGAAGCCCAATGCTTTTCAGTATTTCAATCATCTGTTCCATGCACATATTGTCCCACGATCAGCGCCGGGGCGACAGGTCACGCACGGGACAGTTACGGGACATGTTCGGGACATCTGCAAACATTCTTTAATTTTTTATTAAATCGCCATCTAACCTCTTTACAATACAAACAAAAGGTAGTATAATAAAGACAGTTAAGGGAACCACTACACAAGACTAAGCCGAGCCGGGCGGCAAAACCCGGTAGATGAAAGGAGATCAAGACGATGAATAAGAATCGTATAGCGGCTATTGAAGAAGCCATCGCAAGGAAGGAAATCGCCAATAGCGGGCGCTGGTGCGAACTCACGATGAAGAAGAACGGCGACATAATCAGGGTTGAACGTATTGGCTACGGCCCGATGGAAAAACCCGAATGGGATTCCCACAAACTGATCGTGAACGGCAAGGCCATGTTCGGAACTGAGTTTAGCAACCTCGGACAAGTTGCAGCGTGGATAGCCGAAAGGTACTAAGCCGAAACGGCCTCCGGGCCGTCCACCCGAACCGCCCCACGGGTGCTGATGATGGCAGGGCAGAAAGGAGAATAGGATGGCGCAATACCATTATGAATGGTGGACAGTAGATATTCGTGACGAAGCTGGTACGTGTACATGGGAGTTTAAAGGCCGCAATCGTGAAACTATAGTTCGCCAAATCAACAAGGAAGTGGCTGATACCAATTCTGATAAAAACGCCGCGAGGTCTGTATGGGAACGTAAACCGAGAATCCTTGAAGTGTTCTGGAACACCTTGAAGCTTGATAGGGTCGGCTATCAGAGGTTGAGTTAGGAAGCGTACGCTGGAACTGGCAGTAAGGCGCGCAGAAACCCGCCTATAACGCGCTGCGCCGGAAATGGCGTAGAAGTTATAAGGCACGACCAAGGCGGCGTAGAACACGCGCCTACGCCGCCAGAATAAAGGAGGATAACAGCATGGGAATTGACGTTTATCAGATGGTCACTGACCGCATCATAGCGATGCTCGAGCAAGGAGAAATCCCGTGGGACAGGCCGTGGACGGGCGCGGGCCGCTGGGCCATCAAACGCGCCAGCGGCAAGCCGTACAGCCTGCTCAATCAAATGCTGCTGGGCAACCCCGGCGAATACCTGAGCTTCAACGAGTGCAAGAAGCTGGGCGGCAAGATCAGGAAGGGTGCCAAGGCGAAGATCGTCGTGTTCTGGAAGATGCTGGATAAGCCTGTGGAGGGCAAGGACGGCAAGCCGGTGGTCGCCAGTGACGGCACGGTGAAGGTTCGCAGCATCCCGTACTTGAAGTACATGAACGTGTTCCACATCGACGATTGCGAGGGCATAGAGCCGAAGCACTACGACGAAACTTTGCGCGACTTCAACCCCATTGACAAGGCCGAAGAAGTGATTGCCAGGTACGTCACCCGCAGCGGCATCACCCTTGAACACGCCAAGCAGGGCCGCGCCTACTACAGCCCGGAAGCCGACAAGGTGGTGTTGCCCATCAAGGAGCAGTTCACCAGCGAGGCCGGGTATTACGGCACGGCGTTCCACGAGTTGACCCACAGCACGGGTCACAAGAGCCGTCTTGACCGCATCGTCGCCGGTTCGTTCAGTTTCGGTGACGAAACATACAGCAAGGAAGAATTGGTCGCCGAAATCGGCAGCGCAAGCCTCATGAACATGCTCGGCATTGAAACCGATGATAGCATACGCAACAATGCCGCCTACATCCAGAGCTGGATAAAAGCCCTACGCAACGACAAGAAGCTGATCGTGTCGGCAGCGTCCAAGGCTGGCAAGGCGGTGGAGCTGATTATGCCGGAGGTGGTAGCGTGAAGCAACCCACAATCGCCCAGCAGATTTCTAAGGCCAAAGCCGAACTGCAGCGCGACATTGACCGTTGGAACGAGATCAACCAGAGCGGGTGTAATGACCCGTTCTGGCCTGACGGTACGAACATGAACCTTGTGCGTAACCACATCATTTTTGACCTTCGGCGGCTGGCAGAATTGGAGCAGAAGCCCGTCCAGCTATCCGTGTTTATGTTCACTGACCCATTACATCACTCCATTGATGATGTGATGGGTGATAAACGCATACCGCCGTTGGTAGCAGATGATTACATGGTGAAGGACAGATTCGAGAACCACAGAAGAATAAGACATTGACGTATAGCACCATTTGATAGTATAATGACCCGCAGGAGGTGAACCGATGGCGAAGCGAAATCGTGACTATACCGTCCCCCGTCATACCAACGACAGCCCAATCGCGCAAGCGAGGATTGCCAAGGGCGTAACGCAACAGCAGCTTGCCGAAGCCATAGGCGTACTGCAACAGCAGATCGGCGCTTGGGAAAGCGGCAAGCGCAAGCCCAAGGTTGACGCGCTCATGCGCATCGGCGACGCGCTGGGCATCGACTGGACAACACTGATTCAAGAGTAACCCTTCCGGGGTTGCTCTTGTTTTTTAAGAGTTTATTAAATCGCCATCTAACCCCTTTACAATACAAACAAATGATTGTATAATAAAGACAGTTAAGGGAGCTACTACAAACAAGGAGGATACAAACCATGATGAAGCACGAATTTGAGGCGCTGGCCGGATACGAAGTCACCTACGAGGACTACAGCAAGATCATCGAGCCGATGTACATGGCAATCCCGGAGAGCATCAGCAAGCAGGAGTTCGTGAAGATGATCGACCGCAAGCGGTTCGACTTTCGGGCGAAGGAGAAGGCCGAGAAGAAGGCTATGGTCAAGGCTATGAAGGAGATCGCCGAAGAACGTGCTCAGAACTGCGAACACTTCTGCGACTACGAAGCCGAAGAAAAGCTGATGGAGATCGCCCACAGCTACATGAGCAAGTTCTTCCCGAAGAACCTCGGTTACCACGGCGACATCGAGCGCAAGCACTGGGCGAACCTCGACACCGGATGCACCTACCCCGCCGAACTTGTGATCTACCGCGAGATCAAGGGTGAGTGGTACGAAGAACAGCGCATCACGCTGGCCCAGTGGAAAGCGGCCTAAAGAACAACGCAGTGCCGGGGCGCAAGCCCCGGCAGCCCGACAGATTGAAAGGAGAGATTAGAATGAAGTGGTACGCATTCATATTTAAGACCGATGATGGCAACATGACAAAGAGGTATTTCCTTTGTGAAAGCAAGAATGAGGCATGGGGCAAAGCAGAAGATCACGCATTCACCTGTGGATGGAAGGTTTACCGCATGTGCTAAAGCCGAAACGCCCTCCGGGGCGTCCGCCGGAGATAGCCTCCCGGCGCTGACGATGGCAGGCTGAAAGGAGAAGGGTATGGCAGCAGCACAAGAAGGAGCAGCAGCGAATTGACATGGAAATCGACAATCCTGAGCCGGTTCCAACGTCGGAGGAAGTCGAAGAAATCTCACGGCAGCAGGAAGAACAGTGGGACGCAATCTGGAAAATGCTCGGCTGGAACGATTGAAAGGAGGTGCTATAATGACGACGACTGACAAGCTGGCCCTGATGAAGGAGATCAACCGCAGGAACGACGATGCAATCAAGACATGGAGGGCGGCGTAATGCCGCCCGGAAGGGAGGACAATATGAACGTTCGTGAATTGCTTTCTGACCCCGCCTACGGTGTACGGCCATACCCGCCATACAATGAGGCTCATGTTGAAATCAGAGAGACGAAAGGCAAAAAGGACGAAAAGGTGGGTTTCATACTGACCGAAGCAGAAGCCGTCAAGCAGTTTGGTGACCGCCACGTTTGGCTGGCGTTCCACGATGAAGGGACATTCAATGACCCAATTTACGGCGAACACGTTTACGCCATCTGCATTGACTGAAAGGAGGCAATCTCAATGAAGGAATACTGGCCCGCTGGTGTATATCAAACCAGTGACGGTAGGCAGGAACACACTACCAGCTATGATGCCTTTCCCAGCGAAGCAGAAGCCCGACAGCAGATCGAATTGTGGAAAGACTGGTACAAATTCAATATAACCTTTGCATGGATAACCGTAATAGAAAAAGGAGATTTGATAGAAATGATAGATGTGATACATCCGAAGGAGGTAAAATAATGTTCTACGTTTACTGCCGCCACATCGCATCCGGGCGCGAGGATTTCAGCGGGATGTATGAAACCGCAAAGGAAGCCATTGAGCACATCACCGGCTTGTACAACATGGACAGGAACTTGAAGCAGCTCGGGGAATACTACTACTTTATGAAGCGTCATTAGACGCCCAGAAACGGCCCTCTAAGCTGTTTTCGCGCGTTGGACGTAGAAGTATAGGGGCGAAGTGAAACGCGCTGAGAGGGCGCATAGAAGCGCAAATAAAAAGACCCGCCAAGGCCGAAGCCAAGGCGGGTTTATAGATGCTTGAATACTGTCCAGCGGTACTTCCGGACGATGCGCGCGACCTGCTTATCGGACATATCCACGGCCTCCGCGATGCGCTCATATGGCGTGTGGTCTATGAAACGCATTTTGAGGATGACCCTGTATTTGTCGTGATGGATATACTCGTCAATCACGGTGCGCATGCGGCTATTGGTATATTCGATATTATCAAATTCCATACGACCTCAAAAGAAAACCCCGGCATGTGCCGGGGCTGTTTCATCTCGATCTGCGTCTAAGGGTTCTCCGGGGGCTGCGGTTCTTCTTGACCCGCGCCCGGGTTCTGCGCACTGTTATCTTCGCCATTATAGATGTTACCGTCCTTGCCTATGTAGTTGGCAACACCCGTCTGTCCGTCAACGGTCACGGTCTCATTGCTGACGTATTCGTATTGATTGAGGTACAGCAGGAAAGCGCCAACAATCAGCACAATGATGAAAAGCTGGATAATGTGGACAATCCAGTGAACCTTCTCCCGGTGCACGGCGT
>Ga0326514_10000956_pt1 | contig 18996 bp, 13 predicted proteins | sample 3_2548_0518_D_FD_203653 | JGI IMG/M metagenome (GOLD analysis project Ga0326514, IMG submission 203653) | Bovine rumen microbial communities from UC Davis, California, United States - 3_2548_0518 | ecosystem: Host-associated > Mammals > Digestive system > Stomach > Rumen | place: USA... | reverse complement strand
GAGTAGATGATTATGCTGGTGATCCTGTACGCACCGCTCTTGGCAACAACCGATGTCGTAAACGGCTGGAAAAGATAATAGAGCGCAAGCCATGTAACTGAAGTTAAAACACTCAGCAGAAATGCAGCAAGGAAGGTTACAAGATATTCGCCCGGATAACTCTGACCGCCTGTAACAAACAATATCAGATTGGCAAAGGCGCCAATGGCTATGACCGGTCCGATATTAATCTTAATTAATTGCTTAAGTCTGATATCGAAGAGCCTGATGATCTTTTCGCGCTGTTTAAAGAAGCTGAATGTCATAAGGCTGTTATCGCAATTGATGAACATAGCCTGCGTGCTCTTAAAGGAGTTATCTGCTATAGAAAGCGGTATAAGCATGCCGAGCAGATGGAATTGGGCAACGTATCTGAGGAACTCGAAAGCAGGATCATCTCCAACCGGCAGAAGCGCATCGCTAAACGCTCTGAAAGTAAAGAGATTAACAAGGTTAGTGATAACCATATTCCAGCAGTTTTCCGAGCCGAAACGTGAATAGTATCCATATATAAACTCTGCTATGAGAAGGATCATGACAGCAACAACGATGATCGTAAATATAACAGGCTTCATGCAAAGCATAGTCCAGTGTCTTTTTACAAACAAAGCATTCAGGTAATCAAAGCCTTTCTTATTGCCCTTTATGTTGCCTTTTGCTTTGATCTTCTTGAAGCTCTTTGTGTTATCATACCGGCTCGTTGCCTTCACTTCTGTTTGGCTTATATTATCGTGCAGAGCCCTTCTGTGAAGGTTGGAATCAGTCTTGATAAATATCATAAGGCCCCATATTCCGGCAATTACCGTAAGAACTGTAATGATTACCAGCTGAGGCATCGGAATGAAATATCCGTTCGCTATAAAAACGATAAAGAAAGGTCCGGCGAGTAAGACAAGGGTTAATCTGATGAGATAAGCTACAGTGCTTATCTTAAGGGATTTGTGAAGCTTTATTTTAAGTCTGAAGCTGAGGATCTGAAGTCCTATACCCAGAAATTTGACAGCCAACGCCAGAACCGGAATCCCGAGCCAGAGCCAAAACGGGGCACCCGTAATTACTGCAATGATTCCGGCCATTACATAGCCGATAAAAAGCTTTGCAAGATCGTAACAGATAAGCGTCTCATTCAGCTTTTTAGCATCCATCCGGAGCATAAAGACAAGGTATTCCTTTTCTGTGGTGCAGTTAAAATACGGTACCCTGATAAGGATTCCGCAAAGAGCATATAGAAGAAACATAAACAGACCGAGATTGCCGAAGACAACACTACGGGACATACCGCCTCCGAGTTCATGCTCTATATACTGTTCAGACAAAAGGAACGCTGCAAGATATATCATGCCAAGGCCAAAGATCTTGCCGATGAAGAGCTTAAAGACCTCAACGATTATATGGAAGATCCAATAGATCACTTTAAGAAATGAGGTCGAATAAAGCCTGTCCGGGATCAGCTTTCCGATAACAGGAGTCTTTTTGAGTGCAAAGACCAAACCGTTATAACCGATGATGCTTCTTAAGTGAATGATCTTGGCCAGGTTTTTCCCAAACTCATTAACCATTGTCCTCATCCCTTAAAGCGTTGATTATCTTTTCCTTGAAATCAGCATCGCCGAGATTACTCTTATCGATAGGTTCAAGCCTTCCGTTATGAAGAAGCACGATCTCATCACAAAGATCGACTGCAACATCAAGAAGATGCGTCGAGAAGATGGTTATCCTTCCCTGCTTCTGGTTTCTGATCACATTCTTCATCTCTTCGGCAATGATCACATCCAAAGAGGTCAAAGGCTCATCCAGGAGCATGAGCTTCGGAGATGCAATGATGTTCAAAAGCATCTGCATCTTATTTTTCGTGCCGTGCGAATAATCCTTCAAAAGCCTGTCCCTGTCATCTTCGGGAACCATCATGTAATCGAAGTATTCGTCTATCGTCTTATCAGGCTTGATCTCTTCATGAACTTCGATGAAGAACTTCAAAAACTCCCTGCCGGTCATGAACTCAGGCACGGTAGGAGTCGATACAAGATATCCTATATCTTCCGGCATGACAGGAGCCTTCTCTCCGCTTTCTCCTCGGAAAAAGAACTCTCCGGAATTAATGTCGATATCGTTGTTTACACAGTTAAAAAATGTGGTCTTACCTGATCCGTTACGTCCCAAAAGGCCATAGATCCTGCCTTCTTCAAAGACAAAATCAACATCTTTAAGAACCTGCTTTGAACCGTAGCTTTTAACAAGATGACTGATAACAAATTCCATATCTATTTCCCCCGCGAGATATTCTATCACTAAATTCAAAGACGTATCTTAACGTAATCTTAAACCGCCATGAAAATATAAAAAGGGCATTCCATCGTAATGAAATGCCCTTAAATCTATTACACTAATATCAGATCAATAACCATAATGGCCCTTTGAGTGACCTTGAAGTGTGTTTTCTCCGCCGGCATTTGTTACCCAGATATCATTTTGCGTTCCGGTACGATTACTTACAACAAATAACTGTATTGGTATCTTTTCTCCATTTCTGACTAAATAATTAGTGTTATTACCATTAACGGTTCCTTTAGACATCTCACCACTATCTCTCGGATAACTGTTAGACCACTGTCCGTTAACATAGAAAACAGCAGGAGAATTCTTATCACGAAGATATCCGACATAAGAGACCTCATAAGGACTAACACCTTGAGTATCATCTTTTACCACACCAAATACAAGAATATATGGTTCACTATCTCTGGTCACACCAACTAAGTTTAAGATCTTCTCACCCCATTCACGGTCTTCATCTGTAGAAGATTTAAACTCAGCATCCCAGTGAACATTTCCGTTCTTAGCCAAAGAATCCATTGTGCCTGAGGCAACTCCGTCTTTTTTACCATAATACTCGGATACAACAGCCTGAATGGCAACACGATACTCATCAGCCTCATAATAGGCTTTAGCTAAACGCGACTTTTGGATATATCCAATCAATGCAGGAACTATCATTCCGGCAATAACCGCGAGAATAACCAGAACAACGATTAATTCAACAAGCGTGAACGCTTGTCTGCTTTTATGGCACTTTTTGACTCGCTTTAACATAATCTTATCTCCAGATAACCGATGTATTGAATTATAATTCAACCTTAATATAATATTCGACTCATAGCCGCATGTAAAATCAGTCTCTGGGACTCTCCTCAGGAATAAACTCGTGCTTATCTATAGACTTGTGACGTTCTGCCACCGCTGCATCAGCAAGATCGATGAGTTTCTGTTGTGAATCAACCTTCTCTTTACCTCTGAGATCAAGCTTATGGTATGAACCGTCAGGTGAAAGGAAATGAGCTCTGACTGTATCTGCCAGTTCTACATCAAGCACTTCCTTAACACGCGCACGGCAGTCAGGATCTTCGACCGGGAACAACAGTTCAACACGGCGGTTAAGGTTTCTGGGCATCCAGTCCGCTGAAGCAAGATAGATATCCTCATGACCTTCATTATAGAAATAGAAGATTCTTGAATGCTCAAGGAAACGTCCGGTGATAGAGCGAACCGTGATGTTTTCGCTCATTCCGGGAATTCCAGCTCTTAAGCAGCAGATGCCTCTTACGATGAGATCGATCTTAACGCCCGCATTTGATGCTGAATAAAGAGCCTTGATCACTGTCTCATCAACAAGCGAATTGATCTTTGCGATGATCTGCGCAGGCTTTCCTGCCTTGGCATTAGCAGCTTCTCTTCTGATCCTGGCTATGAAATAATCCTTCATCCAGAGAGGTGCGGGAATAAGTCTTCTCCAGGACTGCGGGATCGAGAAACCCGAGAGCATGTTGAAGAACTCTGATGCGTCCTCACCGAAAGATTCGTTAGCCGTGAACAGACCGAGATCGGTATAGATCTTGGCTGTTACATCATTGTAGTTACCTGTGGCAAGGTGCAGATATCTTCTGATGCCATCCTCTTCCTTGCGCACAACGAGGGTGATCTTACTGTGAGTCTTAAGACCTACAAGGCCATAGATTACATGGCATCCTGCATTCTCCAGTTTCTTTGCCCAGTTGATGTTATTCTCTTCATCAAATCTTGCCTTGAGCTCAACAAGTACCATTACCTGTTTACCGTTTTGCGCAGCTTCCAAAAGCGATGCAATGATAGGTGATCTGTCTGATACACGGTAAAGCGTCTGCTTGATCGCAAGAACATTGGGGTCTCTTGCTGCCTGCTTTACGAATTCAAGAACCGGTTCGAATGTCTCATAAGGATGGTGGACTATTCTGTCCTTCTCCCTGATCTGCTCGAAAATATCAAGCTCGCTTACAGGACCGTCAAATGAAGCAGCTTCTGCAGGATCGTGAGCCTTGTAGCACAGTTCGGGGTGTTTGCCCTTGCAGGCTGAAGTCAGCTTTGAAAGGAATGTGAGGTCGATCGGGCCGTTAACACTGAAGATATCAGCTTCATCGACTTCAAGCTCATCAACGATGTAATGGAGAAGATCAGAATCAATATCATCCTGAACTTCAAGCCTGATGATCTCACCGAATCTTCTTCGTCTTACCTGTGTCTCGATCTCTTTAAGAAGGTCTTCTGCCTCGTCCTCGTCAATATCAAGGTCGGCATTACGCATTACGCGGTAGAAAGCAGTTGCCAGAACGGTCTGGCCATCAAAGAGCATATCGGTATTGGCTCTTATTATCTGCTCAACAGGGACGAAGATATCTCCGTCTTCTGTAGGTATCTGATAAAGTCTCTTAACGACCGTAGGGATCTGGACGGTCGCATACATGTACTTATCTTCATCGTCGGACTTCTTTTTCTTATCGCTCTTAAGTCCGAAGGTTGCTCTCTCCTGAAGCTTAACATTTTTAGGTTCGTTCTTGAGCATTACGCACATGTTGAGCATGCGGTTGTAAATGAGCGGGAAAGGTCTTGAAGAGTCAACTGCCATAGGTGTCAGGATAGGATAAAGAACCGCCTTGAAATAAGAATCGGCAATTGCTTTGAGCTGATCGCTCAATTCATCGTAGTTCTTAAGGAAGATCTTCTCCTGTGCAAGCGAAGGAACGAGGGATCTCGTATATGTCGAATACATGAGAGCCATTGTTCTTCTTGTCTTCTGGTCAATTCTCTCGAGCTGTTCATCGATCGAGAATCCCGCAATGTCACGCTCAGCAAAATCGATACTCTGCATATCTCTTAATGAAGCAACTCTGACAATATAGAACTCATCAAGGTTAGATGCGGTAATAGACAGGAAGTTCAGTCTTTCAAGAAGCGGATTCTTTGAATCTCTTGCCTCGTGAAGAATACGGTCATCGAATTCGAGCCAGGAAAGCTCACGGTTATAAAAACTGCCGTTGCCGCTTAAGAAAGTAGCATTTTCTTCTGAATATCCGCTGTCTGTAACTTCAGGAGAAGCCACGAAAGAAGATGACTTCTTGGGAGCTGTCTTCCCCGCCGGAGTTTTCTTAGCAGCCGTCTTTTTTGCAGGAGCCTTCTTCACTTCAGTCTTCTTAGCTGCCGTTTTTTTAGCAGCCGGTTTCTTTGCTGCGGGCTTTTTAGCTGTTGCTTTCTTTACGGGTGTTCCCGCCTTACCTGTTGATGTATTTGCCTTGCGCGATGCTGCGCTCTTCTTAACTGCCATTAGCCTTCCCTCCTGGTCTTGAGAACCGGCTTGATTCCCATAACGTCTTCAAACATGACACTTCTGTTCTCGAATGCCCATTTCTCAAAAGACATATCTTCAGAAGTATCACAGATGATAACAAACTCGTTATCCTTTATCTTGCATGAGATCTTTTTACCCTTCTCTTTGTGTGAAGCATCGACTGCATCAGCGATCTTGAGAATGGATGCAAGCTTTGACACGATGACCTTCTGGTCAGAAGGCAGTATCGAATAGTAGTAGCTGTCGTAAGGCTTGTTTCTCGGATAAAGTCTTACGATCATGGCAACCATATTGATCTCATCGTGATCAAGTCCCATAAGATTTGTATTCTTGATAACTGAATAAGCCGCATCACTGTGGTTTCTGGCGTGAACGAACTTGCCTATCTCATGAAGGATTACCGCAACCTGCAAAAGCAGTCTGTCACGGCTTCCCAAACCGCTAATCTTCTTTGTCTCATCGAAAAACTGAAGCGCTGTTTTCTCAACATATTCAATATGTTTCTTGCTTGAACGGTAACGTTTTGCGATATGCCTTGATGCGGAAATAAGATAACTGTCAGGTGATATCTCCGTCTTAAGACCCTGTGAGTTAACGCAGTAGTAATAAATGATTCCGTCTGACAAAGATGCGTGAGGCATGTAGATAGTCTCAACGCCGGTATAATCAAGCATGTTTTTTACGATCAGCGCCGTAGGAAGAAGCAAAGGAGCGATCATCGAAGGGATGTTCTTTTCGAGCGTCAAATCGGTAGGTCTTACCTTGAGAAGGAAGTTATATACCTTAAGGAATTCTTCCTTCGTAATCGTAACGGAAGACATGGCATCATATCCTGCAAGCTGCTTGATATAGCCCATCTCGCCGGAGAAAGCTATGAGATTCTTATAGATTATTCCCTTGGGTTCCATTGCGTGATAGTCATCTAAATCCTGGCCGATGAATTCCTGGAGAACCTCATCGTAATGGGTAGTCCTGCTCTGAAGGTCATTAAGCATGCCTGCAATTCTCAAAGATCCGAGCAAAAGATTCTGGCTGAATACGAATTCGGATTTATCGTAAACGGAAGCCTGGATGGATCCTGAACCGATATCGAGCATCATGGTTCCTGATGAGATTATCTTTGCAAAATCAGGATAGATAGCCTGGACGGCCAGGGTCTGATAATAGCGCTCCATCGAGTTATCAAGGACCTTGATCTTAAATCCGGTTCTGGTCCTTACCTTCTCGATTACAACTTCAGAGTTTGAAGCATCTCTGAAAGCAGATGTAGCTACGCAGAATACACGGGCAACGCCGTATTCCCTGCACTTCTCGTCAAACATCTTAAGACACTTGCAGAGCTCTTCTACCTGGGCTGACTGAATGATTCCTGAGCTGTAGGATTGAGTGCCGAGACCCGTAAACTTACGGACTGCCTCTATTTCCTTGGGTTTGCCCTTGGAACCTATCTCAAATATCTTAAGTCTCGCTGTGAGCGAACCGATGTCGATTACTGCGACAAGCTTTTTTGCCATCGCTGATTCCTCTTTTCTTTTTATCGTCAGAGGTTTTCGATAACAGCTTTTGTTATCTCTTTCGTTCCGACGAGTTTTGTATTATTTCCCTCATCAATGAAGGTTATGTCACTTGTTCTAAGACCGCTTGCAAGGGTCTTCTTAACGGCATTCTCGATCTCAGAAGCTATCTCATCTTCGCCCAAAGTTCTCATCATCATCGCTACGGAAAGCATTGTTGCGAATGGGTTAGCCTTATCCTGACCTGCGATGTCGGGTGCTGATCCGTGGATCGGTTCGAAAAGTCCCGGCGTGCCGCTTACGCCGATGGAAGCAGAAGGAAGCATTCCGATTGAACCTGCGATCTGACCTGCCTCATCAGATAAGATATCTCCAAAAAGATTGCTTGTCACGATAACGTCAAAGCTTGAAGGCCTGCCGATGAGCTGCATTGCCGCATTATCCACATAAAGGGTCTCAAACTCAACTTCAGGATAATCAAAGCTCATCTGGCTTGCTAATGTTCTCCACATCCTGCTCGATACAAGGACATTGGCCTTATCTACGAGAGTAACCTTCTTTCTTCTCTTCATGGCAAGATCAAATGCGATCTTTAAGATCCTGTTGATCTCACCTTCGGAATAACTCTCAGTATCAAATGCGACCTTGCCCTTTACCGTTCCGTCAGAAAGGCGGTCACCGCTCTGATATACTCCGTTCTTACCGAAATAGATTCCTCCGGTAAGTTCTCTTACGATAACAAAATCGATCTGTCCGGGATTTTTAAGCGGCGAAGCATCCTTAAGTTCATCGAAAACGATTACAGGCCTGATGTTTGCATATAAGCCCAATCCGGATCTCAATCCGAGGAGTGCTTTCTCAGGGCGTATCTCAGAGTCGACATTATCCCACTTCGGACCGCCTACAGCACCCAACAGCACTGCGTCGCTTTCCTTTGCAGATTCGATCGTTTCCTGCGGAAGCGGGATGCCGAACGCATCTATTGCAGCACCGCCTGCCTTGAGTTCCTTGGTGAAGATCTCAATATCTTTTCTGGAAGCAGCAGCTTCCAATACTTCAATTGCGGCTGTTGTGATCTCAGGACCGATTCCGTCACCGGGAATTACTGCGATATTGAATTTTTTACCCATCTTCCCGTCCTTAATCCTTCAATTCGGACTCCGTATAACCGACGAGTCCGCCGTTTGCCATGATGTTCTTTATAAACTCCGGAAAAGGCTTAGAAGCAAAGCTCTCACCCGTAGTCTTATCAGTAATAATTCCCGTATCAAAATCTGCTTCGATCTCATCTCCGTCATTGATCTTCTGTGCAGCTTCAGGGCACTCTAAAATGGGAAGTCCCACGTTGATCGAATTACGGTAAAAGATCCTCGCAAAATCATCAGCGATGACAAGGGATATTCCGCTTGCCTTTATCGCTACCGGCGCATGTTCTCTTGAAGAACCGCATCCGAAGTTCTTTCCGGCTACCATGATGTCGCCCGGTTTGACACGGTCCTTAAATGATATGTCTATATCTTCCATGCAGTGTTCTTTAAGATGTTCGGGATCTGCAGACGTGAGATATCTTGCAGGAATGATGACATCGGTATCGATGTTGTCGCCGTACTTAAAAACCTTTCCGCTGACTTTCATGCAGATCCTCCTCCCTTATAGTTCATCAGGTGTTCCGATGCGCCCTAAAACAGCTGAACTTGCTGCAACGGGAACACCGCTCAATATAACTTCGGACTCAGGATCACCCATGCGTCCGACAAAATTCCTGTTTGTTGTAGATACACATCTCTCGCCTTTTGCAAGAACGCCCATGTGACCGCCAAGACAAGGCCCGCATGTAGGCGTGGAGATAACGCATCCGGCATCGTCCAGATCTTTAAGCCAGCCGTTATCTAAAGCCTGCCTGTATACTTTATGGGAACCCGGAATGACAATGCACCTGACATCCTTATGAACCTTTTGTCCCTTAAGAATGGCAGCGGCAGTTCCGATGTCCTCAAGTCTTCCGTTCGTGCATGAGCCAATCACTACCTGGTCGATCTTCATGTCTGTGCATTCTGAAGCTTTCTTTGTATTTGAAGGAAGATGAGGAAGAGCAACCGTCAGGTCAATGTCATCAAGACAGATATCCAGCACCTGACTGTATTCTGCATCTTCATCTGCTGTGTAAACCTTGTAGCTGTTCTTTGCAAATCTCTCAGGATTAGTTTTGGAGATATACTTCAACGTGATGTCATCTACGGGGAATATTCCGTTCTTTGCGCCACACTCAATCGCCATGTTGCACACGGTAAGTCTGCCGTCCATCGAAAGAGCTTTGATGCCTTCCCCGCTAAATTCCAGAGACTTATAAAGTGCACCGTCCACTCCGATCTTACCGATGATGGTAAGGATCAGATCCTTACCCGTAACAAACTTCTTAAGGGTTCCTCTAAGGTTCACTCTGATCGCTTCAGGAACCTTAAACCATGTAACGCCTCTTGCCATTGCACACGCAAGATCGGTAGAACCTACGCCTGTTGAGAATGAACCCAGAGCGCCGTATGTACATGTGTGAGAATCCGCGCCGATAACAAGATCACCTGGAAGTACTATTCCGTTATCAGGAAGGATAACGTGTTCGATACCCATCTCCTTACGGCCGAGTTCATAGTAATGAGTGATCTCATGCTCACGCGCAAAACAGCGCATCGTCTTATTGAGTTCAGCTGATTTGATATCTTTATTCGGAGTAAAGTGGTCCTGGATCATAAGAACTCTGTCTTTATCAAAGACATCTTTTACTCCGAGCTTTTCGAAAACTTTTATAGCCGGCGGAGTGGTAACGTCATTACCCAGAACATAATCCAATTTAGCTTCGATCAGATCTCCAGGGGCAACGCTGTCCAGCCCTGCATGATCAGCAAGAATCTTCTGAGTCATGGTCATTGGCATACGGGTTTACCTCCGAGAACAATATAGTTTATTTTACTATATTAAGACTCAAAAAAGTATTAGAAAATAAATCGTTATTCCTCGTTCAATTCGAAATACTCGTCATACAGCGATGCAAGTTTATTGGCATTTTCTTCGTAACGCTTGAGATCTTCACTGCTGCATGAACCGCCGAACTTAGCCTCAAGTTCTTTCTGTTCCGCTTCAAGTCTGGTTGTCTCTTTCTCGATATCAGATATCCTCTGACGGCGCTTTGCAGCTTCTTTTCTTCCCTGGGCGCGGTTGGCATTTCTCACCGTATTCTCGTTTTCCTGTTTAGGTTCTTCTGCTGCAACCGAAGCTGTAGGATCAGAAAGAACGGCTTTACGGTAGAAATAATATGAATCGTAGAGTTCAGCCTTTTTATCTTTAAAACCGAGCACCTTATCTGCACATTTATCGATGAAGAATCTGTCGTGACTGACACATACAACGGCACCGCTGTATTCCTTGATCGCGTCCTCCAATATCTCTCTGGAATTGATATCCAGGTGGTTTGTAGGCTCGTCCAGGAATAGAATATCCGGATTCTCTTTAAGCAGACAGCAAAGATATAATCTCGACCTCTCACCGCCTGAAAGCATAGATATCTTCTTGAATGCATCTTCGCCTCTGAATCCGAATCTGGCAAGAAGGCTTCTTGCTTCAGTCGTCCCGATATCACTTCTTGAAACGAGTTCATCAAAACAGCTGAGATCCTCATCGTCGAACGGAACAAACTGTTCCATGTATCCCATAGACTGCGCCGAACCGATGAGGACCGTCCCGGATGAACCCTTAAGTTTTTCTCCTGCATGTCCTGATAAAAGCTTTAACAGAGTTGTCTTTCCGCATCCGTTGGGACCTGCAAGAAACAGTTTCTCATCGGCGGTAATTTCAAATGACAGAGCATCAAACAGGTTTGAATCACTGTCTTCAAACTTCATTGCAAGTTCTTTTGCCTGAAGGATTATCCTGTCAGATCTTCCCGTACGTTCAAGAGGCTGCGCGTTAAAACTCATTTTCGCATAGCCGGAAGGAAGCTTTGATCTAGCTTCCTCCAGCTTGTCTTCGAGCTTTGCAACCATCTTCTCTCTTTGATGGTAACCGCTGATATTACGGTGCGAGAGCATTGTCTGCTTAACATCGAGCTGATGAGCAAGCTCTTCTTCAAGTGCCTTTGTTACAAGGCTTTGCGACTTGATGAAATGTTCTTTCTGCTCTTTGTAGTCTGTATAACCGCCTTTATATTCGGTGATGTGTCCGCCATCAAGTTCAATGACTTTTGTTGCGACCTGGTCTATGAAATGTCTGTCATGCGTGATAACGAAAACAGCTCCGCCATAAGATGAGAGAAATTTCTCAAGCCACTCGACAGCTTCCATGTCTAGATGGTTTGTAGGCTCGTCCAAAAGAAGAATGTCAGGCCTGTCGACAATAAGTCTTGCAAGACAGACTCTCATCTTTTCTCCACCTGAGAGATCAGTAAAATCATCTCTGTCATGGATACCGGAAAGACCTAAACCTGCAAGTGCATCCTTAAGTCTGTATTCGTAATCGTAACCGCCTGCAGCTTCATACTGGGACTGAAGTTTTGATAACTCTTCAACCAGTGACGTAGTATCAGTCTGTTCTTCTGATGCACGCGAGATCTTTCCTGATACGGATTCGATCTTCAATTCAAGATCCAGAAGATTTGAAGGTTTTAAAGAAGCACCGGAAAGATCCTGTTCATCCATGTTCTGTGAAAGATAACCGGCAATCGTATTACCGTGAAGTATGACCTCGCCGTCATCAGGAGTAAGTACACCCTTAATGATCTTGAACAGTGTTGACTTGCCTGCTCCGTTATCTCCGATGAAAGCGATCCTGTCGCCTTTATTCACACGGAAAGATACACCGTCCAAAATGCGGCGTTGTCCGTAGTTCATCGTAATGTTGTTAAGTGTAAGAAGCGGCATTGTCTTTCCTTCATCTGTTTCTGATTTTCACGGCAATCATTTTAACACAGAGAAACAAAAAGGGTTGCCTCATTTGAGACAACCCTGATTTGTTCTAATCTTTTGACTAAAATCAGAAGAGATCTACACCGTTACCATCAACGTCGTAAGCCTTCTTCTCGTTAGCTACAACATAGATCTTGCCAGCCTTGGGAAGCTTCTTTGCGATAGCTGCAGCAGAGATTTCCTGACCATCGATCTGGAAGATGATCTCAGCCTTCTTAGCGGGCTTCTTAGCAGCAACCTTCTTTGCAGCAGGCTTCTTAGCAGCAGCCTTCTTTGCAGCAGGCTTCTTAGCAGCAGCCTTCTTTGCAGCAGGCTTCTTAGCTTCAGCCTTCTTAGCGTCTGCCTTAGGAGCAGCCTTCTTAGCAGCGGGCTTCTTAGCAGCCTTCTTTGCAGCAGGCTTCTTAGCAGCGGGCTTCTTTGCAGCAGCCTTAGCAGGCTCTGCCTTAGGAGCAGCTGCAGGTGCAGGTGTAGCAACAGGTGCTACTGCCTTAACGTCTTTCTTTTCTGTATCCATTCTAAAAGAACCTCCGTATTTTCTTGTTTGGATATAAATAAATCTACATTTCTTTACATTTGGTGTCAACAAACATTTTTTAGAATTTTGGTTAGTAAAACATTTTGATTGTCAGTTTGTATTTGTTCAACTTACACACAATAAACTACTGCTTTTAGAGCTCAAAACAGAGTTGTTTTTTCACAATTAATTCATTTCTTTTCGATAGAATTAAAACCGGCTTTATTTTAAAATACCGTTATGAGTAAAATACTGACAATATTCATGTGGGAGATCCGCAAGCTTTTTTCAAGCTGGAGAAGAACATTTACATTGTTTCTTCTTCCCGCTATTTTTCTTGTCGGTATGCTTAATCTCTTCCCTGTTCTCATAAATTATATGACCACCGGCTCACTGAACAAACAACCCGTAATGGTCGTTAATGCACCTGATTCATTTAGAGATTATCTTGATGAAAACATCAAAACAAATGCATTCAAATATGAATTTATCAGTGCTGATGAATTCAAGGAATTTAAATCAGACAAAGCAGACTATCACAAACGTCTTCACCAAGGATTACTGATCTGCTATTTCTACGCAGGTGAGGATACTAACGACTTCGACGGAGTTATAACTTCGTATTATAAGGAACTGTCTAATGGGAATGCCGAAGCAAAGAGTGATGCTGTTGTATGCGTCGTATGCGATGCAAATTCAATAACATCACAGACAAGAGCCGAACAGTTAAGAGTTGGAATCCTAAAGGACTATCAGGGCAGTCTCATTGACAAATTGGGCGGAGAATTCGGAATTACCGGCAGTTCGCTTTTCTCTGTAGATTCATTTAATCCTATTACAGATTTCGAAGATTACAGAACAGCTGCCAATACTACTGCATCAAGAGTTGTATCCGGTGTTCTGATGATACTCATGTATTACACAACATATTCGCTTGTAAGTGATATGTTCGCATCAGAACGTGACAGAGGCTTCATGGACAAACTCATTATGACTCCCGTATCACGAAGGAAGATCTATATTGGAAAGATATTAGCTATTGATGTCATAGTATCTTTCTCCACACTCATAACGCTGGGATTGTTATTCCTGTCGTCGTGGATGAACCGGAGCAATGATGCAATGTCACTTCTTCCCTTCGGTATGCTCCTGACACCATCAGAACTTCTGATCGTCGTCCTCACGATTCCTGTTACGGCATTGATCATGACCGCAATTTGCGTATCAACGGTTTTTGCACTGAAAAACATGCAGGATATTACAACAAATCTCCAGCTTCCTCTGATCTATTTCCTTGGCGACTTTTTCCTTCAGATGTTCAGAGGTACAAGACCTACTACACTTGAATACTTCATACCGGTTCACAACGCGATGCAGTTGATATCCGAGTCTTTCATGGCGCAGGATAAATTATGGCATGTGCTGCTGGTACTTTTGCTTAATGCAGGACTTGCAATTGCAGTTTTTGCAACTACTTTCAGAAAAGAGGAACGCAAATGATCCAGTTAATCGATGTTCACAAAAGCTATACCAAAGACCATGAAACGATCAAAGGTGTCAGTTTCGAAGTTCATGAAGGTCAGATATTCGGTCTTCTGGGTCCTAACGGTGCCGGAAAAACAACGCTCATGCAGATGATCGCAACATTGATGAAACCAACTTCAGGCGAGATCATCATCGATGGTTTATCAGGCGAAAAGAATCTTCTTGAGATTCACCGGAAGATCGGATTTCTCACAAACGAGATCAAACTGGATCCTTTATCTACTCCCAATATCCTTTTTGATTTCTTTGCAAAGTTATACGACATTCCTGCCGCCGAGCTCAAAGACCGTCGTGATGAGAGCTTTGCGAGATTCGGTATCTCACCTTTCGCCGACAAACGTTTTAACGAATTGTCTACGGGTATGAAGCAGAAGATATCTATTGCGATCAGTCTTATTCATAATCCGCCCGTCATCATTTTCGACGAACCTACGAACGGACTTGATATCCTTACATCCAAGCAGGTTACGGATTATCTTAAAGATCTCAAGGCCCAGGGCCATGCGATCATTCTTTCAACTCATATCTTTTCAGTTGCTGAAGAACTGTGTGATGAGATTGCAATGCTGATCGACGGCTCGATCGTTGCACAAGGAACGGTTAATGAACTGGTAGCTCAGACACAGGCAAAGAATTTCGAAGAAGCATTCTTCAAGATTTACGTAGAAAACCATAAAGAGTAAGGATCAGGAGTTTTATGTCTGCAAGGCGTGGAATAAAAACAATCATCGGTAGTTTCTTCCGTAAAAGAGGACAGATGGGTGCACAGGCATCATCTGCTTCTTTCCTTGTTTCGATCGGCTTTGTAGTTGCTTTTTCGTGCGTTATCGTCTCCTGGTTGATCTGGAAATTCCCATATCATCTTTTCAGCGATGAAGTATATAACATAGTTGTGGTAAATGCTCCGCAGTCTTTTATTGAATACAATGAGGCAACCCAGGAAGAGCGTGACCGGGAAGCAGCAGAATATGGCGACCCTGACGATATACTCGGGAATTACAAAAACATTATTGATTTCCAATACAGCTATGACGGTTACGGATGGACTAAGTTCATTTACAAAGAACACGAGGCTCCATACGATTTCGTAACATACGGTGAATGGATGCGCGAAAACGATGCCTATCTTACCGTAGTTTTCCCGGAAGATTTTGATGAGACTGTTTACGGCCGTTTATCCGGAGAGAATGCTGACAGACCTCAGGTCCTGACTTATTACCGTACCAATTCCCTTGAATACTATTATATGAAATACGATTTCATAAATGAGTATCTTGTCGATTACCAAAAATTCATAAGGGCAGATTTCGGACTTACCATTACATCCGTATCTGATTCCGCCCTTATTGTTTTTCCTATCGAGACCGTAAAGGCAGCTACAGGATTCAGAGCCGTGGTCGAGGGTCTCTGCAGGACGTTCTTCCCTATTCTCCTGTTCATCATTCTCCTTTACACTTCAATGAGTATCGGGACCAATGTTATTGCGGGTCAGAAGGAACGGGGAACATTTACCGGAATACTCTTAACACCACAGCCGAGAATAGCGATCATTTTAGGTTATCTTGGCGGTGTTGTTATCAAAGCTTTGATACCGGCACTCATTGTCTCCACGTTTTCGGCACTGATCGTCGGAAGATTCACTATCGACAGTTACATCGCCCTATACATTTATATTCTCGTTCTTGAGATATTTATTGCTTCAATAACGATCCTTATATCGGTTATCAACGATACGGTCATTTCTGCTCAAACGGCATTCCTTCCGGTATTTCTTGCTTTCATTGCCGTCTGCGTATCCTGTATCCAGTCCGTATCAGAACAGGACGACTTCTATAACTACCTCCCCGTACACGGCCAGTTCTATGGCATTGGTGATGTACTTGTCGGAAAGACCAATGTTTTGGGACTTTGCATATGTTCTCTCGGTACACTTCTTCTCTCAGTGATAATAATCTTCGTTACCGAAAGACTGCTTCATAGCGAACGCTACACTGTATCCATTGATCCTGTCAGCGCCAAAGAAGTCAAGCGTATACGTGAGGGCGGCAAACCGACGTTGTGGGAATCCGTCAACAATTTACACGACGGCTTAAGCTATATCATGAACGAGACGTTCTATCCTCTCGTCGTCCTGTCAGTATATCAGTTACTGGCTTTGGTACCCGTAGTCGTCACTTACATGAGAAAACCTGAGTACTCGGAATTCATCCAGGATCTTTCCAATGTAAAATCATTAGAAGATATATTAACCACGACATTTGAAGTATTCAGCATCTTCTTCAAAGATCCGCTCTTCCTTACCCTCATGACTTTGGGATATGCGTTGATCATCCTCACATATTTCATCCACGCAGGAAGAGTCTGGAAGATCAAAGGCTTCAAGAATAAGATCGCCGCATGCGGTTTCCCTCTGTCAAACGGCAAGCATATAGTACTTCATTATGGTTTTGGATTCCTTTTCGGATTCCTCATGATGACATGCACTGTCGGAATCATGTGTCTTACCGGCCAGATATCTTTCAACGGCTTTACACTGAATGCTTCTGGACTCAGCGTATTCTTGTTCAATCTTCTTATGTGGTTCCCTCAGGGAGCTTCTGAAGAAGTCATGTTCAGAGGCTTCATGATCCCCGCATTCAACAAGAGATATAAAGTCGCAGTCGGCGTTGTCTTCTCTTCGCTGATCTTCTCAGCATTCCACTCACTCAACAGCGGATATACACCGCTCGCGTCAGTTAACCTGGTACTCATCGCAGTGCTTTTCGCTCTCATATACCTGCTTACAGGAGATATCTGGATGACTTCAGCAATGCACACAGCATGGAACCTTACGCAGGGTAATATCTACGGACTCCAGGTATCAGGTAATGATGCTGCAAATTCGATCTTTACAGCAGTTTACGACAAGAATGCATCTTCACTGATTACAGGCGGAGCATTCGGACCTGAAGGCGGACTTGCAACAACCGCCGTCGCAGTCGTCTGCCTCATAATAGTTACAGTACTTCTCGTATTGAAAAAGCGTAAAGAGAAAAAGCTCTGATCAAGCTTCTTCTGCAATCTCCCTCGCAACGAACACGCCCGATGCTGACGCGTGTGACAGTGAATGCGTGACACCGCTTCCGTCACCGATCACGAACAGACCGGGATATCTTGTCTCAAGCCTGTCGCTGATGGCAACTTCCATATTGTAGAACTTGACTTCAACACCATAGAGAAGCGTGTCATCGTTAGCCGTACCGGGAGCAATCTTATCGAGTGCATAGATCATCTCGATGATACCGTCTAAGATACGCTTGGGAAGAACGAGCGAGAGATCGCCCGGAGTTGCCTTAAGAGTAGGCCTTACGGTAGACTCTTCAATTCTTGAAGCATTGGATCTTCTTCCTCTTGTAAGGTCGCCGAAACGCTGGACGATTACGCCTCCTCCCAACATATTTGAAAGTCTTGCAATGGATTCACCATAACCGTTGGAATCCTTGAAAGGCTCTGAGAAATGCTTAGATACGAGAAGAGCGAAGTTAGTATTCTCGGACTGGAGTTCGGGGTTATCAAAGCTGTGACCGTTAACGGTTACAATGCCGTTTGTATTCTCGGTAACGACATATCCGTAAGGATTCATGCAGAATGTTCTGACCTTATCCTCGAACTTTTCAGTACGGTAAACGATCTTACTCTCATAGAGTTCTGATGTCAGATCTGAAAAAACGACTGCAGGGAGCTCTACACGGACACCGATATCAACTCTGTTGGAGAATGTCTCGATATCAAGCTCGCTGCAGACCTTCTCGATCCATTTACTGCCTGAACGTCCGACAGAAACGATACATCTGCGGCATGTATAGGATTCACCTAAGCACTCGACCTCATATGTACCGTCTTCAAGCACCTTAAGATCGCCTACGGGTGCATTGAAGAAGAAATCGACCTTATCCTTGAGCATATCGAAGATGTTGCCCAAAACCTGATAGTTCTTGTCTGTTCCGAGATGTCTTACGGAAGCATCAAGAAGATGGAGCTTATTCTCAAGGCAGATCTTCTTAAAGGAAGAACCTGCTGTCGTATAGAGCTTTGTTCCCTCACCGCCGTTGGCAAGATTTATGCCGTCGACATACTTCATGAGTTCTAATGCTTTTTCCTTGCCGATATGCTCGTACAAGGTGCCGCCGAAATCGTTTGTAATGTTATACTTTCCGTCGGAGAATGCGCCTGCACCGCCAAAGCCGCGCATGATGGCACAAGACTTGCAGTTGATACAGCTCTTTACTTTATCTCCGTCGATGGGACATTTGCGTTCTTCAAGAGGTTTTCCGGCTTCGAAAACCGCAACTTTAAGATCAGGTCTTAAGTTAACAAGTTCATAGGCAGAGAATATTCCGCCCGGGCCGGCACCGATAATGATCACATCATAATTATTCATAACAAAATCTCCTTATGCTAAGGATTACTACTACATTATAAGTTAACAGGCAGTTCTTTTAAATACTTAAGCAGGATGCTTACCACACCTGAAGAATATGAAATCAGGATGATGGTAAAGTCCGCCGAACTTATCCGGATACTTCTCAATAATATCCTCAGGAAGATTCGACTCCTGACATTCTTCAATAATAAAGCCTGCAGATACTATGATATTTATAAGCGTAGAGAATCTGCGGTGGTAAACTTCATAATCATCCACGCACCATCTGAACTTTCTTAAGCCTTCGATATTGTAGTTATGAAGGTTTGCATAAAGTCTTTTCCCCTCTTCTGTCCTTGTGTATCTGTCAT
>Ga0326514_10000955_pt1 | contig 19005 bp, 24 predicted proteins | sample 3_2548_0518_D_FD_203653 | JGI IMG/M metagenome (GOLD analysis project Ga0326514, IMG submission 203653) | Bovine rumen microbial communities from UC Davis, California, United States - 3_2548_0518 | ecosystem: Host-associated > Mammals > Digestive system > Stomach > Rumen | place: USA... | reverse complement strand
GATCCGCGATATGCACCGGAGACACCTAGAGAACACAGGAGGAATTGGTAAAATGTTCTTTGTGTACGATATTACAGATAACACAAAAGTAAAGGTAGCTGTTGAATCCGATACTCGTCGTGAAGCTGAATACGTGTTAGAAGATTGGATGAACGCTCCGGAAAATGAAGACGAGATCTATGATCTCTTTAATAGGTCTTTTGACCGAGAACTTGTTACGGAATATACGGAAGTATGGGATGATCGCGCACGAGATACAATTATGTGTGAACGCCGTGATATAGCCTATATTATTCCTAAACGTCAAAAGAAAATTAACGAACCCTTATATTCTCTGCACATCAAATTCAACGATGACAACGCACCGTATACGCATCGGGAGATGACTATGCATGAACTGGCATCTGAACTTTGTGGATGGAGCAGTCGTTATCGTTTGGTCCCTAACGAAGAAGATCAGGTTCCTTGGTTATTTTCAAAGAGCAAAAAATCAGCAGACGGTCGTTCCACATGGATCTGGATGACCGCAGAAGAACGATAAGAGGAGGTAAAACAGAAAAATTGTTAAGAAACGCCTGGGTGGAATGTCCACTTTTCGGAGAATATAAGATTATTAAGCGAGACTTCTTCCGTGAAATGCGGAGAGACAGAAGGCGAAGGGAGGAACAGCAAGCGCTTTGGGATCTGCTCAATAGCATATTTACAGATGTGGATGAGCCCAAGCGGGACTACTGGATCCGGCGACTGTTTCGGTTTTATACAAAGAGATTCTGGCAGTTAACTGATTTCAGCTGGATTGCGTTTTTAGCAGAGATGTCAGATTTGCAGGCGACTGGCACATATTCTGACAACAAAGCAAAACGTTACTGTATTATGGTAAGAGATGCAGCAATTGATTATTGCAAAGAACATTATAAGAAAGCTGCTTAAGGAGATTAACATGTACGATGAAGTATTTCAAGAAATTAATGGTGCAACGTATGTAAAACCGAATACTAAAAAGACCAGTTATGCATCAATCTGTAGTCATTGCGAAGTCGCAGATATATGCGATGAACCGTATAAAGAAAGACGTATTTCATGTCCTGACGAAACCATGAAAAAGTGGTTGATGTTTTTAACCGAACGTATTGCAGAATTGGGGCAAAACTGATGTTACCATTTCGATCAATTGATATACTCAGAGTAGTGATTGTGTTGGCGATGATATACATATTTCTGAAAGGACTGCTAGATAAATGACAGATACAAAGAAAACAAAACTGAATGGATATCCTGAGAAACCTAAAATCAATTGGGATGAGTGGATGCGCAAACATCATATTAAGCTAAAACCGACCAAATGATTTTGCTAAATTCGCAATGGAAACAAGGCCTATAGTAGGAAGGGAGTTTGTAGCTCAGGCGTGGATTTGCGTCGAGTAAAACCTCTTCCTATTTTCTTTGTCCGATATTAAAAACTGAAAGGAGCGATGCGAATCATGGGGACATTGAAAGACAACTATATTCTGATGGGCGACATGGCGAACGACTGGTATGAACAAAACAAGTCTCATTTTTGGACAGGTGTGTCTATGCTTGGGACGATCGCGACAGCTTTTGCGAGCTCGAACGATACGGCGAGGGTATTTCGAAAGTGCCAGAAGAAATATGCCTGCGATCCGAGTGAACTGCCGGTAAAAGTCCGACTCAAGGAATACTGGCAGGATTTTGCGCCTACAGCGGCGTGTGTTGGGATCTCGTTATTCGGGGCGGGCAAAAGCGACCACGAAAGTACGAAACTCATTGCCGAACGGACCGGCGCATATCTGGTAACTAAGAAAGCCTACGATACGCTGAAAAGCAGTATGAAAGAGGTGGTTGGTGAAAAGAAAGCGCAGCAGGTAGAGCAAAAAGTAGCCGAACGGAATGCGCAAGAAATCATTCGATCGAATCCTATTTATGATCGAAATTCTCTGCCGATTGTAGGGCGTCCCGAACAGGAGTTTATTGATAAATTCTCCGGATGGCGCTTTATGTCAAATATTGATTATTTGCGTCTAGGCGAAATGAAACTTCAGTCAATGATGCGCGAAATAAGCCCTCGAAATACAGTGCTGTATCATACTAACGCAGTTCGTGGAGTCGCTTATCGCGAATGGCTGAGTTATATTGGGATGCCTCAGGAACTGTGGAATACACCTGAACGGGATCGCGAAGGCTGGAACAAAGGCTGCGATCCAGACGGGTTCGATGATGATGTAATTCATTTTACAACAAATCCCATCGAAGTCGAGGAAGGTCGGAGCGCATTGGAGATTGAGTGGGAAACAGAGCCTACAGACATGCGGCTTGGTACGTATCTAAAGCTAAACGGTATTTAACGTCAAAAATTTTCGCAACAGAAACAACAGCTATTATAGAGCGAAGAGCTCAAATCAATATTTTAGGAGGTTTTACCATGGAAGAGAACAAGGTTGAACAGGAAGTTAAGGAAACTAAGGAAGTTGTCGAAGAGACGGCTGTAACTGAGGACAAAAAAGAGGCGAAAAAGGCTAAGAAAGCTGAAAAGCCGAGCCTTGCAAAACGCGCGAAGAGTGCTGTTTCTCACAACAAGAAAGCTATTGTTGCTGGAGTTACTGGATTCTTTGCTGGTGCTGCGAGTGCAATCGGAACCAGCATGTGGCTTGGCCACCGTCGCCAGAAGGCCGAAGAACAGGCACTCCGGCAGATGCCGATGAATCCTGACGGTAGTGATTCTCCCCTGGATCCTAATCTGGAATAAGTATTTGAGAAAGGAGCGAAGGGGCTGGTGTGTAAATACATGCCAGTCCTCTTTTATTTCTCACGATGTTTGAAAAATTGAGCAAAAAACTGGGGGTTAAAGCTACCGACGGTGCGATCGAAGGCGCTAAACAGACACTGAACGACCGGATGGATAAGTACAGCGATATTATTCAGATCGGACTTGTAGTTGCGGTTATTGCGTTCGGCGGAAACACACTGCTTGGTCGGAATAAAAAGAAGCATCCAGATGATCCGCCGCATTATATCAACGGAAGCGGAACCCCTATCGTGATTAATAATTATTATCAGCAAAGAACTTTTGAACCAAATCCATATTACGGACCGAAAGGAGCAAAAGCAGCCCATGGACGAAAAGCGGAGCAAACTCGTCAAAAACGTTAAACGTGGCGGCACAGTTATGGTCTATGTCGGAACCGCAAATCTGGTTCGGCCGCTTATCAATAAGGCTCGTGAGGATCAGAACGGTGCTATGCAGGCCTGTGCGATATTCAGCGGAACGATTTTGACGCTTGGGATTGCAAAGAAAGTAAACGAATGGATGAATACGGCGGTCGATAAGATCGTCGATTTTTTCGATGACGTAAAGCCGAAAAAGACAGAGGAGGAAGAGGATGGCTGAACAGGATATTTCCAAGTACACGAATCCGGATACAAAGATCCGAATCATGTTACAGGATCCAAGCCGACAGAAAGCCAATCCGGTAAGCAAGGAGAAACCCACAGTAACAGAAGCGAAACCGAGTGTGAAGCAGAGACTGACCAAATATGCCTTCGGCGAAGAGAAAGAGAATCCCGCAGAGTTTATTTGGGAGAGCGAGTTGAAGCCGCGTGGAAAGCGTGTTCTGAACGATCTGATCGAACTGGCGCTGACAACAATTAAACACACGTTTCAACGGTGGTTATTTGATGGAAAGATCATGGATAACGACCGAGTGAATTATCAGGCGTTTGGCAAAAACGGAAGCGGTACAGCTCAGGTTAAGAAGACATATAAAATGATGGCGCCTGTAAAGGAATTGACGTTTGTGGATTATTCCAATGCGCTGCAGGTTCTCGTTGAAATGAAGAAAATCATTGCGGGAGACGAGCGGTGTGTGACAGTCGGTAAATATTATGAGCTGGCTGATGCTCCGGAAGAAGCCGATTCTACTTCGTATACGAGTGGTTGGCTGAATCTGGACAGCGTTGTGAAGCCGGTAGAAGCACCTGGCGGAGGATTTGTATTAAAGCTGCCGCCGCCTGTTAGTCTGAAGATCAGATAACGCGATCGGAGGTCTTATTTTATGACAGTGGAATGCATGCGGGAACATATTCTGAAAGCTTATCCCTATCCTGGATGGCAAAGAAAGGTGGCTCGCATGCATGAGCCACAGATTATTGCCGTCTATCACAGCATGAAGGAGCACGGCAGACTCGCGGCAACCAAGCGTAAACGATATTATGATAAACCTAAGGAATACGGAGAACAGATCAGTATGGAACAACTTTATCCAGAAATATTTTAAGAAAGGATTTTTAGAAGTATGTCTGAACAAATGATTCAAATCAGGAGCGTAAAACAGTATATCAAAGATTTTTTGCAGCCTAATTTGGAAGCGCTGAAAAGTCCGATGCGAAGGGCTCAAATCAAGACGCAGATTCTAGATGCGTTCAGGAAAGAAGTGTTTGAACAGATCGTTGCAAAGTACGGAGCGGATTTTCTGCAGAAGCCTCGTGATGAGATGGCTAAACTGGACGGCATACAGAATATTCTGAAGAATTCATTCCGGAAATGGAGGAGACTCTGTATGCTTTGCAACGATGTCGGGCTTGTTAATTGGCTAACGCTAGAAGATCTAAAGCGGATATTAGAAGAGGAGGAGCACGAGGATGCCCACGTTGCTGAAGAAACTCCCGCAGCAGTGTGATATCTGCAAAGACAAGATCGGGCTGTACAAACCGTATTACACGATTATAGCGGATGGCCATTTTACCAAAAAGAAGAAAGATGAAGAACTGGTTGTTCTATGTCCGCAATGCTGGCGTGCCTATAAGGATTTTTTGAGCAGCCGAGAAGAGTTTTTTATTTATAGTAAGGCTAAAAGTCTGGTATAAAAATATTTAAGAGGAGGATTTTTTAGAGCATGGATATTAATTCTGAAATGATTGGTAAGACCCTGGATACACTTACGAATATTACCAAGACCGCAGCAAACGTGACCAATCCGGAAAAGAAAAAGTCTGAGAAGCGCCAGTACAAGGAAGGCGACACGAATAATCAGCAGCATCAGCAGACGGTTGAGGTTAAGGTCGGAAATACTACGGATCCCTTGCTTAGGCCGATGGTGATTAAGGAGAAGCCTGAGACGCATATTCACAAGCATTTTCCGGATAACAGGCCGCTGACGAAGGACGAATGCGAGCTCGAAGGCGTCCGTATTCAGCTGGAGTATGAAGACAAGACCGCGGAACGTAATTTTAAGCGCGAGATGGAACTGCGGGCACAGGAAGAAAGAAAGGAACGCGAGGCTTATGAACGCGAGGAACGCAGAAAGAAAGAAGAAGAACGCCGCAAACAGAGAAAAATTCGTAATGCTGTTGCGGGAGCTGTGGGAATCGGTTTCCTGGGTGCTCTTGGCTATTGCCTTTATTCCGATTATCGGGCTAGCAGAAATACTGTCTATCGTCTGCCAGAGACGTCAACCATAAAGGCGGAGGGCGAAGTTAAATGATTTGGGTAAGAGATATGAATAATGATGTAACAATATATCTGAATCCTCAGAATATTTCAACCATGGCCGAGATGAAAGATCCAGACAAGGATAAAAAATACACACGCTTATATATGTCAGATGAAGCTAGACCGTATATTTTTATAGATACTGAAGAGCCTATCGAAAACATTTACCAGAAGATCCAGAGAGACCTCCAACGGCCCAGGGATGAGGTCGTAACTCGTCTCGATCGTATTCTTGCGGAGATCGAAAGGCAGGGACGTAAGAAATGACACCTGAGCAACGGCAGCTATTCTACAGTAATGTGGCGAACCATTTTACCAAAGACACGGGTTTGGTAGACTTCAACACGAATCGAAAGATCACGATTCCTGCCGGCACAAAAGTTATTAAGATGTGTGAAGGCAGCAGTGTTTTGCGGGACCGGGTATATCCTTACACAGATCTGGACCTGTACGATCCTCAGATACATGAGCGCTGGCAGGAACGTGTTGTAGAAAGCGCGGAGTATATTCAAAAGAACATATCGAAAAAAGGAGGACAGCCATGAGTAAGGTAATCGATCTTATCTCAGAAGGCGGAGATGTCATCAATCGGAAACTCAGCTGGGAATGGCAGCAGAACGGCGAGAAATATTTGTCCAAAGGAGGGACTGCCGGACTGATTCTTAGCGGTATTTATGCGGCGAAGAAGACCTATGATATTTCGGATCTGATCAAGGAAACGAAGAAAGATCTGGAAGAAGCCAAGCAGTCGGGTGATAAGAAAGCCATTCGAAAAGCACGTTGGCGGAGGTATACACAGGTCGGAAAGCACTATATTCTGCCGGCCGTAGGTGCTGGTGTATCTGCAATGGGTGTCGATAGAGGTCTCGGCAAGAGTATGGAAAAGACAGCAGCAATGGCTGCGACTGCTACGCTGTATGCTACGACACTGACGAATTATCGGAAGAACGTTATTGCGGATCTAGGTCCGGAGGCAGACCGTAAATATCTGACAGCGACAAAAGTCAAGGGCAAAATCGAGGAAGTCGAGATGAGCGACGGCACGAAGATTTCGGAACCGGAAGACAAGGAAGGCGGTTTCTGGCTTCGTGGAAATCCGAATGCTCTGAGAATGGTTTATTCGAGAGAGTCGACTCCGGACTGCTGGCATGACAGCTTTGCATTGCGGAAAAACACCCTTTATGCCATTCAGAACGAGCTGGATATTATGCTGATGACGAATGGACATATCTCTTTGAACGATCAGAGGCGTAAATTCAGAGGTCCGAAGGCGGATGTAGGTATCGGCGGAGTGCTTGGACGTGTCTGGGATCCCGGAAATCCGAAGAATCCGAGCGGCGGAAGGCGTGTAAATCTGCATTTTGAGGACGATAAAGACTTTATGGAGGGGCGAAAAGACTGGTGTTGGATCATTTTTGACGTGGATGAGGAACCGATTATTAACCGAATGGATGAAAAATTTACAGAAATCGAGGTCTATTAAACATGGAAAAAGCAAAAACTGCTAAAAATCAGAATAAAAATAACAATTTTCGGAATGGTTTGCTGGTCGGATTGGGTCTCGGAGCGGTCGGAGGAGGTATTGGAGGCTATTTTGTGGCCAGAAAACAACTTCTGAAGAAGGCAAAAGAGGATGTTAAGCGCGCCAGGAAGCGTGGATATGACGAAGGCGTGGATCAGGCGACCAAAGAAGCTCAGGAATGGATCGATGAGAACATTTTGGTGGTGAATTCGACCGATTCTGAGGAAATTCAGAAGGCAATTGAGGCAAAAAATGCCAAAAACGAGCCGAAAAAGCCGGTTGAAGTGACGATTAGCGACAATGCGGACGCTGCAAACGCAGAATACGACGCCGCGATTGCCAAAAAACTGGCGGATATTGACAATTGGGACCTGAAAATCGATGAAAATGACGAAAATAACGACTCTGAAGCAATGAAAAGGAGCGAAGAAAGGGCAAGGTATCTGGAATTGGTAGAAGGTTATCAGAAGAATCCGGAAGACGCTCCGATGCATATTTCCAGAAAGCAGTTCGAGGAAGAGGCTTATCTGGACAAGGTGTACGTGACGTATTATGCCGGAGATAATGTATTTGCATGCGATTTGGACGCGGATAACCCGATGGACGCGTTTAATAATTTCGGGGTTGTGAACGGAAATGATCTGTTTACGACTCGGGTGATTGATGATGACGAGAATGACGACCCGGACATCACGTTTATTCGCAATTTTGCGATGAATTCGGTGTATGAAGTGACGCGAACACAGCAAAGTTATGCCGCTTTGAAGTCCGGAGAGATCTATTTGAAAGAATGATCGTTAAAAATTTTTGTGTAGAAACGAGGTTTTTAGAGTATGGCGAACCAAATTTCGTTGCCGGAAGCAGCCAAAGTGACGAGTTATTTGGCCTGGCTGAAGGAAAAATCCGGCATTTCAGGAGGCGAAAAGGATGCTTTAGCGGCTATTTTGCTGGAAAAAGACTATGTTTGGACCATCGAAGACGACAAAAATCGGGCGGAAGACGGTCTAAAATGGCGGGAAAGATACGCGGATGAGGTCGGAAAGCCACTTGGAAAGACCCAACAGGACAGAATTAAGAAGACAATTCACGGAAAAACGAGCTGTTTTGAGGTGATTTTATCGCTTTCGGAGGAGCTTGATGCGATGGTAAATGAGGACGAAGAGTCCATGACACCGCTGTTTTTTGAGATTTTGCTTGAAAATTTGGGGATTTTTGAGGAGAAAAACGAAGAAAAAATTCGCGAAAATTTGGAAAAATGGCTTGAAAATTGTGACAGTTTTACGATTTTCCCGCTTTCAAAAGTGTCACAGTGTGACAAAAAAGTGTCACAAACGGGTAGTCTATGGATGTCGATGAATAGGTGGTTAGAGGAGAATTCAGACGAAAATGGGCATTTTGTGACAAAAAAGTGTCACAGTGTCACAAAAGTGTCACAGCCCTCTAGCCCTTATAAATCAAGGCTTTGAGGCATGTCGTGTGACACTTTTACACTTTTTTACTATATTACGTGCGTGAAAAAATAATTTTTGTATAAAGAATATAAAAAAGGGCAAAAAAGTGTCACAAACGTCACAAACTTGATTTTTTCGACAAAATTACAGAAAGAAAGGAGGACCGGAAAAGTGTAATGGATTTTTATGAAATTAAAGTTCGGCGGCCGAAGGAAAACAAGACTGAAGTTTATCCTGAGTTTCTGATCGGTGACTCGAAAGATCTGATGATCCGCGGCGGTGATTTCTACGCGGTGTGGGATGATCGTATTCAGATGTGGAACACAAATAAGAAGCGGATCCAGAAAATGGTAGATGATGACATCTGGAAAAAAGTAGAAGAGATCAAACCCACTGAAAATATGGAAGGCCGAAAAATTACACCACTGCTGATGCGAAATAATTCCAGTCGGCGATGGAGTGAATTTGTGGCTTACGTAAAAGGACTACCTGATGATTTTCATCTGCTGGACGAGAAACTGACATTTCAGGATACCGAAGTTAAACGGGAAGACTATGTTTCCAAGCGGCTGCCATATTCTTTAAAAGAAGGTGACATGTCTGGATGGGAAGAACTGATCTCGACACTGTATGAACCGAATGAACGGCAAAAGATTGAATGGTCGATCGGCTGTATATTATCCGGCGACAGCAAAAAAGTTCAGAAGTTCCTGCTGTTCTATGGTCCTCAGGGCAGCGGTAAAAGTACCATCCTGAATATTGTTAAGAAACTATTTGACGGATATTGCGCAAAATTCGATGCCAAAGGATTGGTTACTGGTAACAACGCATTTATTCTTGAAAGTTTTAAATCAAATCCGTTAGTGGCAATCGATGAAGACACAAATCTGAGTCGAATCGAAGACAACGCCATATTAAACACGATCGTCAGCCATGAACCGCTGAGAATGAATGAGAAGTTTAAGTCGACTTATGAGTTCCGGCCAACCGCATTTTTGATGATGGGTACGAATCAGCCTGTGAAGATTACGGACGCCAAGTCTGGTATTATTCGGCGGCTAATTGATGTGGAACCCAGCGGAAGAAAGATTCGGCCTGAACGAAAATACGACGAGCTGCTTAACCAGATTGACTACGAGCTTGGAGCGATTGCCTGGCATTGCCTGAAGTTATATAAGAGAATGGGCAGAACCTATTACTCTGATTATATTCCTACAAAGATGATGTATCGAACGGATCCTTTCTTCAATTTTATGGAGGACAAGATACCCGTCTTTATTCGGAACGAAGGCGTTTCAGCAAACGAACTGTGGGCGATGTACAAAGACTGGTGTGAAGACAGTGGAATTGATTTTAAGAAGAAACGGTTCGAGGTTATTGACGAAGCAAAGAACTATTTTCTGAATTATGAGAAAGTAGCGAGGATTGACGGCAAACAAATTCGAAGCTGGTTTTCTGGATTACGAATGGAGAAGTTCCAAGAGAATTTCGAAGGAAAGGAGGAAGGAGAAGGTGAAGTCTCGGCTGATGTATTAGCTGATTCTGCAGTGTATGTTATTCCCGACTGGTTGAAGCTGAACTGTGATGAGTCTTTATTGGATAAAGAACTGGCAGACTGCCCGGCACAATATGAGATCACTGACGAAGAAGGAAAAAAGCGTCCGAACTACGGTTGGGATAAAGTTCGAACCAAGCTAAAAGATCTGGATACCAGTAAAATTCATTTTGTGAAGGTTCCGGGAAATCTGATCGTGATCGATTTCGATCTGAAGAACGCTGACGGCGAAAAGGATCCCGAAGCAAATCTGAGAATGGCAGGTCAGCTTGGTCTTCCGCCAACTTATGCGGAGTTCAGCAAAGGAGGCGGACTGCATCTCCATTATTATTACGACGGAGATGTAAGCAAGCTCAGCCATATGCTCAGCGACGATATTGAGATCAAGGTATTCCCGGATGATAAACTTTCGACGCTGAGAAGAAAGGTTTCGAAATGCAATGGAGTACCGATCGCTCATATCAGCAGCGGACTTCCCTTCAGAGAAGAAAAAGTGTTCAACACAGAAGCAGCAAAAGATGATAAACATTTAAGAAACCGAATTATGATGGCGATTCGAAAAGAGGTTAAGCCCGGAGCAACAGTGACCTGTGTCAGTTATATTGACGAGGAACTGAAGAAGGCGCAGCAGGCTGGGATGGCGTACGATATCCGAGATCTGCAGGAGCTGGTTTACGGGCTTTGCTGTTCGAGTCATCATCATGCAAAAGAATGTGTCGACAAATATTATCAGATGAAGTTTGTGTGGCCGGAAGAAGAATCTACGGTTCGATCACCAGACGGAGATCATATTCCTGATGGGACAACAGAGTTCTGGGATGAGAATGCGCCTAGGATTGTCCTGGATGTGGAATGCTGGCCGAATCTATTTATGGTGGTTTATAAGGAGGTAGAACCAGATGGTGTAGCAGCTATATTGAAACCTCCCGGCGAAGCACAGAAGCAGTGCGTTGTGATGTATAATCCAAAGCCTTATGAGATTGAACGGTTATTTGGAGCAAAGATCATCGGGTTCAACAATATCTCGTATGATAATCCGATGCTGTATGGATGTTATCTGGGTAACACCAATGAGGAGCAGCATGCATTAAGCCGGAGTATCATCAAATTTAATCAGAAGAGCTATCGTGAATCAAAGAACATTTCCTATACGGATGTGTATGATTTTTCGAGCGAGAAGAAGAGTCTGAAGAAATTTGAGATCGAGATGCATTTACCGCATAAGGAAATGGAAACCGATTGGGATGCTCCCCTGCCGGAAGATCAATGGCAAAAGGCGGCAGATTATTGTAAGAACGACGTGCTGGCAACGGAAGCCGTATTTCTGAGCAAGGATCGGCAGGCGGATTTTGAGGCGCGCGAAATCCTGGCAGATATTACCGGGATGACCGTAAACGATTCAACGAATAATCTGACTGCGCAGTTGATTTTCGGAGATGATTGGAATCCACAGGAGCAATTCAACTATCCGAATCTGCATGAGCTTTTTCCGGAGTATCGGTTTGAAAACGGAAAGAGTTATTTCAACGATGAGATCATCGGCGAAGGCGGACGGGTATTTGCGATTCCTGGGATGTATTACAACGTAACAACATATGACGTAAGCGGCATGCATCCTTCTAGCATTATCGCGGAGCAGGGATTCGGTCCGATTTATACAAAGCGGTATGAGGATCTATATCTGGCAAGAATCGCGATTAAGCACAAGGACTATGAAGCCGCCGGAAAGATGTTTGACGGGAAACTGGCTAAATATCTAACAGACAAGAAGAATGCGAAAGCTTTGAGCCGGGCACTAAAGATTGCGTTGAACTCTGTGTATGGGATGACAGCAGCGCATTTTAAGAATCGGTTCAGGGATGAGCGGAATATTGACAACTGGGTAGCCAAGCGAGGCGCATGCTTTATCGAGAAGCTACGGCTGGAAGTGGAGAAGCGTATATCTGAATGGGGATTAAAGTCAAAGGTGATTCATCTGAAAACGGACTCTATCAAAATCGTGGATACTACACCGGAGCTTCAGGAGTTTATTTTGGATTTTGGAAAGAAGTATGGATATACATTCGAGATCGAAAGCCATTATGAACGCATGTGTCTGGTGAACAAGGCGGTATATATTGCGTTACGGGACAAGGATGATCCGAGCTGGCTGGATGAATGCGACAAAGCCAGATCTGATGCTGAGGCGAACGGAACGGAATATATTGAACCGACCCGATGGACGGCTACCGGCGCACAATTTGACCATTCATACGTATTTAAAAAGCTGTTCAGCAGGGAGAAGTTCACATTCTGGGATTATTGCGAAATTAAGACTGTGCAGACCGCAATGTATCTGGACATGAACGAAAACCTGCCGGACGTCAGCGAATACGAAAAGGAACTGGACAAACTGAAGAAACGATACAAGAAGTTGGTTCAGGAAGAGGCCCGAATCGATATTTCGGAAGATGACCGGGCTAAGATCAAAGCTGAGCTAGAAGACATACCAAAAGATCAGGAGATATTGGAAGAAGAGATTGCCAAAGGCCATAACTATGTATTTGTTGGAAAGGCCGGCAGCTTTGTACCGATTAAGCCTGGTCTTGGAGGCGGATTGTTGGTACGGCTTAGAGCAAACGGAGGATATGACTCGGTCGGAGGATCCAAAGGATTCCGATGGGTTGAGTCCGAATCGCTGGAGCATATTCCGGATGCCAAGCAGATGATTGACATGAACTATTTTAAGGATCTGATTGACACGGCCATCGATACGATTGAAGCGTTCGGTGATTTCCAGATGTTTGTGGCTGGTGAAGATAATATCCTGACGCCGGAAGACCGGGTGCTCGATATTAACATCGATCCCTGGCTTCTTCCGTGTGGAACCGAATCCTATGAAAACTGCAGCGACTGCCCTAACTTTTCCAATGAGAATTACGGATATTGCTGCAAACTTGGTTACAATATTGAAAACGTCATCATGACGGATTAAACGAAAAGTAAAAGGAGATTATATTAAAATGAGCAGAATGACTGATGCGATTATGAATGCTGAAAACGTAAGCGAATATTCTATCCTCTTCAACGGTAACATGACTGTGGACAATGCGGTGATCGTATGGCCTAATTTCAAAGGCGGACCTACCGACGCAAATCCTGCCGGAGGGAAACAGACATTTTGTCTGGTACTAAGCGAGGAAACAGCGGCCCGGCTGGCAAATGATAATTGGAATGTCAAGGTAAAGGAGATTAAAGACGAGTATATTCGCGGAGAGAAGACCAGGACTGTCAGTTTCCAGGATTGGTATAATCTCTATCGCGATGAGTTTGAAAACAGTCTGATCTATACCGAGATCGTGGTAAATGCAGGCGGCGACAATCCACCTCAGATTTACAAGGCTGGTGAATTTAATGGCGAAAAGATCATGGCTCCCGTACCGAAGGATCGTTGGGCGGAGTTGGATAATTCGATGCTGAGCAATGTCACAGTGACAGTACATCCCTGGAAGCATGGACGGAACATGAAGAATCCTGAAGCGAAGAAGGGATATCTGAACACATTGATCGCAAAGATTGAACCTATCGTAAGCGGCCTCGGAAATACTTATTCGGATTATCGGATCGTTGGTGAATAATGCAGGTAGAACTTCGGCCGCAACAAAGATACGCGGTCGATCATTTACGTTCCGGCGCCATCCTGTGTGCTGACGTCGGAACAGGTAAAAGCAGGACGGCCCTCGCATATTTCCTGGAGAAGGAATGCGGGGGCTCCCTGCGTATTGAGGAAAACGAGGTTGTACCTTTTAGGCCAAAGAATCTGTATATTATCACGACCGCAAGGAAACGGGATACTTTCGAGTGGAATGATGAGGCACGGCCGTTCGGGATATTGGCAGATGGCAGCGGAATCGGCGGGATTAAGATGACCGTGGACAGCTGGAATAATATTGGCAAGTATGTTGGGGTTAAAGGAGCCTTCTTCATTTTTGATGAGCAGCGGGTTGTTGGCAGTGGAAAGTGGGTACGGTCTTTTCTGAAGATCGCCAAGATGAATCGATGGATATTGCTGACAGCAACACCTGGTGACACATGGATGGAGTATGTACCCGTATTTATTGCTAATGGTTTTTACAGCAGTCGAAGGGATTTCTGCGATCGTCACGTGATCTGGGAACGATGGAGTAAGTATCCTAAAGTGAAGGATTACTATAATACAGGGATATTACTGAAGCATCGGAATGATCTACTGATTCGAATGGAGAACCAAAAGACCACAGTACCGCATCACGAAACGCTATATCTGAACTATGATCAGGCAAAGAGCAAGATGGTGATCCGTACAAGATGGAACCCATATCTGGAACATCCAATTGTCGATGCCGGAGAACTGTGCCGCGTTTTAAGGAAGATCGCCAATGAGGATGACAGCCGGATCAATAAAGTAAAGGAGCTGCTGGCTGCGCATCCTAAGGCGATTATTTTTTATAACTTCGATTATGAGCTGGAGATGCTGCGGAAGCTGCCGACCGTGGTGGCTGAATGGAATGGCCACAGGCATGAGCCTTTGCCGACAGGTGACCACTGGGCATATCTGGTTCAATACAGCGCAGGCGCGGAAGGATGGAACTGTACAACGACCGATACAATTATTTTCTATTCGCAAAACTATTCTTATAAGCTGATGACCCAGGCTGCCGGACGGATTGATCGTATGAACACACCTTATACAGATCTGTTCTATTTTCATCTGTCCAGCAGAAGTCAGATCGATCTCGCGATCGCCAGAGCCCTGAGTAAAAAGAAAAACTTTAATGAGAAGGACTTTGCTGGTTTTTAACGTATTTTAGGCTTTCAAAAATCGCAACAAAAACAAGGCCTATTATAGAGAGGGAGATAGAATGTCTTTGATTTGATAAACATATCTCTCTTCGTTTGCCTCCTTTTTGATGTGGCCAGTAGAATCCGGAAAGTTGGGATATATCATGAAGAACGAAAACCGGTTTCAATCACAGCTGATATTTGAAATTAAGGAGCATCTGCCGGATTGTCTGGTGATCAAGAACGATGGTTCTAATATTCCGCAGGGCTTTCCGGATCTGCTGGTATTACATGGCGATAAATGGGGAACTCTTGAATGCAAAAGAGAAAGCAAAGCCCATCATCAGCCAAATCAGGACTATTATGTTGATCGCTTGAACGAAATGTCATTTTCAAGGTTCATCAGCCCGGAGAACAAAAAAGAGGTGCTCAATGAACTTTATCAAGCACTCGGAACTGATTGACGAACATGCATTTTTAGGAGCAAGCAAATACGCCTGGCTCAGGTATGACGAAGAGAAACTGATCCAGACATTTAAAAATGCGCAGGCTGTTCAGCGCGGAACAGAATTACATGAGCTGGCTAAAAAATGCATTGAACTAAAAGTCCCATTGCCCAAGACTAAAAAGACGCTGTGTATGTACGTTAACGACGCGCTGCATTACGGACTGACACCAGAGCAGCCTCTATATTATTCGAGGAACTGTTTTGGAACAGCTGACGCGATTTCCTTCGATGAAGTGAATCGATTTTTGCGCATTCACGATCTGAAAACAGGATCGAAGAAAGCCTCGATAGAACAGCTGCAGATCTATGCAGCTTTATTTTGTCTGGAGTATAACCAACTGCCCGATCGTATGTTTACAGAGCTCCGGATTTATCAGAATGATGAGATCGTTGTGAATAATCCAACGTCTGATACGATCAGCGAAATTATGCGCAAGATTGTTCGTTTCGACGAAATAATCGAAAAAATTAAATTGGAGGAATGACCTATGGAACGCCAGGTACCAAATCCCGACATGGTAGAGTTTCCCGATTATCTGATGACTGAAGAAGAATTGGTTGTTCGATATCCTGAACTGGCTGAAGATGGTGAAACACTGGCACACTATGGAACTCCACGACATTCGGGGCGTTATCCTTGGGGCTCTGGTGAAAATCCTTACCAGGGCGATTTTAATTTTAAGGCACATATTGATACACTGAGAGCTAAAGGATGGAAGAATACTGAGATCGCCAAATCTATGGGCATGAACACAACCCAGCTGAGAGCTAAGATCGATATTGCTGGTGAAAACATGCAGAAATGGCGTAATTCTGAAATCTATAAACTCAGAGACAAAGGATTTCGGCCGTCCGCAATTGCTAAACGGCTAGGCGTCCCCGATTCAACGGTTCGGCATGTTTTAAATACTTCCGATACGGTTAAGGCAAATTCTACAAGAGCGGTTGCTGACGAACTTAAGAAAGAACTCGATGCCGGAAGGCTTCTGGATATTGGCCACGGATGCGAAAATCAGATGCGTATATCCAAAGACAAGCTTCGGCATGCAATTGCTTTACTTGAGCAAGAAGGCTACAAGATTTCTTATCATGAGCAGCCGCAGATGGGAACCGGCAAATCCACAAGCATGAAGATTTTAGCCCCTAGCACGACATCCTGGAAGGAGATTGAAAATGCAAGAAAGAATGCTGAGATTGATTTCCCCGGATTCCACTACGAAAATGGCGATTATAAGAATCCTCATCGGCTGGAAACGCCAACCTCCGTGAATTCTAATCGGATTCAGGTTATTTATCAGAGCCCTAAAGATGGCGAGATCGAACTTCGGCGCGGTGTTGAAGATTTAAATCTTGGACGCAATTCATATGCTCAGGTTCGTATCGCTGTGGATGGTAAAGCATTTGCTAAAGGCGTTGCTGTTTATGGTGATGACCTTCCAAAAGGTGTTGATATTCGGATCCATACGAATAAGAAGCCTGGAACGCCGCTTATTGCACCTAAAGGCGAAGAAGCTGTATTAAAGCCGCTTAAATCTGATCCGATTACGAACAATCCGTTCGGCGCATCCATTATTCAGGATGATGAGAAGCTCCGTTATTTCCAGACCCATTATATTGGCAAAGATGGAAAAGAGCATCTGTCGGCACTGAATATTGTGAACGAACAAGGAACTTGGGATGAATGGAACAGGACTCTGTCATCTCAATTTTTGGCAAAGCAGACTATTCCATTGGCTAAAAGACAGCTAAAGCTTGATGCTCAGATGCGTCGTGATGAATTTGACGAAATTATGAGCATCAGCAATCCTGTGGTACGCAAAAATCAGCTTGAATCTTTTGCGGATAATTGTGATTCTGCTGCTGTTCATTTAAAAGCGGCCGCACTTCCAAGACAGGCAGCCCAGCTGATTCTCCCATTTCCTAACATGAAGGAAGATGAAATCTATGCACCAAACTATCACGATGGTGAAAAAGTTGTGCTTGTTCGATTTCCTCATGCCGGACGCTTTGAATTGGCTGAACTGACAGTTAATAATCGTTTTGAGGAAGCAAGACGTGTTATTGGCGGAACTGATCCGACAGTAAAGCGGGATGCTGTTGGTATTAATCCTAAAGTTGCTGAGAAATTGTCGGGTGCTGATTTCGATGGAGATACTGTTATTGTTATCCCGAACGACAAAGGATATGTGAAAACATATCATGCACTAAAGCAGCTTGATGGCTGGGCTGATGAACTTCGTACGAGATATAAACGTCCGAAAGATTCCAGTCGTCCACAAATGACGCCTCAGGAAAAAGGCATGCAGATGGGCTTGGTATCAAATTTGATTACTGACATGACCATCAAAGGCGCGCCTGAATCTGAATTGGCAAGAGCTGTACGACATTCCATGGTTGTTATTGATGCTGAGAAGCATGATCTGGACTGGCGACAATCAGCGTTGGATCATAATATTGCTCAATTATATATGAAGTGGCAAGGCAAACCTCGAGGCGGTGCTTCAACACTTATTTCACAGGCATCTGGAGAGAAAGATGTTCCGCACCGCAAAGAAGGTCAACGCCGAATCGATCCGGAGACTGGAAAGTCCCGGGTTTTTTATATTGATCCAAACACAGGCGAGAAGTTATATACTCCGACTGGCAAAACACGTTGGTCTCCTGTATTAAAAGATCGTTTGGATGACACAGGCAATCCTATAATTGATCCCAAGACTAAGCAGAAGATTAAAGATAATGTTCTGGATGAGAATGGGAATAAGATTTATAAGAAAGTTCCTAAGACTATCGCTTCTCAGAAAATGTATGAAGTGAAGGATGCTATGGAGTTATCTTCTGGCACCCGAATGGAAACTATTTATGGTGAATACGCGAATGAAATGAAAGCTTTAGGAAATAAAGCTAGGCTTGAAGCTTCGCATATTAAACCATATAAACAAAATCCTGCTGCAAAAGAAATGTATTTACCAGAAATTAAAGAGCTTGATGCTGCGTTATCTAAAGCGAAAGAAAATGCGCCTCTTGAACGTAAAGCTCAGATGCTGGCAAACAAATTCTTTATGCTAAAAAAGCAGGAAAATCCCGAACTTGCATACGATAAAGACAAAGCTAAGAAAATCAAAGGTCAATGCCTCGAAGAAGCACGTTATCGTGTTGGCGCAGGCAAAAAGCAGATCGATATTACAGATAGACAATGGGAAGCTATCCAAGCTGGCGCCATTTCTTCAAACAAACTGATGGAGATATTAAAGAACACGAATGCCGATGCTCTAAAGAAACGTGCAACACCGCGTTCACCAAAAGGCATATCTCCTGCCAAGCTTTCAACAGCAAGAATGCGGCTTAACAACGGTTATTCTCCTGATGAAGTGGCTGCAAGCCTTGGCGTCTCTGTCTCTACGTTGTATCGCGCGCTTGAATCTAAGGATTAAGGAGGTGACGATGCGTTATGGTCGCGACTAAAGATTACTTGTTGACCACAAAGGACAACGAGTTCAATCCATTCGATGATTACGACAATTGGAAGAACTTCGATGAAGAAACCAAGCACTATTGTACAGAAGCATACATAGCTCGCATCGTTGCGGAGCTTGCTCTTCAGGTTCGGAACATATTCGAAGGCGAAATTAGCCAAGAAGAACTAACTAAACTGCGTAATCAAGC
>Ga0326514_10000954_pt1 | contig 19010 bp, 20 predicted proteins | sample 3_2548_0518_D_FD_203653 | JGI IMG/M metagenome (GOLD analysis project Ga0326514, IMG submission 203653) | Bovine rumen microbial communities from UC Davis, California, United States - 3_2548_0518 | ecosystem: Host-associated > Mammals > Digestive system > Stomach > Rumen | place: USA... | reverse complement strand
GTGAGCGTGCGCACGCCCCAAAGGATGGCGGCTGAGATGAGCCCCGTGATGATGGTGTCCCAGTGGATAGGCGGCATCATGCGACCACCGCCAGCACGAGGATTGCCGCGACCAGCACGACCGTCACAACCATGCCGATGCTGCCCAGCTCGACGGCGCGGTCGTGGTCGGCCTGGCTGTACGGCATCATGCGCCCTCCGTCTCGGTGACGTAGGCATATGTGTCAATCAGCGTGCCGTCACCCTGCATGAGGACTGCCGCGTGGCATGGGCGGCCAGACGTGGCAGCGGTTGCCAATGTTTCGTGGTACTTGCGCTCGGCATAGCGACGGTCGGCACCCGTGTAAACGACCTCGGCTGCGCACCCGCCCTCTGAATTGGTCTTGAGCTCGATTGTGAGATATGACACGGTGGCTCCTTAGTCGATGATGTAGGTGATTTGCATGCTGATTTCAGCCGTGGTAGGGATTTGAAGCGAAGAGCGGTTTGCTATTGCGACATTTCCAGTCGTGCTCGCAACAAACCATACGTTCGCGTAGTTGCCAGTTGTGCCGATGCATGCGATGCCACGTTGAAGCACGCTTGGGCGGTACCCCGTTGGAATGGTGGCTATGCTCCCAGACGTGGAGCCACTTGCCAGAGCAGCGGATAGCTTCGCTCCATTAATGGTCATTGTAACAACCTTGCCATAGCGTCGAACTATGCCGTTTGACCATGATGCGGCGGCACTACCACGGGTGAGGTTAGCCTGAGACGGACTATCGTTAAAAGTCCAAAGCGTCTGAGCGGTGGTGTAGTCGTACAGATTTATGCCATCTGTCCTAATCAGGAAATCCAGCGAATGACCATTTACGTCGGAAGAGCTATTGCTGACCACTGCTTTTATGGAAAGAGCGCGATTCGAGCCCGCGAAATCGTCTGAGCCTATGGTGACTTCTTCCGCTGACGAAGGGGAATGGCACATAATTCCAGAAATAAACTTGGACACATCGCAGTAAAGCGACGGCGAGCTTTCTGTATCTATGATTGAGATGTGCTTGCCAGAAATGCCAACAATCTCGGTTGCCATGAGAGAAACATCACTGGCAGATAAACTAGCATCCGATGAGTAAGTGCCTGTAGGGGAAACACCAGCCCCTATGTACAACTGGGCATTATGCAGCAGCTGCCCTTCGCCGTCCTCTATGTCAAATCCGACGTGAAAATTTCCGCTGGCAACATCTTGGTCTGCACCGTCGAGGTGACCCAACTCGATATAGGTGTCAAGATATGACTGAACCGAATAATTTGAGTCCTTGTCGCCCATATGTATCTTTGATGTCGTGCTCGTTACGCCATCATACGGGCTGTCTGCGACTTTTGTAGATGATAGTCGGAATGCGTCACCTGCTAGACCGATGCCGTTCTCCGAGAACGATGCGAGCACGTTCGATGCTGCGTTGCCAAGACCGTTCCAGATGGTGAGCGCACGCGCGCCGTCCTCGGTGGTGAGGGTCAAGAGGTTGTTCAACCCGTCGCGGAAGAGCATGCCCAGAGAGTTCCACAGGCTGTTCGGGCCGCTTTGCGACTGCTCCCACTCCTCCTGCGTGGCCTCGGTCACGTGAGCGCCGTTGTCGTCGTGCCAGAAGTGCTGGTTGACGGCCTCCGCGACGGCTTGCGCCGCGTTGGCGATGGCGTGTGCCGCCGCTATTGCCGCGTTCTGACGGTCGCCCTCGCCAGCGTTGCCTGTGACAACTGGGGACTTCATCGCCCCGCTGCCGAACACGGTGACGAGAACCTCGTCGCCCTCACTGACTCTGGGCACAGTTGGCATCTCAACGCCCATGCCGTGCTCGCCCTCGTACTCGTCTGGCATGGTCACGTCCTCGGACAGCTCGACGTACACGCTGCCGTCTGCCGAATCGGAGGTGGCCGTGCCGACGTAGGTGCGAGTCGTCTCCTCGTACTCGACCGAGTCGCTATCCATCCCCTTTCTGCCGAAGAGGGCTGAGCTGAGGTCGAAAAGGTCCATCTAATCCTCCTCGTCTCCCGACGCGGTCTCCTTTAGGGTCAGCCGCATGGTCATGTGCTGTAGGTCGAGCGTGAGCGCCTTGACGAGGCACTTGCGCACGCCCCTGTACGCTTGCATGCCGTCATGCACGGCAAGTTCCACCACGTCGCCCTCCCAGATTGGCAGGTACGTCGTGGTGAGGCTCCACGTGACAAGCTCCTTGACGTCTTTGTTGAGGTTCTGCTTTGCTATCTGCTGAGCCCTCGCGGCGGTCCTCGGCGAGAGCTCAGAAAGCGACTCGAAGCTCGTGATGGTGTAGCCCCTGATTGCCCGTGACTGGTGCGCACCGTTCGACACCTGCGCGTAGGCGTTTATCTCCCTTTGCACCGTCTCGCTCTTGCCGTTCCTCTTGACGGTGTCGCTGTACTTGTGGCTCACCGCCGCGACGTTGGGCATTGAGAGCCAGTCGGACTCGCGCTCAAGGTCATCGAAGGCGATGCCGCGCGGTTCTTCGAGGTCGATGCGGAACTTCGCCGCCTTGCTGGCGGGGAGCACGTATGGTGCGACAACGATGGTGCCGTTGCCTCTCACGTCAACTCGGTTGTTGCTGAGCTTGCTGAGCGTGAAGAGGGCCTCGATGCGTGCCGTGCCTGAGTCAATGACCTGCGGGGTCTTGAGCTTGGCGTTCCTCGCCCTGCTCACGTCATAGGGCTGCCTGGCGTCGCCGATGCACTTCCTGATTGCCGTGAGTGCCATCGCGTTCTTTGCTATCGTCCATGGCCTCACGAGCCTGTCCTCGGACAGACCCTTGAGCGAAGACTCTAGGTTGAGCTCGTAGTCCCATCCGCCATGGTGCCTAGAGGCGGGGTCTGCGGTCACGAAGTAGGTGCCTAGAACGTTCGAGTAGTTCCACTCTGGCACCTCATGCGTAATCCTTATCCTGCTGCCGCGCACCCATCCGTCGCCACGGACGGCGAGCCTACCTGACGTTCGGAGGTCGGTGTAGTAGGCGGCGTCGAGGGCTGACCCAGAAAGGTCAACCCCCTCAAGCTCGCCGTAAACATCATTGAGGTTGGTGGCCGACACCATCTCGAACTTTAGGCGGTCTACGCGCGTCTGGTCCTTCCAGTCGATTTCCATGGCGACCTCCTAGCTGGTAACGCGCGTCATGCTCACTGATACCTCTGTCCAGCGGTCATGCTCCGTCAGGCTGTAGTCCATGACTGCCACGTCGGACACGAGACCGAACGGACTGCGGTACGTGACGTAGCCCTGCTCAACGAGTGCGTCGAGTTCCCTCCTCGTGGACTCGCTGAGCTCGCCGACAAGTGCGCCTGTCGCGGTAATCGAGCCGCTCTTGGTGCGCTGGTAGTGCACGGACTCCCACTCCCGCTCATTGAGCTTGAACCTCTCGGCATCGCGCTCCACCGACACGTCCGTGGAAAGCGGCTCGCCCTCTCTGTATTCCAAGAGGAACGACCCGCCAGACCAGTTGAATGCGTGAGCTGGCCTTCCAAGAATCGCGGGAACGTCCGCCACGTACACCTTGCCGTCACCGAGGGTGGCAAGCATTCGTAGCGACTTGTCGAACGGGTACAGGACTCCGCTGCCGCTCGCCTTGCCGAAAACGCCGTCGCCAGCGGAAGTCCACACGCTCGTGACGCCGCCCGTGTAGGACACGTTGAGCGTCTTTCCGCTCCCGCCCGAAATTGTCGGTGCCGCTGACGGTGCGGTACCGTAGTCGAGCGTCGCGGAAGTTGACCTTGTTCCACCTCCACCGATTGACGCGAAGAGGTCGGTGCCGCGCGAGTATCGGATGGTCGCGGACGCCCCGTTGTCAGGGATGTCCTTGAGTCTCCCCCACGGCACCGTGCAGGTTGCCGCACCGCTGACGGTGCTCACTGGTATCGCCTCGGCTAGGACGTTCTTCCCGCCGACCTCGATGGCCCTGATGGTGTAGTACGCGGGAAGGTAGTCGCTTGACACGGAGAGCGTGATTCCGCTCGTTGTGACGCCGCTCACCGAAATCGTTGCGGTCGGGTCTATGATGTTCCGCATCGTTGCCGACGCGGTCTGGCCGTGAGTCGTGCCAGACTTGCACCTGACCTCGGCTTGGACTTCCTTGGCCTTGTAGGAGCTCGTGTTGAAAGAGCCGTCCACTACGTTGTTGTCGTAGCAGTACTGACCGCGCATCACGGGGTCAACATCTGCCCACTGGGTCCACTGCGACCAAGACCCCCACGTGGAGGTTGACGCGCTCATCAGCCTTGTGCGGATGCGCCGCTCGTAGCCCCTCGAAGAGTTCGGAACCCACGTGTTCGGGCACTTCCAGCCAAGGTGCATCTGCGTCTCGGACGCCCAAGCGTGCGTCTTGTACGGGTTGCTGTTCGTGTCGGCAGTCCACCCAAGGCTGGCGGGCACTGGGTATGAATTATTGCCAAGTGACGTTGGGACCAGCGCGAACCTCTGGCTGTTGTTGCTGTTGGAGCTGTTGACCTCCATGTTGGTGCTGTTCTTCGTCATTGCACCATCCACGTCGAGCATCCACGTGGTCCCGCCGCTCGTCGCGTAGTTACCAAGACGGACGACGGGACACGTGTAGCCCTCGTAGTTGACGGTACTACCCGTCTCGATGACATTCCAGTACTGGATGTCGTTTGCGCTACTCGTCCACTGGCGCACGTTCACGCCGTTGGCGGGTGTGGAGGAGCCGAGCGTCATGTAGAGGCCGTTGGCCGCGTTCTGCAAGCGCCAGCGGTTGTTGGAGTCCTTCGTGAACCGCCACTTGCGGTTGTTGCCGTCGTTCCACGAGTAGAGGAAGACGTTGGAGCCAGTGACGGGAGTGTAGCCGGAGCCGGTCACGACCATAGAGGTCTGTAGGATGGTGCGCAGCTCGTAGATTCCCTCATCGATTGCCAACGTTCATCGCCCCCTTGCGCTGTAGCTCGCTCATCAGGTTCAGGAACGCGGCCCTGATGGCGGGGTCGTCGTTGATTGACGCGCCGTTGATGTAGAGGTTGTAGCTCGTGCCGCCGCTGCCAATCTTCTTCGCCACCGCATCGGAAATGTCGTTGATGTAGGGCATGGAATACTTGCGGTTGGTCAGCGGGATTAGGCTATTGCCGCTATACAACTCGGCACCGTCCTCGCCTACCCATCCGATGTTGGTGAGCGTCGGGCGCGTGAAGATGCCAGCCGCATGCTTGGGAATCTTGTTGTACGGGATGTACGCGCCAGTGGCGGAGTTACCGGGAACGGTGAAGACCTTCTTAATCGAGTTCGTGACAACGTCAACAGTCTTGGACTTTATGCTCGAGATTGCGCCCTGCATCAGACTGAGGGCCTGTAGGCCATACACGTTTGCAGTGATGCTGACAGTCTTGCTGACGACCTTCTTCTCGTTCTTGTGCAGGTTTTCGACGTCTTTGGTCCCATTGACATTGGCGGTCACATCGACGTCTTTGTCCTCGACTTTGTCCTCGGCGGCAGCAACCTCATCAACGCTGGTCTTTGCCTCCTCGGTGCCCGTGACCTCGACGTTGGCCTCGGTGTACTTGGGCACAAACTCCGTGCCGTTCCACTCGTAGATGGTGCCCATCGCATCCACGACGTTGCCGTAGCCGTCGATGGTGAGGTTTCCGTACTTGCTCTCGAACTCCGTCTCGTTGTAGTTCTGGATGAGTCCCACGAGCGTGTCGATGTCACCGCCAGACTGCTGTGCCATGAGGGCGAAGTTCTCGGAGGTGATGTTCGCGAAGTCCTCAGCCGAGACGCCAGCTTCCATGACCTTCACTGCGAGGTCGCGCACCTTGTCACCCGTGATACCGACACTGTCGAGGGCTTGCTTTATGACGGGGTCGGTGCGCATGATGCCCTCGCGCTCGTGGTCGACGGTGTCGCTGAGGAGCCCCATCTCCATGTCGATGTCGGAAATCTTGCCTTCCCACTCGTCGTAGACCTGCTGCGCGTTCTTCCACTCACTCTCAAGGTTCCTCAGATATTCGGCACCGCTGTAGTCGGACTGGATGAATTTGTCCCACCCACCGTACTGCTTAATAATGTCGCCGTAGTTTTCCTGAGCGTACTTCATCTGCTGCTGGTACCTTGCGTAAGCCTCGTCACGAGCATCGCCAGCCTCCATCTGGCCCTTTACTGCTTCCGTGCGCATCTCGGTCAAGGCGTTAAGCTGGGACTCCTTCTTCTTTGCCTCAATGAGGTCGTCGATGGCCTTCTTGAGGTCGATGGCGTTGCCTTCCTCGTCCTCCATCTTTCCAGCGAGGATGTCCTCTGCGCTGTAAGCCTTACCAGTGGCCTCCTCAAGACCTCTGAGAGCCCACTCAAGTTTGCCTTGCTTCTCAGCGGAAACCTCGCCAGCACCAGCGCACTCATCGATGATGTCCTTGTACTGTTGGAGCATGCCGATGGTCGTTGTGGACTCGTCGCGAGTGTCGTTCATGGCACTGACGTGCTCCTGCTGCGACTTGATGAACTCGTCAACGTCATCCTTTGCGACAATCCACGCCTTGCCGTACTTCTCTATGTCCTCCTTGCCATAGAGAAGCTCCCTGTGCAGATTGTCGGTCGTGCCCCTGATGCCATCGATTGTGGCGTTGAAGTCGTCGGTGCGCTTCTTGGCATCGAGGAACTTCTTGATGTAGTAGCCGCCAACAAGCGTCGCGAGTGCGCCAACGGCAGCAGCAACAACACCGAGCGGCGTTATTGCCGCTAGTAGTCCGCCAAGTGCGTCGCCCGCCAGCAACGCACCAATTTGTATAGTCTCAAACCCAGAGGCAATCGACGCAAAAGCGGCTCCACTTGCAAGGAAACCAATACCGCCAGTTACGAGTGACACGACATTTTTTCCCAATGACAGGAATGCTCCGCCGAGCGCACTTACAACGGGGTATACAGTGGCGATTCCGGCTGTAAGGGCACCAAACCTGACGATGGAGTCCTTCGTCGCGTCATCCATGTTATTGATGACATCAGTGAGGTGCTGCATGAGGCCAGCGACAGTATCAATGTATGGTGCAAGGGTCTCGCCAAGGGTTGCTGCGAGAACCTGAGCGGAGTTCTTCATCTTAGCCAGAGAGCCAGAGAATCCCTCAGCCTTGCGAGCGGCCTCCTGAGCGGCCTCACCCATACCGTTGATGGGCTCTCCGTTCATGTAGCGGTCCCACGCGCCCTCGGAGATGTTCATTGCTTTGTCGACGTTCTCTACGGTCTTGGCGAGAGACAGGAGTGTCTGAGTACTCCTGATGCCTTCGATACCAAGGTCTTCGAGCTGCTGGATGGCATCTGGGCCCATCTCCTGCAACTTACCGATGAAGTCCCTGAGCACGCCAGACGCATCATCGCCCCACGCCTTCTTGAACTCCTCGGAAGTCTTGCCAGTCGCACTTGCGAACTTCTCAAGCTCAGCTCCACCATTGCTCACAGCACTCTGCATGGTCGTGATGATGTTGGAGACACCAGTGGCAGCGGCCTCGGAACGCTGGCCCGTGGATGCGATTGCCGCCGACCATGCAAGAATCTCCGGCGTTGAGAATCCCGCCACATCACCAATGGACGAGAGTCGCTGGGAAATCTGCATGATTGCAGACTCCTGCGCTGGCATCTTGTTGCCAAGGTCAACGAGAGCATCGGCGAAAGCCTGAACATTCTCTGGCTTCAAGTCAGACATGACGTTGACAATCTGACCCATCTTGAGGGCAATCTCTTCCGCGTCCATGTCCGTGGCGACATCCAGATTAGCGGCGACCTCTGAGAAATTCTGGAGCTGGTCGGCTGTCACGCCAACCTGACCAGCCAGAGCCTCCATCTCAAGCATGGTGTCCGCGCTCGTAACGTGGGTCTGGCTGTACTTCATGGCGGCGTCGTAGAGGGCCTCGTACTGCTCCTCGGTGCCGCTGACGGTCTTGCGCATGTCGCGGTATGCGGCGTCGATTTCGTCCGAGGAGTCGATAATCTTCGAGCCAGCTTGCTTCATGAGGTTGCCCACCTCAATGGCCGCTTGCACGGCAGCGGCACCCACGCCTTGCAGGTCGCTGGTGAGCGCGGCACGCATCTGCTTGGACTCTGCTCGGGTCTCCCTGAGCTGGACTTGCAGGTTCCTGTACTCATCAACGGCACCAGCGGTCTTAGCGGCCTTGAGCGCGTCAGCGAGGGCCCTTTCCAGCTTCTTGGCCTCTTCGCTGTTCTCGCCGTACTTTTTACGGTTCTTTTCAAGCTCAACTTCAAGGGAGGCGACCTTCTCCTTCGCCTTCTCGAACGCCATGGCAGAGTTGCCAGTCTTCTTGGCAATTTCATCAATGCCTGCGGCGCGGTAAGCGTTGATTTGCTCCCTGAGCATTCGAGCCTTCGCGTTTGCCGCATCGGTGGCCTCTTGGAGGCTCCTCGTCCTGTCGGCGGCGGTGCCTATGCTTGTCGGGTTCAGCTTGAAGGCTTGGTCGAGCCTGTTGAACCTCTCCCTAGCGCGGTCCGTCGCAGCAGAGACCGTTTCGAGCTTGTCCTGCAACGGCTGTAGAGACTTTGCAATGTCGGACTTCATTGCAAGACCAGCAAATTGCTGCGCGATGCTCTTGAGCTTCGCCTCGGCGAGGGCGAACTTTACGTTCATCTCCTCAAGTTTTGCCACGTTTGCATAATCGTCCAGCGCGGCACTGGCGGTATCCCAGTCGCCCTTCAGGTCATGAGCCTTCTGCTTCATCCCGTCGAGCCACGCGGTCGACTTGTTGCCATTCTGGGCGATTACCTCAAGCTCGCTGTCAATCTCCTTGAGGTCATTGACCATGCCATCGGCGTTACCAAACTTCAGTCCATTGCCATGCTCAGACGACAGCTTGGTGAAGTCCCTGTACATCTCAGCAAGCTCTGCGTCGACCTTGTTGTAGGCGTCCTTGGCATCCTCTGCTGCGAGCGTCGCGCTTGCTGTCTGCTCAGCGAGCTCGGCAACTGAACTAGCACCGTTGGTGGCGACGGGCATTGTGGCAATCTCGCCCATGCCCTTCTTCAGCACTTCCATCTCGCGAGCCACATTCGTTGCCTGACTCGCAAGTGCGCCCATCTGCAACTGAGAGGCGTTGCTGTTGCCGGGGTCGAGCTTGAGGGCCTTGTTCAGCTTGTTCAGCTCAGCCTGAGTCTTGAAGATTGCGGAGTTGGCCCCACGCAGCGAGGATGTCAGCTTTGTAGTGTCCGCGCCGATGCGAATGGTCAGACCCTTGTAGGCTCCCGCCGCCATGGGTACCACCTCCCGCTAAATCCAATTGCTGTAGTCTTCCTTTGTTGCGTAACGGACGTCGTCGCCGTGCGCTCGGCTCCTTGACGCCTCGTATGCCTCTGCACGTGCCTCGAACAGCATGCGCACGGTTCCCCATGACATTCGCATGCCCCTCTCCCATGAGACGCCTAGCGATATGAGCTCGGTCCAGATGTGGTTGTATGGGAGCAGGATGCTTGGGCCGCTTGCCGGTTTACTCGGAGGCGGCGGCTCCGGTGTGAAACAATCCCCTGTTGCACTCGTTGAAGACGGCCTGCGAAATCTCGCCCATGTTGATGCCGCCGTCGACACCGTGCGCCGCCCTGCTGACCTGCCTGCTCCACCTGTCAAAAGACGGGACTTCGTCGGCAGCGCGACCCTCGTCCCTAGCGATGTCGGAGCTCGTGCGGAGCATTGCCCAGAAGGCCCTGAGCTCGCCAATCCAGTTGTCTACGGTGTAGTCCATGGCGACCATGTTGCCATCCTCGTCGAAGTTCTTCGAGGCGTTGCGCAGGTCGATGCGACCATACACGTCCTTGATGAGGTCGCGCTTGAACTCCTGTTCATAGAGCACAAGCGTCCACATGCTTGCCTCGTACTCGTGCTCCGTGCCGTCATGCAGGTAGTCAATCTTTGGCATGTCTCTCCCTCTCTCTGTTCTGCGAGACAAAAGTGCAAAAAGAAAGGCCCACTCCCCCTTTGTCTGGGGAAGTGGGCCTTCGCTTATGGCGCTCTATGTCTAGCCGTTGCTGGGCGTGGTGCCGGGCACGACGACCGCGTTCCAGAACTTGTCGAATGCGTCGTGGGTCTCGCCAGCGTCGGTGCAGTGGGCCTTGAGGACGTTGACGGTTCGAGCGCTGGAACCAGTGCCAACCGTGAAGTCACGACCGACTGCGCTGTAGTTGACCGTGACGGTGTCCGGGTTGGTGGAGTCCGTCATGGTGTTCGCGGCCTGAGACGGGGCGGTGAAGGTGACGTTGTAGCGGACGCCGCGCATCTTGCCCTCGTTGCCAGAGACCTCGTAGCCGAGTGCCACGGTGACTGTGGACGGCTCGGTCTTCTGGTAGGTCATGCCGGAGGTGCTGTCGTTCTCGTAGCCGAACAGGTCGGTGTACATCTCCTCGGTGATTGCGGCGAACTCGATGGTGCCGGTCTCCTTGGCGGATGCGGAGATGGTAGCGTAGACAACGTCATCGGCATAGAAGTCGTTCTGGGTGGTGTCGGCGTCGGCAGAGAGCGACACGGCACCGGGAATGGCCTTCCATGCGCCGTAGCTGCCAGCAGTGCTGCCAGTACCGGGGGTGTAGATTGCATAGTGGACGTTCTTGAGTCCGTAGATTACCTTGCCCATACGAGGGCCTCCTTACGGGTTAGTTGTCGGGATGGTAGGTGACGGTATACGACGTAATCCAGCAGCTTTCGCCGGGCTCCCACGTCTCGATGCACTTATATGGGCCGATGTGAGAAATGGCCTCCTCGAACCGCTCGACTTCTTCGTCGTTCGGCTCCCTCTGGTAGAGGTCGATGTCATATCGGCGCATGAAGGCGTAGTCGGAGTTGTCGGCGAAGAACTCGCCGCCCTTTACGTGCTTGTAGGTGAACCAAGGGAGCGGCGGTGCACCGCCAACGGGCCACCCAACCTTTGTGCCCTTCAGGCCGCTTGTGCGCAAGGTGGCAAAGACAATCTCGTCAGGCGTCATTGATTGCCTCCTCGACTGCCATCTCGACATCCCTCTCGAAGTCGCCGACAGTCTCGTCGAATGCGGGCTCTATGTGCTTCCTGCCAGAGACGAAGCCGCCTCCGACCGATGCGTGCCCCTTTTCGAGAAGGTGTGCAAGGCCCGGCATCGAGCGCGAGCCAATCTCGCCTTCGACAAGCTCGCCGCCGCTGGTAAGCAACTGGTGAGTGATGGACCTTGCGTACTTGCCGGTCTTGTAGGTTCTGCCGTACCAAGCGACCTTCTTACTCGGACGGCCACTCTTGGTGTAGGTCCTCTTCTGCTTGCCCCACCCGCCACGCGAGTAGGACGAGCTAAGGACCGCGCGTGCGTTCTTCTTCCACGCTGCTTCGCCGCGCGTAAGGGCCTTCTCGACCGCCGCTGGCATGTGAGCGGTAACGTTGGTTCCGACTCTTTCGAGAAGCTGCTCAAGCGTCGTGCCGAATGCATCTGCATCAATTGTGACGTCAGACATGGCTACCCCTCTGGCTCGCTGCCAAGGCGCTGTCCGATGGTCAGCACACGAAAGTCTCCTGAGCCAGAGGCATAGAGGACTTCGTACTGCTCGCCATGGTAGATGCACTGCTGCTCTTCTGCGTAGTCGAGAGCCCTGACTTGGAGCATGTGCTCGTTGCGCAGGCCGACGTCGACGGGCTGGGTGGCATTCATCATGCGCACCTCAGAGGAGCGGAGGTTTGCCATGGCGACAACGCCGATGGTCATGGGATTGCAGAATATGGTGCGCTGCACAGGTTCTCCCTCATGCCACGCACCCGTCTCATCCTGATACCTCTGCGGCGTCGAGAGCAGCGTCACTGCGTCGTTGAAGCGCATCAGCCGTCATCCTCTTCTGGCTCGCATGCTACAGAGTGCATGAGGTTAGTGACGGCCATGCGGTACGAATCGTTGAACCGCATGGCCTCACTGTTGTCGTAACCGTAGTGTGCCTTGCAGTAGAACATGACGGCCATCTTGACGGTGGGCGACATGCTGCCAGAGATGACGGACTCGCGCACGCCAAGGCGGCGCATGTCGTCGATGGCAGCTCTGACGAGGGTTGCAATCTCATCGTCCGTCATGTCGGTGACGACACGGAGGTGAATCTTTGCCTCGTCAATCAGGTCTGTCTCGTCAAGCTGGGCCATGCTTCTACTCCTCTAGCAATGAGACCAGTTGGGCCTTCTTGGCCCCGCTGGGCACCTCGATGCCGCGCTCGGCGGCAAGCTCCTTGAGCTGTGCGACGGTCATCTTGGAGAGGTCAACCTTCTCCTCGACGACATAGGCGATGTAGCCGGGGAGCTTGGCGTCAATCTGACGCGCACGCTCCTCGGTTGCCTTAAAGGTCTCGCCGACGACGCGGTCGCGGTGCTTCGCAAAGTCACGGAATGGCTTGAGTACCGTTACGGTCGTCATAGGTCTTTCTCCTACTCGGTTCCCTCATCGAGGGACTCCTAGGTGGTCTCTTCCTCCGGAATCGCGAACTTAACCGCGCCAGAGTCGACGGTGAGACACTCGCCAAGGAACGCGAGGGCGGCAGCGGTGGAAGCTCCTGCACCTGCGGGAATCTTGTCGGCGTCATCGCCAGCGAGCTTCTCGACCAGAGCCATAATGGCTTCCTTCTTGGTCATAGTGACCACCTCCTCTTAGGCACCAGCCTTCTTCTTGAGGATGGCCCAGCCGTAGGGATAGACGGGACGGCCATCGAGGGCGGTCAGCACGCGAGTCTTCTCGGTGTTGGTCTCGTAGTCGGACCACTGAACCGTGGAGAGCGGCATACCGGGCTGCGTGTTGATGACGTAGTTGTTCCAGTTGCCGAAGATGCCGATGACATCGCCGTCAGAGGCGGCATCGAAGCTCGGGAGCAGGGCATCCTCGACGAGGTTGACGTTGCGGCCACGCAGCTTGTAGACGGCCTCGTCGTTGAGGACGTCGGTCTTGCCGAGAGGACGGTTGTTGTCGTCATGCAGCAGGTCGATGTGCATGCCCCAAGTGGAGTCGCCGAAGGTCCACTCGCCGTTGTCGCGATACAGGCGGTTGAAGACTGCGGTGTTGTAGAGCAGGGAGTGCCAGAACTTCCAGTCGTCGACGTCCTCCTCGGTGACCTCGATGATGGCGGCGCGAGGAGCGATGTAGCCAGACTGGCCCTCGGTGCCCTGACCCACGATGCGCGGGTCGACGGTAAGGCCGAGAGGCTGGGTGGTGCCGTTGCCACGGATGATAGCGGCCTCGATGGCCTTGACCATGGACTTGGCGAGCGCGGGCGGGACCATTGCCTTGAGGTCGTCGGTCAGGAGGGCCTGAGCGAGCATGGTGCGGGAGAAGCGAACCTCAAGCTGGTGCCACGCGAAGGTGAACGCAGTCGGGTCTTCTTCCTCGTTATAAGGCGACACGTGCTTGTCGTCCTCAAGCCACGAGGCAGTGAACTCAAGCTGGTTCTCGCGGTAGGTGATAGCGCCGGGGAGGTTGAGCTTCTGCACCTTGGAGTAGATGTTGCCGTACTCGTCGAGCGGCTTGATGATGCCGCCGATGAAGGAGTGCGGGAAGGCGATGGTGTTGGTGATGGTGTTGGTGAAGTCGCCAACGCTGGAGAACTCGCCGTTGATGGAGTTGGTGATGTCCTGATTTGCACGCATCTGCATGTCGTAGGACATGGGGCGACGACGCAGGATGTGGTCTGCGAGGGCGCGACGGTACTCCTTGGAGTCGGTGAAGTGCTCAGGCTCGTTCACGGGCTGGATGGAGCCGCGAGTCTGGGCAATCGGCGCGGGGTCGCTCTGGGCGACGACCTTGCCAGCACCAGTCTTGACGGCGTCCAGCTTGGAACGCTTCAGGCGGGTCTCGGCATTCTTGCGACGAATGGCGTCCTCGGCATAGCCGACCTCGGCCTCAAGCATGTCGATGGTGACATCCTCGGGAAGCTCCTCGGCGACGAGTGCGTCATTAAGGACGGACTGACGCTGCTCAAGAGCGTCACGGTCGAGAGCGCGATACTCAGCCGCGCTCATGGGGGTGAACTCCATGGCTCACTCCTTTCCTCTGTGATTGTGACTTTGTTCGGCTACAGAAGGGACAGGCCCTTGAGCCGCTCTGCGGCAGCGGCCTTCCGCTGACGCATATCCTCGGCACGCCGCAGCACCTCCTGCTGCTTGCGCCTAGCCTCAATCGCTCCGTCGAGGTAGGAACGTGCACTGATGGACGTATTCGGATTTGCTGGGATGGATACAGCACTTACGTCGTAGACGCGGTTCACGTGGGTGATGCGGGAGTGGATGGAACCATCCTCGCCTTCCTCCCACTCGAAGCCGTCGTCCGCAATGGTGAAGCCAAAGCTCATCTCAACGACAAGGCCGTTCTTGATGGACTCGTAGAGGTCGCGGCCCTCGCGGCAACCGCCAAGGTCTGCCTCGCACCATCCGCCATGGGAGTCGACGCCGACCTTGAGGGAGCCGTTGCGCTGACGCGCTAAGGGGGCACCGTCATGATTTAGCTGGAAAATGACGTCTTTCATGTTGGCGTCATCGAGTGCTCGGCTGTCGACGGTCTCATAGAAGTCGCCGCCAAGGTCGTACTCCATCTCGAAGACCGTGAAGTATCCGCGAACGACGTAGCTATCCTTGTCGCCGTCACTCTCGATGGCGCGGAAGTTGTCGGCAGCGAACGTGCGGTACTGTCGGTCATTCGGCAGGTACGGCATTGTCATCGCCTCCATCCGTGTCGTCGTCTTGTGTGGGCTCGTCCTCGTCGGGAGGACTAGAGTCGGGGTCTTGTTCGTCGCTCGCGTCGGTGGTGCTGTTGTGACCACCGCTTTCCGCGACTACGTTGTTGTTCTCGTCGAGGATGTAGAACTCGCCGCGCAGGATGCGCATGTCGCCGCCCGGGAAGTGCGGGAGTTGCAGGATGTCGGCGGCTTGGTTCCACGTGATTGCGCCACGGTCGAGCATGTCGTTGATGACCTTGCGCTTGCTCTCAGGCGTGGCGTACTCAAGGTAGCTGGACGAGAACATGATGCGGTTGCCATGACGACGCTGAATTGGGCTAATCAGCATCTTGGTAAGCTGCTCGCCGAGCATGAGGGCGAACGGCTCGATGCATCCCTCGTAGAAGGCACCCCACTGCTCCTCCGTGTAGTCGTTCGTGAGGATGTGCTCGTTGATGCCAAAGTAGGTGTAGAGCGCCTTGTCGATGCGGTCCATCTCGGACTCGTCGATGGTGTAGCTCTGCTCCTTGATTTGCTGAATGCTCTCCCACGTGTTGTCATAGACCATCATGCCGCTCGTATTGGTGGGGCCAAGGTTGGCCTCGCCGAACTTCTCGCGCTTCTTGTCCATCTGGTCAGGCTGGACAAGTCCGACCAGCTTTCCGATGAAGCGGATGCGAGCACCGTTCTTGAGGGCCAACTCCTCGGCCTGACGCTGCGCGTCCATGAGGCGAAGGGTGGAAGTGAGGGGAATGTTCTTGCCGCCAAAGATGTCGCTGTAGAGCTGGAAGCGAGTGAGGATGCCGACCTGATAGAAGCCGAACACCTGAATGTCGCCGTTCATCATGTGGAACATGATGTAAGGCTCGTCCTCGTACTCGATTACATCGGCAGAAGCCGGCTTCAGAGGGTAGAGGCCAATCACCCGGTAGTCCCTGTCGAGCTGGGGAACGACGTATGCCGTGGTGTCCGTGAACAGAATCGTCGCAAGGCGGCGAAGGAAGTCCGGCCACGTCATCTCGTCGTTGGGCCAAGTCTCGAAGAGCTTCTGCACACGCGGGTTGACGCCCGTTCCACCCTCCGGCATTACAAACTCAGGCTTGAGCTTCGAGCATGCGACTGCGATGCGCTCCACGATTGCCCTCGTCTGGGCCATCTCGTAGAGCGAGCCATCCCATGCCGAGAACGTAGGTGCGGTCTCGGTGAAGGTCTTGAAGCCAGTTGTCGATGCTAGGGTGTCTTGAGGCGTCTTCCTGCGCCAAGAAGCTGGGACCAATTTAGACAAGAATCCCATGTGACACACTATATATTGTGTCTCAATCTTTGTCAAGCACTTTTTCCCACAATATATTGTGGTCTGCTATACTTATGACGCAGTCCACCTGTTTTCCAGCACGCCCCTCGCAGGTTGCCCGCCTCTCCCTTCTCGTCGCTGATGCATTCGGGTGGGCTGCACCTGAGTTTGCGCTGCTCACTTCCTCTGTCTCTTCTTTCTCTTTTATATTTCTCTTTCTTCTCTTTCTCCTTGACTTCAATCTCATATAGACAGGAAAGAGAGTGAAACCCTAAAAACCCATCCAAAGTTTTTAGGGTTTCCTCTCTCTTTCCGTAGGTTAGTCTGGCTATCGAGTAACTAGAGAGTCTTACGTACTTGTCAGAGGCCGAGTTTTCAACAGGCGTTTGTCGAAAACCCTACCAGCCAATCGCTTGCATATACTCCTCTTCGTTGCGCTTGAGGGCACCGTAGGCGCAGAGCTCGGCCATGTAGCCGTCGATGCGGTTCTGGGGACGGAGCCCCTTCTTCTGGGGGAAGTAGTTGTCGTTGTTGTCGGCACGGGCGTTGACGTTGGAGCGGCACCACTCAAGCACGGGGTTGTCGTTGTCGATGATGCGCTTGGCGCGGAGGTCGAGGCGATGCTCCTTCATCAGGGGGCTGATGACCTTGGCGTACTGCTCGACGGGACGCGCCCTAGTCTCCCCTACCAACCGCTGAAGCTCAAGCTCGGTGTGGTCGTCGACGTGCCACTTGTCGTAGCCCACGGCGAAGGGGTACACGCCCTCGTCGACAAGCTCGCGCAGCCACTCGATGACGACCATCTGGTTGACCTTGTTGCCGGGAACAATGCGAATCCAGCCGTCTGCGGCCCACTGGTGGTAAGGCACGCCATCGCGCTCCTTGAAGGAGTTGCTGTTAATCTCGACTTGGTCTTCCGCAATCCAGAACATCGCCCTCTCGTAGATGTGGTCATCGTCGGGCTTCATGCACATCATGACGGCGGCATTGAGGTCACCACGGTCAGCGAGGTCGAAGCCGACGATGCCGTAGCGGAACTCCGTCGCGTCGAAGGTGTACGTCTCGCGGTTGACGCACTCCTCATAGGACAGGAAGGACGCATAGGAGTTGGACGGAAGGTTGAACTCCTTGGTCAAGAGAGACGGCATGCGAGCGGGAGACTGCTGCGCCTTGCTGACGCGGTTGCGCAGATAATCCCAGTCCTTTGTAATTCCCAATCCCGGTGAAGCCTTGGGCCACATGCGCTCGTCCCACACCTCGTCCCTGCTATCAAGCTCATAGAGAAACGGCAGGAAGGTGTCGTCCTCAATCTTGTCGTCGAGCCAACCGTAGGCGTACTTCTTGCGCTCGTCCCAGATGTTCTCGCGCACGTAGTTTTCGGTGCTGATGATGAAGAGCATCGGAGACTTGCGCGAGGACATGGACTCAGTGAGAAGGTCGTAGGTCGCGCCGCCATCCTCGCATGCAGCAAGCTCGTCGAGAACCGCAAAGCTGGTGTTGAGACCGTCGAGCTTCTTGGAGTTCGAGCTAATGGTGCAGAGGTAGCTGAGCGTCTTGTCGTAGTTGAGGCCGGAGATGCCGCGCTTCTGCACCATGCCACGCCTAATGCGCTTCTTGAGCTGGGGGGACATCTCAATCATAGAGTTGGTGGCACCGTAGCAAAGACGCGCCTGACTCTCTGACGTTGCGCCGTTGTAGACCTCTGCGCCACCCTCGCCGTCACTAGTGAGCATGTAGATGTTGAGTGCGGCAAGGAGCGACGTCTTGCCTGACTTTCTGGCCCACTCTACCAGCACCTCCCTGAACTCACGCGCACCATCGTCGTCAATGAAGCCAAAAGCCGTCTCGACAACGACGCGCTCGTATGGGGCCATGACGAAAGGCTTGCCCATGTTCTTAGCGCTCGGAATGCGGCAGAACTTCTCAATGAAGCGAACGGGCCTTGTAGCTGCATCGATGTCGAAATGCCACTGCTTGTAGCCGTCTCGGATGCGCGGGAGCATCTTCTCGGCGAGCTTCTTGACGCGACGGCCAACAACGTAGGTGTCATCAAGACAGCCCATGAAGTACCGCTCCGCATCGGAACGGCCCTCATCGTCCACGTAGACGAAGGGCTCGACACTAGGCATTGAAGGCATCGAAGTCGTCCTCTTCCTCGGGGGCGGTTGCGTTCTTGGCGAACGAGGACACCTTGCGTGCGAGGTCACCAAGACGACCGATGGCCTTCTGGTACGCCTTGAACTCGGCACGCTCGACGCGCTCGATGTGTCGGTTGTTGACGGTGCCGACCTCCTTCTCCTCCATCACGCCCTTCTCAAGGATGACCTCGCGGAGCCCCTCGGTCATCGAGGCGAGAGCGTCATACTCGGTAAGAAGGTCATCGAGCAACGCCTTGTCAAAGCCCGTAAGTCCGGCAGACTCGTTCTGAAGCCTCTCAAGGCGAGTAGTTGCCTCCGAAATCTGCTTAGCCATGCATCCTCCATTCACGCCAAGGGTCAGTGTTCTTTGGCACGACCCTTCCATGCTCGTCAAAGGCAACGCGCATCTCGGTCGCACCGCTATGCACAAACGCATGGCAGTCCTGACAGAGACGCTGAAAGTTGTCATAAGAGAGGGTCACGTGAGGGTCGTCGATGTTCTGAGGGGTCAGATGAATCTTGTGATGAACGACCTTCGCAGGAGTCAGCTCGCCACGCTCAAAGCAACGCTCGCACATACCCGCAGGTACAAGGCCATAGGGAGTGTCAATGACGCGCTGCATGTAAGCCTTGCGGTTCTTGAGCCAAGCTGGCGAATGGTAGAAGGCAAGAGCCCAGTCTTGTGCCAAGGAAAAAGCCACCTCGCAAAAAGTCGTCAAGAATCTTGTGAAAGCCCCTGAAAATCCCGAGCAATCCAAGCAGACAGACACAATATCTTGTGCTTTTATCCCCTCTCAACACAATATATTGTGCCTTGTGGACTAAAAAGTCAAATTTTCAAAAATGGGTGTTTTGCCCTCGGCGCAGATGGCCTAAAAACCGAAATTTCAAAATATGATGCGTGAAAAAAATTGAC
>Ga0326514_10000953_pt1 | contig 19012 bp, 7 predicted proteins | sample 3_2548_0518_D_FD_203653 | JGI IMG/M metagenome (GOLD analysis project Ga0326514, IMG submission 203653) | Bovine rumen microbial communities from UC Davis, California, United States - 3_2548_0518 | ecosystem: Host-associated > Mammals > Digestive system > Stomach > Rumen | place: USA: California... | reverse complement strand
GTCCAGTTCCCACAACCGGGGTTCCCGGTCTGGGAGTCCAGATCCTTGTTAGACGCCTTCTCCAGATAGCCAACCTCGCCGCGGGCAATCCGGATGGCGTCGGCAATGTACAGCTTGCTCATTCCTCTACCTCCGGCAGGCCGGCCAGGGAGGTGAGCAGGGAGACCGCGCCGGCCAGCGCAGCGGCCCCTGCCACGGTCAGCCAGTTGACCTCGGTGATGGTCACAGCCGCCGGGATCATGCCAACGGCGGTCTGGGCCACGGTCTTCAGGGCGCGGATCAGGGCCGCACGCCACCATTTCTTGGTAAAGATCATTTTGAACGCTCCTTTCTTTTGTGTCGCTCCACCGAAGCAGAGCGGGTTTTTGGTTAGTCAGCCGGGAATCGGTAATTGTGTAGCAGATAGTTGATGAAACTGCCTTGCATTTCCGCAGACGGTTTGACGAACTGATTGTCGCTCGTATCGCTCCTGTTGTTTGGAGTTTCGATGCCGCCAGCGGGAACAGCGTGAAAATGCAAAAACTCCGATGCGATGCCAGCCACAAGGTTTCCTTGTTGAATAAACGGATATTCGGAAAGGTCGATATTCTGTTCCAGATAGTGATTTCTCATGCCTCGATACACTGCGGAAAACGCCTTTTTCCAGCTTTCAATGTCAACAAACATATAGAAATAACTGCTTGTCTGTGTTGAAAGGTGGTTGTGCATATCAATCATAAACAGGGTGTTCGGTGCCTGTGCATCGCACCACGCTTTCAACGCTTTTGATTCGTACTCCGAATAAGCCGCACTTCCCGGATGCTCCCCAGCACCCCAATTCCAACCGAAGTTGCGGTTCAGATTTACATTGTGCAAATTGTCCCTGGTGTTGGCATTGAACCCACCCGGATTGACAATTGGAACGATTCTGTATTGTGCGGAGTTCCGCATAGATTCGGAAACTGCATCAGTCCCGGTTACAATTTGTTTGACGAAGTTAAACAGAGCAACCACGGCACCATGTTCGTCTCCATGAATTCCAGAAGTAAGGCAGACTTGTGGAGCCGGTAGAATTGACCACGTTGGATGGTCTGAATACACCCCTGTGAACGGATTCTTCAAATAGTATTCATAAATTGGGAGCGATGTGTCTTGGTTTCCGCTTGCGTTTGTGCCGTACCCAAGCAGATTTTTTTCGTGTTCAACATCAGCAAGAAGTGTATCATAAGCCGAATACACATCCGCAAACGTGGTAAACATCGCAGTTGGTTCGGAAACGGTCAGAATGTCCCTCTGGTCGAATACATAGGAAAAACCATCGTTTCCACCATCACCTGAACAAATCGGATTGCCGTCAATATCATAAACCATTTATGCCACCCCCTTATTCTGGAATGCTGAATCGGTTTTTATAGAGCGCATACCGCTCCGAAATTTCCTCGGCTGTCATTGCCGTGGAACTCATACCGATTCTGTACACGTTGCCTCTGAAAAACCACACGTTATCTGGACTCCCACCTATACGCCATGTGTTATACGTTGTTCCAGTTGGGAACGCTTTTATAACGGTTGCGGCAAGTTCTCCATTCACATATCGGTTTACATCTGACCCGGAAAACACCCATGCAATATAGGTGATTCTTCCGGCAGGAGAAGATGAAAAACCAAGAGTTGTTCCGGCATAAGTGGAAGATACACCGCCGCCAGTCGGAAGGGCATCTTCACGATAGGAATTACAGCGGAAACCGTTGTTATTTTCACTACTCACACGATTTGTGAACAGCACACCATAATTCACATTTCCAGAATGATAACTACCATTCCCGGTCACATCTACGACAACCTCAATTGTAAGCTGAGACAGACCAGTAAGGAGATTCTTGTCAATCCCAAGAATTTTATTTGTTGCATCAAACTCCGCATAGGCAGAACCCCAACCGACATTGCTTGCGGCAGATTGTTTTGCAAAGTCGTTCTCGTTCCCACTCAAATCCTCCCATGTTGTAGCAGAGGAGTCATGACCGTTTCTGGTGTTTTTGATGCCGTCCAACGTAAGAATATCATTGAGCATGAAGTCTGAAACAGTCACATCAAAGGTTGCCGTCTTGCCACCATAGGAAACCGTGATAGTGCTGGTTCCAACGGTCAGTGTTCCGCTCAGCGTATAAGCAGTGATTTCACGAGTAGACAAATCCTCATAGGTGGCAGTGACGGTCAGATATTGACGGAGCGTTTCAAGGTCATCGGTGTCGTAGACAGTAGCAGACCCTTGGTCGAACACCGCAGAAATCGACACAATTCCATCGGTTCGGAATAGTTCGGTTTCGAGTTCGTCATAGTAGTCCTGTCCATGTTCGTCCGTATATGCGACATGCGCTAAGAGGTTCATCAGGGCTTGCTTTGCCTCCGGCGTAACACCGTTGTTAAACAGATCGACAGCCAAATCTCCTACCTGGCCTCTGACTGCCGCACCAGCCGATGCGTATGTCTCGCCGTTATATCCGACGCGGATGTCCATCAGCTCGGCGTCGCCCTGGGTGCTGCCGGAAGGAAGGGCGATGATGTTGTCGATCCTGGCGTTTGCCGTATCGAGGCCTTCTTCACTTGCACCGCCCAGATCCTCAAGCGCCTGCGCCTTTTGCGTGTCGGTCATTTCTCCGATGGCATCCGCAACGCCGCTTGGCGTGACCTCAGCGCCGTACTCGTTTACAGGCTGCCAGGCCTCGGAGATGTAGGCGTAAGTGAATCCATAGGAATATCCGTCCTCGCTGCCGACGTAGAGATACACGGCGTTCGTGTCGGTCATATCAGCAGCGTGCTCAACGGGGATCGGTGCTCCAAAGTTCTTCGTGAAGTATTCCGGAACGCTTGCCAGCAGGGCGTTGTATTCCTCCGCCGTACCGGTGTAGCCCTCCGCAACAGCGACCTCATAGGCACTCTTCCCGGAAGGCCCGCGCACAGCGCAGCTCTTCAGCGTGAGCTTTCTATTCGTCATGGTGTCAGTTCCCCCTTTCGGAAGGCAGGGCCAACCGCGCCGATGATCGGGGCGAAGGTGTCTGCCCCGTCCTGGGTGCTCACCCTGAGCTGGATCTCCACGTCGCCTTCGGACAGTTTCAGCGTGTCGGCCTGGGTCATAGTCAGCAGCAGCACGGAGCTGTCATCGTCCTGAAGCGTCAGCGTGCCGGTGCCCCGGACGACCACGCCGACGTCCGCATTGTAGCCGTACTCCAGCCGGTTCACGTTGCCCTGCCGGAACGTGGCCACAGCGGCGTCATCAGGATCCATCTCGAAGGGCAGCACAAGCTCCAGCGTCGGCGTGGTGCCCTGAAAAATCAGATATTTCAGATTGTCCATAGTGACCTCCTAAAGGAAAGGGCCCCGGATTTCCGGGGCCCGTCCTGGTTTCAGAATCCCGTGGTGCCGGTCCCGTGAGCCTTCAGGCGGTTAATGCGCTCCTGCTTGGCCTGCTTCCGTGCTTCGGATTCCTCAAGGATCGCAGCCACAGCCGCGGGGATTTTGACCTTCTCGCCGCGCTTGATGATGTAGCCCTTGCCGTTCAGACCAACGAAGACGTTGTTGTCTTCGCCTGGGATGTAGGGCAGGCGGACATCAACAAAATCATCCTCTTGTTTGGCCCTGTTGGTTGCGGTGTCCTTCTCTTTAACCATAGTGTTCCTCCTTAGTTGGCCTGGTCAACAGTGGAATACGCAGAGCAGCACTCCACGCGGACCATACGGTTTTCGTACAGGATCTTGGTGCCAGCCTCGAACTTGTAGCCGACGGTGCTGAACTGCTCCAGAGGACCGCCGACTTCGGAACGGGACTTGATGATCATCTCCATGCCCATGCCTTCGGGGTCGATGACGGCGAAGGCGTCCTTGCCGAAGAAGAAGGTGGGATAGACAGCGAAAGCGGAGGAGCCGCTGCCCTGGATGACAACGGGAGCGTCGGGATTCTCGATGAAGCGCACGCCGTGCAGCTCGCCGATTTCGCCCTCGAAGATCTCGCGGGTGGCCTCATACTTGTGGAACTCGATCCAGTCGGAGCTGGAGCGCAGATCGTAGGCCACGGAGGGGTGGATGACCGCCACGTACTTGTTGCCCTCGTAGTAGGGGGCCTTCTGCTTCTTCAGGAAGGTGACGGCCTTGTTGATGGTGTCAGGGGTCAGCCGGTTGTTGCTGGCGGAAAGACCGGCACGGGAGGTGGGGGTGCCGGTGGGCACGCCGCTGGCGTCCAGGGTATCGGCATACATGACGTTGGTGCCGGTCAGCAGCTCGTCGCGGATCAGGGTGTCAGCGGTCCAGCCGCCGGCAGCGCCCATCTCCTCGGCAGCGCCCTGGAGAACAGGGTCAACCGCGTGCATCTCCAGCTGATCGGAGATCGCGGTGTAGTCGCCGTACTGCTCGATGTCGGCAGTCAGCTCGGTGATGCCGAAGGTCTGGCCGGTGGGGATGACGCCTTCCTGAAGGGGGGTCATGGCCCGGTCAAAGGTGTTCCACTTGCGCCACTGAACGCTCTTGCCGTGTTTCTTGGGCAGGCGCTGCTTCTGGCCCAGCTGGCCGAAGATCAGCTTGGGGCGGGCGTTCTCAAGCAGCTCAGTGTCGTACCACTCCTTCATGGTGGCGGACATACTGTGGGTGGAGGTCTTGGAGGTGTCGTAAGCGCCGGTGTAGGCGTTGACGGTGCCGGTTGTGCCGTTGGTGGTGATATTTACGTTGGTGCCGGAATCGGCATGGATCAGAAGATCAGAAAAAAGATTGAATTTCATGGGAATGCTCCTTCCTTTGTTAGTGGGCGGCGCATCACCAGACGATTTCTGCTCCTCCGTGGATCTTGCGGCGAACATCACGCCGCTGTTCTTTGGAGAGATTCTTCGGACTGAGAATGCGCTGCGGTGTAGATGCCGGAGACCTGCCAAGCCCGCCCTCGGTGGGCATGGACTGTCCGGCTTGTATACTTGCAGACAACGCTCTTGTGGCCTGCATGGACGCAGCCTGCGCCTGCGCCGCCATGAGCTCGTCGTGGTGTGCGGTGAAATAGGCATTCTCTACGCCGACGCCGCAGCTCAGCAGATGGGCAAAGGTTTTGTTGGATTCCATTTCCTTTACCAGGTCGAAGTCGGCCCATCCCATCTTCTGGCGGAAGGCCTCCGCCTGCTGCCTGTGCTGCTGGAATTGCGCGTAGTTCTCGGCGTCCTTGCGCCGCGCCTCTTCCGCCGCCTGGAATTCCCGAAGCTGACGGTCCTGCTCTTTGATCTTGTCTTCCATCTGCAGCCGCTCCTCAGCGAATTCCTCGCTGACGCCGTTTTCGAGGGCATATTCCTCGGCACGGGATCGGCTCAGCTGCTTCTCGATGGCGGCAATGTCAATGCTGCCGTCTTCTCCGGGCTGGATGTTGTACTGTGCCTGCGCCAGCTGTGCCAGCAAAGCGTTGCTTTTTTCGAGCTGCGCCTTGGTGCTGTTCAGTTCCTCTGCGTTGTCAGCCTGGTTTTTGAAGCGCCCCTGGATGGCGGTCTGGACGTCCTTTCCGTACTCATCCTTGTAGAGCTTCTTCACTTCTTCCCATGGCTGCTTCTGAGGAGGCTGCTGGCTGGCAGTTTCCGCAGGTGCCTGGATCGGTTTCCCGTATTCCACGTTCAGCGCCTGCTGTCCGCGTCTGCGGCTCTTGTGGGGCGGCAGCTGCGGAGTCATCTCCCCGGCGTCGGGAGTCGTTACGCCCGATGCCTCCGGTCCGGGTGCCGCTCCGGGCGCTGCGCCTGCGCCGCCGTCGCCGCCTTCCCCGTGGATCAGGAGGTCAAGAAAAAGATGCTGGAACATATGCGCTCCTTTCTGTCCGTAAGGTGGACGATTCCTCATGTGTCCACCTTACCAAATCGAATAAAAGATTCTCTATACCACAAAATAAAAAAATTTGGGGCGAGCCGAAGCCCGCCCCAATGGTAGGTGTTTACCAGGTCTTGTATACGCCTTTCGTGACGCCCTTGTAGAGCTCATAGTAGAGCGCGTCTTTCTGCCTGGAGCTGAGATTCATCTTGGCAATTGCCGCAATGATTGCCCGTTCCTTCGTGCCGGAGTCGCTCTTGCCGTCGCCGTTGGCATCGACGCCAGTGACCTTGGACAGGATTGATCTGGCTTCCATATAGGCCTCCAGGCTCATTCCTGCCATGTAGGCAGACTCGTGGCCGTTGGCCTGGGTCTTGTCCTTGGTCCCGTCGTAGTAGCGGGTGGCGGCTGTCTCGTCGAAGTCCAGGCTGGGATTGGCCTTGGCCAGTTCGAAGTAGCGCACCAGGTTGTTGGCTTCCTGTGCCGTCCTCCCGCTGTACTTCATGGACCACTGCTTCACCTGCTCGCCGGTGATCTCACCGTCCAGGTAGTCATCTTTGAAGTTGCTGATCCGGTGCCCGGTCTCCCGGTAGCACTTGGCTTTGGTGACGATTTCGTCCACATCTTCCTTCTTGACCACCTTGGCGTATTGGGAAAGCTGATTCCGGAGCTTGGTCTCCTCGATCTTCTTTTCCTCGAACTTCTGTACCAGGTACTCCTTGGCCTGAGAATAGATGTCCTTCTCCTTGTAGCCGTGGGCGGTCAGCTCCTTGATGGCGGCGTCGGCAGGCTTCCCGGCGTCGATGGCGGCGTAGAGATCCCGGTAGTTGGTGTCCTTGACCTCCTGCCCGGCAGCTTCGCCTGTTGCCTTAGCCTTCCACTTGTCCACCTCCCAGTAGGCCTCGTTGTCGTCCATGCCGCTGTACTTCTTCAGCTTCTCCATGGCGGTCTTCTCGGAGTATGCCCCGGCTTCGAACTGTTCCTTGATGTAGCCCTTTACCTGGCTCTTCAGGGTGCTGTCGCTGACGCCGTGGTCGGAGAGTTCATCCCAGGCCGCGTCCAGGCTCTTCCCGCTTTCAATGGCAGAGTAGATGTCCCGGTACTTCTGGTAGCTGTACTCCTCGTCATCGTCGGCGTCGATGCCGTCAGCCCATTCGTCCAAGGCAAACCAGGCCTCATCCTCGGTGTCCGGGCGGTACTGTTTGGTCTTGTCGTCTTTCGTCTGGTGGTACTTCTGGAGCATGGCCATGGCCTCGTCTTCGGAGAGCTTCCCGTCGGTGTAGAGCTTCTTGATGGTCTTCTTGATGTCGGTGTTGATGCTCTGGAACTTTACGCCGTGCTCCGTCAGTCTGGTCATCTCGGTGGAGATGTCACCGTTGTCCGCGATCAGATCCCGCAGCTGCTCATAGGGACTGAAGCTGTAGTCGTCATCCCCGGCGTGGGCCGAGTTGGCGTCCCATTCCCGGATCTTCCAGTACGCTTCGTCCTCGTTTTCTGCGTTTCCGTAGAGAACCAGATAGTCGGAAGCCCTCTGCTCGCTCAGAGCTCCGGCCAGGTACTGCTCCTTCAGGTAGGAACCGACGGCAGCCTGGATCTTGCTGTTGACCTTGTCCTCCTTCATGCCGGGCTTATCCGACAGAATGTTCTTCCGCATCTCCGCAAAAACCTCGTCAACCTTCACAGCGTTCCCAGCTTCCGCCGCCTTAATCAGTCGCCTGGCGTTGGTGGCGTTGCTCCGGTCCACTGTGTTATCGTTCAGCCACAGCAGCTGCCCGTTTCGCCAGTCGTCCACACCTGCGGAAACGCCACGGAAGATGTCCCGCACGTTGCTGACCGGCAAGCCCAGCAGCTTGGTCACCTGCATGGTGGTGTTGATGATCTGGTTCTTCAGACCGTCACCGGAAAGCTCTCCGGCGGAGAATCTGTCCGACGCATCCTTCAGCTTCAGGATGGAGGAGGCGGTCTCATTCACCAGATCCGCAGGGCCCACAGACATGAGCTGATACCACTTGTCGCCGTTGATCCAACGCTCCACGAAGTCCTTCAGCTCGGTGCCGCCGTAGGGCAGGAGGTTGCCCAGCGTAACGTCCAGCACGTCGGAGCCGTAGGTCTTCAGCACGGATTCCAGGGTCAGCTCATCGTCATCGTCCAGATACCGCTTGGGCTTGTGCATAATGGCGTAGGACAGCATGCCCAGCGCGGCGAAGACCAGGGCGCTCTCGAAGTTGGCCCACAGGGTCTTTCCAAAGTGCGCCGCAGCTGCCTTCTTGTTTTCCTTGCTTGCAGACTGGAAGCTGCCGAAGGCGTCCATGATCTGTCCGTAGTTCTGGAACGGAACCGTCCGGAAGGGGAAGAGCAGCCGTGCCATAGGTCCGGCGTTCTTCTGCAGGGCGGGTCTGTGGAGGGGATCGTACATGGGCTGAGTCTCGCGGATCACCCGTTCATACAGCTCCTTCACGTGGGCATCAAACTCCGGGGTGCCGCGCTTGAAACCGTCGTACGTGGCCTGCTTCTCGCAGGCAATCACCAGGGCTCCGGTGGTTGCCACGTCCATTCGCTGGATCCAGTTGGTGGGGTTCAGCATGGCGCCGGTGTGACGCACAGCCTTCCCGACCTTTCCCTTTTGCTCCAGCCAAGCCCCAGCCGTCTGGAGCTTGCCCTTGATGGGTCCGTTGGAGAGCTTGTCCATGGCAATCTCTTCCATGCTCATACCCATGCGTCGGATGAAGTGCTCCGGGGTCAGGGCGTCAATCCGGTTGTAGACGCTCCGGGCCAGCTTTCCGTTGGGCGCGGAAACGATGGCGAAGATGTACTGCTGAGACCGGTCCAGCGCCTTCTGGGAAAGCACGGATCCGGCAGCCGCGTAGGATGCCGCCTGCTTGATGAAGACGGAGATCTTGCCAACCAGAGAGGCCTTCACGAAGGCGGACTGGATCTTCTGCTCCAACCCGCTGAGCACAGTCTGGTACTCGTAGGATCTGCCGTTCTGCACCTGCCGCAGGGTTTCCATCATCATCTCGCCGGCCTTGTCGCCCCAGGTGTTGGTGATCTCATCATTCACCGTGGTTGCGTCCACGCCGATGCCGGAGGTCCGGGTGTTGTAGACCTTGGCGAAGTTCCGGATGGGCACCGCCAGGCCGATGTAGTTGGCCATGTCGTTGATGTGCCGGTTCATCATGGTCTCCAGCCCGTCGATGATGATGGGCAGGGTGGACTTTTGCTTCAGGTCCTTGGTGGCGCTGGCCTCCTTGACGCCCAGGTTGAACTCGCCGCCCTTCACGACCTCCTGCGCCAGATAGCCCTCGGCTACCTTTTCGGGAATGTACATGGCCTCGCCCTTATGGACCTTCCGCTTCAGAGTGTAGAGCACCTTGTTGGACTGCTCCAGCAGGGAGGAGAATACGTCCCGTGTGGCCTTCATGTAGCCCTTGTCCCATTCGGTCATTGTGGAGGCGATCTGCTGGATCATCTCCGGCGTGACCTTCACCTTCTGCTGGGTCTTCTTGGCGTCGCTGTAGCGGCCCCTGGAGATCAGGTCAGCGTCCCGGATGATGACGCCGCCCTCCTGCATGTGGACCAGGTTCTGGTTGGCCTCCTCACGCTGCCAGGTCATGAGCATCTGGATGGCCTGCATCTTGGTCATGAGCACGGGCTTTCCGTTCACGTCCCTGATTCCGTAGTCGTTCTTTTCCCGAAGAGCCTTCAGGTAGGTCAACTCGTTCTGCCCGGTCTTGAAGCTCTGCAGGCGCTTGGTGCTGTCCATGATGACCCGGTTTTTCTGTTCCAGGCCTGCCTCCACCTGTTTCCACAGCTGGTAGAATTCCGCATCCTGGAATCCGTCCATCATGTGGGCGGCGCGGATGGGGCTCAGCGCGTCGATCTGGATGTTGTCATACAGACTCCGCAGCTTTTTGCCCTTCTTCCCGGCCTTGGCCTCCCGGATCTCCTGCTGATGGCCCAGAATCTTCCCGGCGTAGTCGTAGGTGGACAGGGAACTGTCCATGCCGATCAGCTTGGCCGCGTTGCGGAATCCTTCCCGGATTTCCCGCACCGTGTCATAGACCTGCTGCAGCTCCTGCAGGCTCATTTCGTTTGCCGTGATGTTGTACTTGTGACCGTCATTGGTCTGCCGCACAAACTGATTGGCCAGCTTCACAATGCCGTCGTAGACGTCCTGCTCAAACTCGGAAGAGTAAGTATAATCGGGGTCGTTCTCGATCTGCTTGTAGGCGTCAGACAGGGCACGGATGGCGTCTGTTGCGGAGTAATACTTGCTTGCCGCTTTGGTGCCGGCCTTGGGGGTGTCCACCTGGCCCTGCTCCAGCACGTCCAGCAGATCCAACATGGCCCCGGCCAGATGGGCGGGCAGGAAGCTCCGCTCCGTGGGAGACGCTGCGGTCCTCCGGATGTCTGCGGTCAGATTGCGGATCCTGGACTTCAGCGCCGTGATGTTCTTCCGCTCCTTGTAGTTCCGGAAGACCTCATCCTTGTGCTCCTCGGCCTTCTTCCTCGCGTTCTCCCGCTCCAGGGCCAGCAGCCTCTGCATGGCCGGCGGCTTCAGCATACCCTTCAGGATCCGCTCCTCGCGCTCCTTCTGGTCCGCCAGCTTCTTCACCAGCGCCGCCTGTTTCCGCTCGGCCTCGGTGGCCTGCCGTCCCATCCTGGCCTTCAGCTCCGCAATGTCGGCGTTCTTGGATTTCAGCGCCGCGTTCAGCAGGGCTTCGTTCCGGCTGGCCAGATCCTTCCAGGCCTTGGCCTCGGCCCTCTTCGCGTTCAGGGCCTTCTCCAGGGCGGTGATGCGTCTTGCGGCCTTGCTCTTCTCTTCCGCCGTCAGCTTCCTGTCGTCCTTCATCTGGTCCCGAAGGTCCCGGAGCTGCTGGGACAGTTCGCCCACGTGCTTCTTGGATTCGTCCGCCGCGTTCTGGGCGAATTTCATGTCCTCCTGCAGCCGGTTATTGGCTTCCTGCACGGCCTTGGCTCTGCTTCTGGCCTCATCGATCCGCTTCTGCATCCGGCGCTCGGTCCGTTCCACCAGCCGGTCCGCAGCCGTGGCCTTGATGGGTTCCCGGTAACGGTTCGCCGCAAAGTCCTCATAGACCTTGCTCACCATGGCGTCCACCAGCAGCTGCCGGTCCTCCTTGATGTAGCTGCTGTAGGATCCCATGGCCCACTTGCCGAAGTGCCGTTCCGTGTGTGTGCCCTCTTCCAGCAGGATGTTCGCTGCTTTCACAGCGCCCTCGTAGAGGATGTCGGTGGCCTCCGCGGCGCTGGCCTCGTTGTCCATGGCGTCCAGGGCTTTCTGGTAGGTTTCGGTGATAAGGTCCGTGACCTTCTTCGCCACACCCCGCTTCTTTGCGTCGGATACCGCGAATTCCTCCATGATGGCCTTCGTCACGTTCCCGATGCCCTGGGTCCGGAGCTTCCGGTCCGTCAGCTCCATCTGGTGCAGGGCGTCGTCCAGATCCTTCTCCAACTGCTGGATTTTCTTGCCCTGTTCCCGGATGCCCTTCAGTTGGGCCTTGGCGTCCACCGCGTCCTTCCGGTCCATCTCCTTCAGCAGCTCGTTCCAGTAGCTGTCCGCCGTCTCGGGGTCCGCCGCCAGATCAGCCGCGTCCAGAATCAGGTCCGTGTCGCTAATGCTGTAATCGTAGTCCCGCTCGGAGGCTCTGTAGCCGTGCTCCTGTCTCCAGCTTTCGTAGGTGCTCTTGGTGGCCTCGGCATTTGATTTCTTGACCCGTTCCTCGATCTCGCTGTGGCTCATGGTCTTCCGCTCGGCGTCGGTGATGCCGGCGTTCTTCCGGAGACCGGCCTCCAGCTGGGGCAGGGTGCTCTTGATCTCTTCCACGATCTTGGGAACCTCTGCGTCCTGTCTGGCCTGCAGCAGGGCCTCCCCGTCGATGGCCATCCGCATCAGGTCCTTCATGGCCCCGAATGCACTGCTCTCCGTGGGGAAGACGGCCTGCACCGCCTGCTGAGGCGTCGCCGCTCCGGTGACGGCGTCGTAGGAGTTGAAGTCCTCCAGGACCTTGTAATAGCCCTCGCTGCCGTCGCCTGTGGTGAAGTCGGATGCCGCGTCATATTTCGCGGATCCTGCGGACCAGCCGCTGAATTTGGCCTTGTAGCCCTTCTTCTTGCACCAGTCCAGATAGGCTTTCGCAGCCGTCTCGGCGTCGCATTTGTGGTCCACCTGGTACTTGTTGAAGTTGAAGTCCTTGTCGTCCTTGCTGAGCTTGACCCATTTCTCGCCGTCCCATTTCAGGGTGTTCTGCTGGGCGGTGTAGTCCTCAAATCCGTTGACGCCCATCAGGGAGGCCAGGATGTGGTTCAGTCCGCTCTTGTGGTAGGGAATCACCATCCGGATGTCTCCGTCCCCCAGCATCTTCCGGATCTGTCCGTTGGAAACGCCGATGGCGATGGTGCCGCAGTTTTTGCTGTAGCCCTCCGCGTTCTGGATCAGCTTGGCCAGCCGGAATCCCTGCGCCGCCGTCAGCCGGTCCTTCACGTCCTCGCCCAGCACCCTGGACAGGAACTTGGCCTGCTCCTCGTTGATGCCGTAGACGGTGCTGCCGAAGCTCTGGCCGTCCCGCCATGCGTAGTTGCCGTCGGCATCCAGACCGGGGGCAGTGCCTCCCTCCACCATTGCGGGGATCAGGCTCATGTTGATTTTCATACCGGTCAGACCAAACTGTAGGGCGAACATCAGCTCCTTGGAGTAGGCGTGGGCAGGGATCTTCTTGATGGCCATGTCTCCGATCATTTCCACGTAGTCGAAGACCAGTCGGGGGATGTAGTCGGAGAAGCTCTGCACCCGGAGACCGCCAACGTCGAAGTATTTCTTGGCGGTGAAGCCTCTGCCCTTTGCGATCTCGTGCAGGTACTGGGTGTCGGCCTCGGTGGCCTTGGGACCGCCGGTGCCCTTCTTGGCGTTGTACAGAGACCGCAGCAGGGGGTTCAGCCTGCCCATCTCCGTGAAGCCCGTGCCGCTCATCAGGTCGCCCGTCAGCACCAGCTTCCGCATCCGGGGGCTGTTCTTCAGTTGCTTGGCAATCCGGTATTCCACGCTGCCGGCGGAGCCTTTCTCCGGCGCCTCCTCATTCAGCACCCGGTCAATCTCGGTGAAGTCCAGCTCGGCCTTCTTCTTGGTGTCCAGGCTTCCGCCCCGTTCCTTCACCATCTTGTTGCCGCCGTAGTTGAAGTAGTTGATGTTGATGCTGCTGCCATTGGGCACCATGCTCCGCACCAGCCGGTTGTACTGCTGGGCAAACTGGTCCGCCACGATGGCCGCACGGTAGCGTTTGGCGTCGATGTAGCACAGGCCGCAGGCGGTCTCAAAGTCGTGGCTCCGGATGATGTCGTTGATGGCCACGATGCTCTGCTGCACCATGTCGAAGTTGTCCAGCAGGTCGTTCTGCACCATGTAGTCGAAGACCGCGTCCAGGGTCCTCCGCTTGATGCAGATCAGGGATGCGTCCATGCTCTTTCCGTATTCGGAGTTGGCCTTTGCCCAGCTGAAGATGGGATCCCCGTTCAGATCCCGTTCCACGTCGGCGTCGGCCCATTCCCGGTAAACGTCGGTATGAATCTCCTGCGCCGCCTTGTAGATCTCGTCCACCGATTTCAGAATCTGTTCGCCTTCCGCCTTGGTCAGGCTTCCGCTCTTGGTCCTGCTCTTGATGTACTTGATCATCTGGTCCCTGCCGTCCTCCCGGTAGGTCCGCTCGGAGAACATGGCGTGACCGCCGCCGTCCTGGATGCCGGTGACATTGCCCTGTTGGTCCTTGAATTCGTGCATCTCCCCGTCGCTGGAAACGTTTGTGCGCTCGGCCTGCGCCTTGTCGTAGGCCTTGCTGTACATCTCGTAGTAGTCCTGGTAGTCGTAGTCGGCCTGAACGATCTCATAGTCAAAGGCGGGCTTGTAGCCGAATTTGACCTTTTCATTGCTGTATTTGCTGTTGTATCCATCGATCCCGTTTTTCGGGACAAGCAGGATGTACTCGCCCTTTCTGGGGGCATACCTTCTGGAGGAATCGCCCCACGGGATTCGTTTTCCTGTTTCCTTGTCCACATCGTAACTGAATCGCGTAGGCATTACGTTGCCCATGAAGCCGCCGCCGCCCTTGAATCCTTCGGCCTTGATCTTTTCGATCTGCTCAAGAACATTCCCCTGCCGCCGCATATCCAGCTTGTGGGCGGAATACAGGCTGTAGAATTTGCTCTCGCTCAGCTTGTACCCGGCGTCCCTCTGGGCCTGCGCGGATCTGGGCTTGGGGTTCTCCCGGTCGGAGTTTCGCACCACGCTGATGTTCCCACCGGTTTTCGGTTTCTTCACGAACAGCCCGTACTTGGGGTTGTCGGCGTCTCCCGGCGCAAAGTCCTCCAGCCGCTCGTTGATGGTCTCCCGCAGGGCGTCGATCAGCTCCTCGTCGCTCAGCTCTTCGTAGCCGTCCCAGGCGCTGTCGCTGATCTGCTCGGCAAGGCTCTCCAGATCGATGCGCTCGTAGTTCTCCAGATTCCGCAGGATCTCGTTGTAGGAGGTCCGCTTTACTTGCCGCCGCTGGTTTGCGGTGTAGGTGTCAAGCTGGCCTCTGGCCTTGATGAGCTCATTGTTCAGCCTGCGGATCTCCGCCTGGCTCAGTCCGTTGACCTCTGCCATGTCCAGCTTGTCCTCCAGCTCACTTACCCGGTCCCGGAGGCTCTGGTCCTCCCGCTCAGAGTACCGGAACTGTGCCAGGCTGGATTGCGGTGCCGGTGCTTCGCCCGTGTCAAAGTAGCTGTCGATGTCGTTCAGAATTCTGGAGGAAGCAGTACCCCTGCTGTATCCGAATGTCTCCACCGTTCTGCCAGCCGCATTGTCAATGTCTACGTGGATGCTGCCGTCGTTGTGGTTGATGAACCCCCGCAGGGCTTCGCGTTGCTTTGCAGTGGGTTTTACGGAAAGGTTGATTCCGTTGATTTCCGGAACAAGACGGATGCTGCCGTTGGCTACCATGTTGATTCGGGGGCTGGTGTCTTCGTTCAGATTCAGAACGTCGCCAACCTCGTTGTGGTAAACCTCTCTGCCGCCGGCATATGCTTTCCCGTACTGCTTCCTTCCGCTGAAGTCCAGCATCCGCCCATCGGGAAGGATGAAGCCTGCCACGTCGTAATCGTCAGTAGTTCCGAAATGTTTGACCAGATTTTCGTACTGATGTTCCGTGATAGGCGTTACCTTCAGGAATTTTTCTCTTTGCTCCTTCAGATCGTTTACCCGCTGTGCAAGCTCCTGCAGATCGCCTTCCGGGATCTCAGCGGCAAGCTCCTGCTTAACCTGCTTCAGCGTCCGTCTGTATTCCATTCTCTCCCGCAAGCTGTTGCTGTATCCCTTTTCATCTTCGGCAGCCCACATTTTTTTCTGTGCTTCCTGGACCCTTGGATCGCGCTTGGCTGCTTCGTCCGCTTGCCATTGTGCGTTCTGGATGTCGCGGATCAGGTCCTGCACTCTGGTGATCTCGGCATCAATGGCCTCCATCGTTGTGAAGGAATCGATGTCGCGCTCAGAATTCTGCTTCTTGCTGTGTTGCGCCTCAAATCGCTCAATCGCGCCATCGTCAATGGCAACGCCGCGCTCTCTGAGCGCTTCGAGAAGGCTCGGTGTGACGACATTGTTCGGGATAGAGATATTCTCGCCCTCCAGGGTTTTCGCAATGACGTCTGCGACCTCTGCGTCGCTGACAACACGCTGCGCCTGGAACCATCTGGAAAGGAAAACGCGACGTGATTTTTGGCCCTTGAGCTTCGAAGCCACAGGACCGGCGTGCCATTTGGTTTCGCCCACGGAGTCTTTGGCGTACTGTGCTTTGTAGCCGCTTGTCAATTCGCTCTTGGGGATGATCCCTTCCACGACAACGATATTGGGCCTGTTGTATGCGGAGGAAAACTGATCGTTAAGCGGCGTAGCGGATGTATGGAAATACGGATTGTATGCAGCCTTGATGGCCTTGCCGTTCGCCTTGTCCAGTTTCCACTTCCCGGTTTTCGGATCAATGAGGTCTGGCCGCTCTACGGCTTGATACCATTCACCGATCTCCGTAGGATCCACCAGCTTGCCCTCTACCTTTGCGGCCATGGGCGGATAGAGCTTCCCGTCAATGAGCTGCATGGCCCGGTAGACGGTGACGTGTTCCTGATTGTCCAGGAATTCCAGGGTTTCGGCGTCGATGCGGTCAGAATTCTGTACCGCTGCCTCCTCCGCCATCTGTGCGGAAGCGCCCACCGCTTCCACGTCCCGGGCAGCTTCGGCCGCGTACTTGCTCCCGATCCGCTCGTGGACCTCCGCGGCTTCCATGACGCCCTTGTCCCAGAGATCCCCAAAGGCCTTGCGTACCTTCTCCTCCAGCTGGCTCATGACCTCGGCTTCCCGGCTCATGGGGCGGGAGGACAGGGCCTCCTTTACCTTGCTGAACCAGTTCTTCAGCCATTCCAGCACCTCGGCAAAACTGGTGGGAAAACGCTTGGCGTAGTCGTGGATTGCCTTGGAGTCCATCAGGATGTTCTGGCAGGCGTCCGCCACCAACTCGTCCTCCGCCTCGGTGACGCTGAGATTCTGGCCATTTGCCCGGTTGATCTTGCTCTGCACCTGCCGGTCCACCCATGTGCTGCCCTTGGCCTTGGTCAGCTCCTGCATCACAAACTGCTTCAGCTCGGCGTAGGCCGTGGGGGCGTAGTCCTGGATAAAGTGGGTCAGCTCGTGGCTCATGCAGGCCAGGATCCCGCTGCCGATGTCCCCGGTACTGTTCCGCCCGGCGTTGATGTCAATCCAGATCTTGCCGTCCTGGTATCTGCCGTTCTCACCGATGAATCTTCCTTGTGCGTCAGTTTTTGAAACAAAGACCCCAACGTCCACGCCCAGCACCTCCGCCAGCCGGGTCACTACGTCAAGGTTGGCCTGCTCCGCGTCGCTGAGCTGCCGGGTCACGGCGCTCATGTCCACGGTGCCCTTCCTGCCGGTGGCGCCCTTGGAGGCCTTCTTCAGCAGTTCGTCCACCTCTGCCTGCTGGGCTTCGGTGTCGCTCTTGCGGGTCTCCTGGCCCAGCTCATAGAATCTTGCCACGGTGCCCTTGTCCAGGCTGGACCGGCCCTGGGCCTGCTGCACGCTGACGTCGCCCCGTCTGCCCTGGTTGAAGGCCAGCGCCGCGTCCATCACGTAGCGGTATCCGTCCGTTGCCCGGCCCGCACTGGCCTCGGAGATGTAGCTCCGCATGGCCAGCTCCGCAGCAGGGCCCATGTTGGATTTCAGCAGGTAGCCCACAATGTCCTTGGTGTCGGCGTCGGCAGCAATGTTCTCGGAGGCGAATTCCTCCGCGCTGACGGTGCTTCCGTCGGAGAGCACCACCCCCTTGCCGTCCTTGGAAAGCCCGTTGATGGTGGCCTTCTGCTCGGCGCCCTCCCGGTTCACGGTGACTTCCATGTTCAGGGCGCCGCCGTGGGTCTGGTTGCCGGCATGCCGCTGCATGACCCGCTCCCCGGCCTCCCGGTCTCCGGTCTGCACCGCAACCCGGTAGGTGTGGTAGTCCTGGGCCTTCTTGATGGCCTGCTGTACCTCCGGCGCCATGCCCTCTGTGTTGGTCATGCGGTCAATGTCCGCAGCGCTTTCCGCCTCGGAGAGCTGCCGGCTCACCGCCCGGGTGATGGCCTCCTGGGCAATGCTCTTGGCGTTTTCGCCGTACTGCTCCACCGTCTCGTTGAAGATCTCATTCACAGAGCCCACGCCCCGCTGGTCGATCTTCTGCTCCACGGTCTGCACCGCCTGCTCATACACGGCCCCGGCCCGGCTGTCCTGCTTCCGCTGCTGCCGTTTGCTCAGCTTCTGCTCCGTAGGGGACGGGTTCCCAGTCCCGCGTTCCGTGTTGTCATTCTGAGCGGAGGCCTCGGCCGTAGTCGAAGAATCCGTTCCCTCCTGCCCGGTGATCCGCCTTGCCGCCTCCACGGTCTCGGCGTTGAGGGTGGCCCCCAGATCCGCTGCCTCGCGCCCAACGCGGCCCATGGTGAGGTCTTTGGTGGAGCTGACGGATTCTTCCCCGGTGGAGGAAAGCGCCTGCGTGAAGCGGTTAAATTCGTCCACAGCGCCCACGGCCTTGTACACGGGGTACATGGCATACTGCCCGGAGCTCATCAGACCGCCGGACAGGAAGCCGCCAAGGGCATCGCTCATCAGCTCGGTCATCCATTCCTGCTGGGCCATCTTCTCGGCGGTGCCCTTTTCGTAGCCCTTCTCCATCAGCTCCCGCGCCTTCTGCTGGATCTGGTTCTCGTTGCCGCTGAGCTCGGAGATCACGCTGTCGGTGACACGGTTGGCGATGGTGGTGAAGGCTTCCTCCGAAGCCTCCACGCCGCCCTGCAAGAAGAAGTTGCGGATCAGCCCGCGGGTCACGTCCTGATTGACCAGCTTGTCCAGACTGACATACTCAAACAGCGATTCAGCCGTTCCCGCTGCCAGAGCGTGCCATTTGGCGCTGGTATCGTCCCAGCCCTGCTCCAGCTTCTCTTGATAGTCACTGGCTGCAGCGGAAGAGCCCAGCAGGACTGTGCCCAGTCCGCCCACCAGCTCCGCCGCGCCGCCGGTCATCTTGGCCAGCGTGGCGTTGGCCGCGCTCTGCAGCATGGAGGAGCCCAGCTGATAAGCGGATCCCAGGCTGATGTCTCCAAAGAGATCCGAATGGTAGGTGCCAGCGCCAAAGCCAGTGTTGAACAAGCCCTTTTCGGTGAGGCCTTCCGCGCCGCCGCCGATCATGGTGGAGCCCAGCTTCGCGGCGTACTGTCCGCCCTCCCCGAAGGGATCCAGGCCCGCCACGGTGTTGGCGAAGGTGCCCTGGATGAAGGCGCCCAGCCGGGAGCCTGCGTCCTCTCCGCTCTGCTCCCAGATGTTCCGCCAGTATTCGTCCTCTCCGATGCCCTGCCAGTATTCGGCCCATTCCTTTGCCTTCTGGGGGTTCTGGGCGTACAGGGCGTAGTAGATGGGCTTCACGTCCTCCGGGATGTAGGTGCTGTCCAGGTCCTCCACATAGCCCGCCGTCCGCAGGGCGTTCTGCTCGTCCCGCATGGCCCTGGCAAACTGGAGGTTGTTGTCCGGATCGTCGGGCTGATACTCCGCCGGATTGACGGAGGCCCTGGCCTGCTTGTTCCGGTTCTCCACCATGGCCCTGCCAACCTCGGAGAGGGTCTTGAAGTTTGCG
>Ga0326514_10000951_pt1 | contig 19033 bp, 26 predicted proteins | sample 3_2548_0518_D_FD_203653 | JGI IMG/M metagenome (GOLD analysis project Ga0326514, IMG submission 203653) | Bovine rumen microbial communities from UC Davis, California, United States - 3_2548_0518 | ecosystem: Host-associated > Mammals > Digestive system > Stomach > Rumen | place: USA... | reverse complement strand
GATATTATTTTCGGTTGGATCTGAAAATTACGATGATTGGTATCCGATTGGAGTATGTGAATACCATCCAGAAATCTTAAATTAATAGAAATTGTTGTTACCTACCAAATGAAACCACCTTCCTAAATGGAGGGTGGTTTTTCATATAAATACATTAGAAATAAAGTTTAAGGAGTAATTATATGAAAACAATTGAACTTAAATGGATAGAAGACGATAATCATGTTGTGGCTGAAGATGCTTATACTGGATTAAAAGAACTTATTGAAACTGGTGTATTTCCAAACTTAAAAGTGAAATGTGAAGACGATATACTTTACATTACTGGTGAAAAGGAAGATTTGGATAAAGCCGTTATGAAGATTCAAAAAGCATATGCCAAATATGGTCAGATTATGATAAAGGAAGCCAAGAATGGTACTTCCAATGAATTAAGAATAGAATCATTTGATGATAATGTACAAGACATTTTCAATCATACTTTAAATGACTATGAAACATTTAAAGAAAACTGTAAAAATGATAAACCAACTAACTATATTACTACATTAGGAAAATTCCAGTATAAGTTTAATAAATTGAAGGAAGCTGCTAGTAGAAAAGATAAGAAGATCATTCAAAACTTCTTGACAGAAATTGATGAATTGACAGAAAGTTTTGAAGAACCAAGATTAAAACCAATCAAAGAAATTAATGAAGGCTATGATTCATATAGAAACCGTTTTAGTCAAATGGCAGAAAAGCGTAAAAAAGCCGCTGAAACTAAAAGAGTTAATACATTAAAATTGATTGACCCAAATGCAATTGATGTTTATAATAAATTTATTGAACTTGGATATAAACCAAATAAAGCAGTAAACTGGATTAAACAATATACTGGATTGATAAATGATTTGTCTGCTAAAGGTGAAACAGCCGATGACATAGCTATAAAAATTCATAGATTGATTGCTGATAGAGTTTATGAATCTACTGAACATGACCTTTACAATGAAGAAATCAAGAAACAATTATCAAATCCTGCCAACTGGGGTATCATTGAAGATAAGTTAAATGAAGATAGTCTTGATGATTTTGATGATACTGAAATTAAAAAATCTATTAATGCTCAGTCTGATGAAATCAAACAATTTGTACAAATACAAAGAAGTAATCTTTGGAATTATGCAAATGAAAAAATGGATTCTTTATGCAAAAAATGTAATTGTAAGAGAAAATATGACGATATGTACTTTAATGATTGGGGATTTTCTGGCCGAAAACCAGGTGCCTCTCTATCGGTACAAATAAAAATCCCTTATGCTATGTACAAAACATTAACTGATAAAGATTTTTCAGATTGGTTCTATGGTGATGAAAATTGTCCTTTCATTCCTGAACACAAGCATGTTTCAATTTATACTCGTGATATGACACCTGAAGTTATGATTGATTTTAAGATTCCTGAATATGTTGAACCAAAGAAGAAAAGAAAGCCTCGTAAACCAAGAGACCCAAATAAAGGTTATAAGAAACCAGATTATGTAAATCCAGATATGAAGGGTGGAACTTATTTTGATGGTGATACACAAGTTTATGAAATGCCCGAAGAAAACGAATCTTTTAATGAAGATTACAATTACTATAAGAATCCATTGAGACAAATTACTGAAAAAACAAATCTAAGCAAAGATACATTCAATAAGAAATTCAATGAATTGGTACAAACTTATGCAAATGTAGAAGACTTAGATTTAGAAGATGCATATGATTTAATCGCCGACAATGATGAAATCTATGAATATGTTGATTCTGATATGACTATTGAAGATATTATGGATATGATTAGTTCTGGTGAAATCATATTGGAAAACAAGAAGATTGATGAAAGTTTCGTTCTTTCACCATCTGAATTGAAGAAAAAACTTCAAAGAGTTGCTTCCAAATGGGCATCTGAAAAAGGTGTTAAATTTATGGAAGCATATGATGAACTTCGTAAAAAGAAATCAGTTAAAGATATGTTAGACTTCTATTCTGTTGATGAAATCATTGACGATTTGAAGAAACAAAGAAAAGAAGAAGACGATGAACTAGAAGTTGCTATCTAATAAGTTTATATTCATACTAAAAATTTAAAGTTGGCATTTATTTGCCAACTTTTTTTACATTTATGAAGAATGATAGAATTTGAAACAACATATACAGAAGAAAATAGTCGGTAATCAAAATTCCGGTTTTCAAAATATAAAATTACCTTTGATTAGAAGACAATTTCCACAATTACTGTCTACACAATTAGTTAGTGTACAACCAGTTACACAACCACAAGGTATATCTTTTGCAATGAGATATATGTATGAAGATAGAAATAATACATTAATTGAAAGTGTCTCAAATGAAGAAAATGAAGAACCAATTAAAAACATAAGAGGAAAAGATGAGTGAATCACAAAAATTCGTAAAGACCGATGAAGCTATAGAAGTAGAAAATATGCTAGAAAATGACCCAATGGAAGTCATTAAGGCAGCTGCAGAAGGAATTGGAATGGTATTGAATGACCCCAAGCCAAATTGTAAGCACTGTCATGGAAGAGGATATATTGGTAGAAATGCAATAACTAAAGAACCTATTCCTTGTAAATGTATATTTCCAAAATATGAAACACAGAAACCAAGTGACCCAATTATTATACCACAGAATAGAGCTGAAAGAAGAAAATCCATGAAGAATATTTCTAATAGAAAAGCAAAAGAATATATAAAAATTATGAAAGAAATGGAATTTGTGCAATAATTTCTATATTATCTAAATACACTATAAAACGAGGATATATTAAAATGGCAAAAGTTATGAGTAATTTGTGGGTAGAACGGATTTAGACCACAATCTGTTAAAGACATGGTACTTCCAAATGATTTTAAGAAGTTCTTTAGTAATGTATTGAAGTCTGAAGAAATTCCTAATTTATTACTATCATCGCCAAGTCCAGGAACTGGTAAAACCACCGTTGCTAAAGCTATTGTACACGATTTAGGTGCTGAATGTCTATATCTAAATGCTTCGTCTGAAAACAGTATTGATGTTGTTCGTAACCAAATTGCTGAATTTGCTCAAACAATGTCATTTAGTGGTGGAATGAAGATAGTAATTCTTGATGAAGCTGATGGTTTGACTCCACAATTCCAGAAAGCACTTCGTGCATTTATTGAGGAATTTCAGAGTAACTGTAGATTCATATTGACTTGTAACTATATTGCAAAGATTATTCCTGCATTAAGACAAGGTAGAACAATGTGCTTTGACTTCAATATGGGAAAATATAAAGATGAACTTATTCCACAAATTGTAAAGCGTGTAGAAGGCATTCTTAAATTCAAGAAAATTGAATATGAAGCTGATGTATTGCCAAAACTTGTAGAATCATATTTTCCTTCCATTCGTCAAGTAATTGCTACATTACAACAGTATGCTGAAATCCATGGTAAGATTGATTCAGATATTCTTTCATTTAAAGATGTTGGTGATGATCTTGCTAATATGATTTTGGAAAAGAAAAAGCTATCTGATATTCGTGCTTATATTGAACAGCAAGGTATGTCTTATACGGATGTATGTCATGTTCTCTTTGAAACATTTACTCCTAAGTGTAGCAAGAAGGCAAATTCTATAACTGTACTAGCCGAATATGAATACCGATGTGGATTTAGTACAGATCCAACATTACAGATTGCTGCTATGATTGTTGAATTATTTGCTTGTGTTTAATATATGTTTGATAGTCAAAAGTTAGCATTTGAAAATTTCGTTTTAGGTTATAAAGATGGAGTCTATATTTTTACAAAAGATGGATGTCATGCTTGTGAAGACTATAAACGAGAAATAGAATGGATTAATAACTGTTATTTGTATTTTGTTGAAGTAACAACAGATGAAGAAAGAGCTATTTTATCAAAGATATTGGATAGGACAGCATTTCCTATAACTGTTGGATATTTGGATAATCAGATAAAATTCATTAGACAAGGAATTTTATTTGAAAAAGACTGGGCTGAAGTACATAAATTTTTGGAAACATTCCCTGAAAATCCATTGACGCCAGACGAAATACAGAAAAGAATTGAAAAACAGAAAAATCGTTGTTTATTAACTTATTATGCCATACCACAGGAAATCCAAGGACTTGAAAGACAAGCCATTTTAGAAAAAGGTATAGGGTACAATGAATTTCCTATAGATATTGATTCAGTGTGCCCAGGCTTGCCAGCAAAAGACAGAGAAAGAATGCTGGAGGGTTGTTACCATTTTGCCAAATTGGTTTTATGGAAAGGTGGAACATATAGCAATTTTACAAATGATATTATACTTGGATATACTATAAATAATCAGGAAATAACATTTATTGAAAGAGATTTAAGTGAGGTGAAATAATGATTGAAATTATACCAGTAAAAGAAAGAACTGTGAATATGGTTGATACTGATAAAGTATTCTATATTCCAAATGGTGAAAAATGTCTTTCTATGACAGAAAAGTATAACTGGGCTATTGAAAACATTATACTAAAAGAAAATCAGACAGATGAAATTATATGTTTTAGACATTTAGATACAGAAATTAGAACTCCTGCAGATGTATGTGAATATAAACTTAGTAATATGTTTTCAGATAAAAAGATTGGTTGTGCTGGATTGATTGGAACTATTCAGCTAGAAGCCAGTTGTACTTGGTGGAGTCCAAACAGAGAAGTAAATGGTAGTGGTGCTATTATTCAAGGTGGAGTAAGACAGAAACTAGATTCTGAAGGTAAACCATTGGTTGATGCAGAAGGTAATCAAATCTTGGAAAACATTGAATATCCAATGAATGACCATCCAGGTGTACACGATTATCTAGCAACTGTTGATGGATGCTGTATGTTCTTCCCAAAGAGAATTTTTGAAGAAGGATTTAGATTTGATACAGCATTAAAAGAATATCATTTTTACGATTGTGATATATGTTTGCAGTTACTGGAAAAAGGTTATAAGATTTCTACTATAGATATATTAGTAAAACATCAAAGTAGTGGCATACCATCACCTAATTTTAGAGAACTTGGTCAAATATTTTTTAATAAGTGGAATAAAAAGGTGCATGGTCAATGGCCTATTTCACGATTAACCAAATTCTATAACGATGATGACCAGCAAACAAATAATTAATGATATTAAGTGTAACTTCAATGAACTAAATTATACTATTACATATCAAGACGAAATTCCTGTAAAATTGGAAGGAACATATGATTCTTCACCAATTTTTACAGTATATTTTTCAGATGGTACTATTGATTTTGAAACACTATATAAGAATAATAGTTATAAGAAATATATTAAACCAAATGTAACAGATGCCGAACAATTCTTGATTGAAAGTAGTGGAGTAAGTTTTTATTACTATATGAACAGATCTTTAATAAAACAACTTATACCTAAGATAATTCTTGCATTGAAAAATTACTATATTAGCAATAAATTGGAGAATCTTGAATATGATTTCAGATGTAGAAGATAAAGAAGAAAAGAAACCAACTTTATTTGATATGCTATCAATGATTGAGACTGTTAAGACACCTTGGAAAGATCTAACGGAAGACCAACAGAAAGCATATGCTCCTTATATGATTAATAGATTCGTAAGTTCTAAAGAAATCTATGCTCCAGCAGTTGCTCAAATTGATACATTGAAATTGACACCTGAACAGCACTATGCATTAATGTGTGAATTGGTATCTAATACTCATAGAAACTACTTTGATTATAAAGCATATAAGAAATCTAAAGATACTGATAAAAATTATGATTTATTGATATGGGCTTGTTCAAAGGAATATGAGATTGGTGCTAGAGAAGCAAAAATGTATCTTGAATCTATGAAACAAGAAGTTAAAGAACAACTTATACAAAAATGGGAAGAATCTTATAAACTTCAGAAAAAGTCATAAATATAGAAATAATGCATTAAATGGAGAATAAAATGTCTAAATTTTTAAAAGATTTTATAAATGAATCTACTTCTAGTGGAAATCAATATAATTCTTCCATTAAGATTATTCGCTATTTTGAAAAGAAACTAAATTGTGAATATTTTGATTATGACTGTCAGGATTTTACTAACCAAGATGGTAATTTCTATGGTTATTTGTTCATCAATAAAGAAGATAATTCTGCAGTTCGTATCAACTGGGAAGGAAATAAGTTTAGTTCAATTAATTTTTGGCAGTCTTGGAACTATAATGTAAATCCAACTATTGAAATCAAAACAAAAGGTCTTGAACCATCTGATTCTGCATTTACTAGATTACTTCCAGAAATTTCAGATATTATCTATAAGAACAATCTTTTTGATGAAGATGAAGAATCTACTGAAGAAGTAAATGAATCTGTACTTAATGAAACAGGTAAATTTCAATACAATGGTGAAATCTACAATGGTAAGCAAGCTGTTGTTAGAAAAATGTATGATGAAGATAAGTCTCTTGAAGAAATCAAGAATACTTTAAACTTAAATCCAAAAGCAATTAAAGAAATTATTGCAAAATACATTAAAGAACAAGGTGGAACTGTTAGTGAAGTTGCTAGCGTATTGAATGTTTCCAATATTGAAGCCCGTGAATTATGTGGTGAACATATTGATGAAGAAGGTAATGTAACCATTAATCCAGCCATTACTGTTGTTGCTGGTTCAAAAGAAACTTTGACTCCAACAAAACAAATTAAGTCTACTCAAGAATATCTTGAAAATACCAAATATGCAGATCCAGACTTAGTTTTTGATGAATTATCAGACTATGTTACATTGATTGGTAAAGGACTAATGAATTCTTTGATTATTACTGGTAATGGAAATATTGGTAAATCATTCAATGCTGATAAGATTCTTGATGATTTTGGTAAAAAGAATGAGACTTGGGTAAAAATTAGTGGAAAACAAACATTGAAATCAATTTACAAGACACTTTGGGAAAATAACGATAAAATTGTAATCTTTGAAGACTGTGATAATATTTTCAAAGATGCCGAAATTCTTGTATTATTGGATAGTCTATTCATTAATTCTGATACTCGTGAAATCAATTATCCTTCTAAAGATGAAGATGTAATTGATACAGAAGATTTGAGTGATAATTTGGAAATTGAAGACCGTCTTACTACCTGGTCAGCAGATAATAAGAATAAAGAAGGTCTACCAAGTTTCTTTACATTCACTGGTCATGCAATTCTTGTTACCAATTTAAAGAAATTGGATTTATATAAGAAGGATTCTGCATTAATGTCTAAATGTACTTCTATAGATATTTCAATCTGTGCAGAAGATGTATTGAAGAGACTTGAAACCATTTTGACAAATATTAGAATCTATAAGTCTCTTGGTGCAAATGGTAATCCAAATAAAGAAATTACTGATGAATCTCTAAAACAAGAAATATTTGATTTTATTAAGTCTGATGAATTTTTGAAGAATCCAAAAATTCGTGGAAAGGAAATCAATATTAGATTGTTTAACCAAGTTTACAAACTAAAATGGAGTGGTTTGGAAAATTGGAAGGATTTATCTTTCTCTTGTGGTGCTTAAAATAAAAATGGTGGTCTAATGACCACCATTTTCTCTCTCTTTGTTGTAAGTTCTACTTGATGCTTGCCTTGTCAAACATACGATAGGCTTTAGTCCAAATTTCCTTTTCAACACCAGTAGCATCATAATCAAACATACCAGTCTTCGGAGGAATTTCAGTACTCGGAATCTTATTGCCAAATGCATTAAGAACCTTCTTCTGTTCCTCAGGTGTCAACTTGCTAAGATCAAATCCAGTGACCTTACTAGCCGTATCGTGAACCAAAACCACGGTACGGGTACTTGTTTCACCATTCTTCTTCGTGTACTTGAATGTGTAAGTATTCATAGTATTATCCTCCAAAATTAGACATTATTAAGAAAATCCTTAATCTTCTTTACAAGATTCGTTTCATATTCGTACTTCGTGCGAACATTTTGAACTTCATCATACAGTTCAATGTACTGTTTCTTGTCATATCGGTTAGACTTATAATGAACACCAATGGTCTTCTTACCGTTAGAAAGCCAATAACCATTGTCAAAATCATAAATGTGAACATGCCAGCCATTAGGCAAATCATTCAAAACTGCATTCATCGTGGAGAGAAGATCAATATGAACATTAAGTGCCATAGAAGCATCAATGCGAGTCAGTTCATTGTTTTGAGTATTCATATCCATAGTATTACCTCGTTTTTTGGTTGTTGTTTTTTGTTTCTATTATTAATATAGAATTTTTAATGATATCTGTCAATAGAAAATAAGTTTATTTATTGTTAAATTTTATTTACCAAAGTTTTTCATGAAACTTTTGAATTTAATTTACTATTGAAAATTTGTAAAAAATTTCTAATATTAGATTTAAGACACATAAATATATAGTAAGTTGAACAAGGAGAAGATATGAAAAAATTATTTGGATTGATTTTATTTCTCTCAATATTCGCATTTAGTGCTGATGTAAAACCATTCGTATTTGAAGGTGTAGCAAAAGATTCTGCTACACAACAAGATGAATATAATTATATGCTCAAATATAAGTTATTTGGGCGTGATTACATTACAATTGGAAATGATGTTGTAATTCAAGATCAATCTGGTTGGAATGGTACCGCTGGATATATGACAGCAAATGCTCGTCTAAGTCTAGGTGGTCCTGTTCTAGTAAATGAAACCATTACATTCGGTGACCAGCCAACATTGACCTCTGGTCCTGTAAGAGCTCAAACATATACTTATAGTAACCAGAATGGTGCTTGCATTAATGGCATTGTATGTTTGGATGATGTATCTGGTTCTAAAGTAAATCATTGTGAAACAGGTATGGTCTACAATTCTACTTCACAGATTTGTACAGACAATGTACCAGATTCTCCAAAGAATCTATCAATTCCAACAATTACTTGGCCTGATACAATTACACAAAGTATCATATTTGATAACCAACTAAATGGAGATATTAAGACTATTGTTGTTCCAGATGGAAAAGACCAATATGACATATATCTTGATACAATCCAATTTAAGTTAGACCATCAGAAATTGCAGATTGAAATGCAAGACGGTGGTAGATTGACTCGTATCTTCGTTAAGCATTTCCTTTATCATGACCACGGACAAATTCAAGTAGTATATAGAACTGATTCAACTAAATATGAATTGTCTCAAAAGGATTATCGTGGAAATGTTATTATCTACACCGATGAAAGTATTAGTATTGAACATTCTGATAATTCAATTATGCAAGGTACTATGATTTCTACTAAAGAAATCTATCTTGCTTGTAATATTAATTTTGCAGGTCAGCTATTAGCTAATCAATTAAGAATTGGTGATACTTATAATGGTGAAAACTTTAGATTCGTAAAATTTGACCCAGACACTATTGATGTTAAACTAGACAAGTATGGTGGTTTAAGAGAAAATGATTCTACTGTAGTTATTCCTATTGAATTGAGTGATACTACAGATATCAATGTTTATTTCACTTATTGTATTGATTTGAAAAATGGTGTAACTATTGATGATTTCAATATTCCACCAGAATTTCCAATATGTTCAAACAATGAAAGTAAGAAAGTATCTATTCCAACTGGTTCTAAAGTTCCAAACATTCCTATTCAAGTAAATGTAAAGATTGATACATTAACAGAACTAAATGATGTATTGGTATTAAAGATTACAGATATTTCTGGTGCAATCTTGCCTAATGGTAAGACTGATGGTGAATTGAATATTAAGATTATTGATGCACCAAATGCTCATGTAACTTTTGATACTACTGCTGTATATAAGTTTGAAGAAAATAAGACTGGTATTGTAGATCTGATTAAAGTAATAAATGCTACACAAACAACTAGATTCATTCTTGATTCTGCATTTAAAGATAGATATACATTGGATTCCATTACAGGTGAACTTACACTTGTCAATTATCCATTGAATTATGAAAATGCAAAAATTGATACAATTAAAGTCATATTACTTGATACTGGTGCTGTATCTGTAACAAGATACATTCCTATAAATGTAATTGACATTAATGAAGCACCTTCTATTAATGATACAACTATAACTTTACAAGAAAATATACCTATTCCTTCCATTGTTGGTATCTTGATTGCAAATGATACTGACATTGATTCTACATTTAGACAGAATGTATTTGAATTGATTGAAGGTAATTCCAATTTCACTATTGATAAGAATGGTAGAATTACAGCTTCCAAGATATTCAATTATGAAACAGATTCTACTGAATATAAACTTAAAGTAAAAGTTTATGATAAAACTGAACCTTCATTATGTGATAGTGCTATTGTAACAATTAAGATTGGTGATACAAATGAAGGTCCAAAATTTGCTACAGAAGACACTACTATATTCGTAAAGGAAAATGTAAAACCAAGTATCATTGGTACTCTAACAGCAACAGATGAAGATGGTGATGAAATAACTTATAAGATTGTTGGTAATGTTCCATTTACCATTGATTCTAAAGGCAATATTAGTTCTACTAGAGAATTTGACTATGAAAAGGAAACTGGATTTACATTTAAAGTTGTAGCAACCAGTAAAAATGATTTAACTGATACATTGAATGTAACTGTTAAGATCGTAAATGAAAATGAACCTGTACATGTTAATGACACAACATTTACTGTCAAAGAAAACTATACAGGACCTATTGGTAAAATTGAAGGTAAAGATGATGATGGAGAACCTGTTAAATATAATGTTAGGGATAGTATTAACTATTCTATTGATAGTCTGGGAATCATAACTGTAAAGAAACCATTTGACTATGAAACTAAACAATTTGATACATTGATTGTAGATGTTACTACAGACAGTGGTGATAAAGATTCTGCCAAGGTTATAATCAAAGTTCAAAATGTTAATGAAACCCCAGTATTACAACCAAACGATTCATTGACTGTTCCTGAAAATTGTAAGAATTGTATTGTTGGTATAATTACTGCGAAAGATCCTGACAATGACCCAATCAAATATGTTGTTAAAGAACCAGGTTTCACCATTGATTCAAATGGTGTACTAAAATTGACAAATCCATTGGATTATGAAAAGACTCCTATTGTAACAGTAACTGTTACAGCTACAGACCCAAGTGGTGCTGGTGATACAGCTACATACAAAATCACAGTTACAGACATTAATGAACCTGTACATACAAAAGATACAACTTGTTCTGTAAAAGAAAACTATACAGGTAAAGTATGTAAAATACCAGGTACTGACGATGATGGAACAAAACCTACATTTATTGTTACTGACACAACAAACTACAAGATTGATTCTACAGGTCAATTAGTAATCAAGAACCCTATTGACTACGAAAAGAAAACAAAAGATACTGTAAAAGTTATCATTACAGATGGTGAATTTTACGATACCGCTACTGTAATAATAAATGTACTTGACGAAGACGAAATTCCTACAATTACTGAAGTTGATGATAAACAAAAAGTTGATACATTGAAGACCAATAATCCTGACCATAAGATTGATTTCAAGATATGTGAAGGAAATAAATGCAATATTGATAGTCTTGATGTGACTGTAAAGAAAGATACAACTATAAAAGTTTGTAATGTAAAGAAAACTGTATGTGATAGTGTAGTAATTCTATTCAATAATGTACCACCTGTAGTTACATTGACAAATGCAAAATCAACTAGTGCGAAGATTGACTATATCACCATTGAAGAACAGAAAGACAATAAAATCTATGTTAATAAGAAAACTAATCAGATTACTGTAACTGTTAAAGATACTACTCATAAAACAGAAAAACATTTTGACATAGAAGTAAAACTTGATACAATACCTACTAAAGATATTAAACTTACTGACTATCATTATTTGATTGATGATACTAAAGCAATCATTACACCTATTGGTAATAATAAAGCAGAAATGGTTGAAACTGTAAAAGACAATGGTGTTGTAATTACAATTAGTCAAATTATAGATTTAAATACCAGACAAACTATTGATACCATACAGACTGTTACTTATACAAAGAAAATAAATGGAAAAGATGTTGTAGTAACATATAATACTGATAATATTACTGGAAAGAGAATAAGTGATTATAATATTTCTTATATGGTAGATTCTTGCACAAAAGTAACATATACTATGAATGACAAGAATCAAATTGTAAAGAATGATGAAGGTAATATTGCATATACTGTATCTTATGACTACATAGATGATTTTGGTAATAAAGCATCGGCTAGTGTTGAAATTGTCTTTGATGATATTCCACCAGTTGTAGAAATTCTTGAACCTACAGCTCATAGTGTACACAAGAAAAATGCAATTGAAGTAAAATGGACTGTAAATGGTGAAATTCAAGATACTTTGACATTACAGAGACTTGAAAAAGGACCTAATACGATAATTCGTAGATATGTTGATAAAGCCGGAAATGAAAGTTCTGATACTATTTTAGTCATTATGAAGGAAGCAAAAGACATTGATATTCACATTATCAATCCTGTAACAGAAATTAATCAGAATAAAGTAAATGAATACTATGGAAATGGCAATAAGTATAATTCTGAAAAACCATTTAGAATGATTACGGTTGACCCAAAAACAGATACATTACCTGAAACTATAGGTATTGGATTCGTTGTGGATATTGCATTACCTACTGTATCACCGACAGGGTCTTTAGCCACATTGGATGACTTGATACATAATGGACAGATTCCTGTAGATGATAAAGGAAACATTGTAGGAGCCAGTACTAAAGGTATTACTGTAGAAGAATATGTTGAAAATCATTGTACTGAAGAATTTAAACAAGACTATCTTAAAAATGGTGCAAACATTCCATTATACGATGTAAAATATAAACTTAATCTATGGATTTATACTTCCAATGCTGGATATGTAAATGATTTCACTATTGACTATACGCTAAATGACGAGTCCTTGGCATCTGAGGCCGGAACTGTAAAGATGGTAATAGATTGGTTGGCCGATACAGATGGCGAAGTAAAAGCATCTAATCATAAAGCACTTGGTAGTGAAGCATATATTACAAAATTGTATAGTACTTCTGTTGCAAAACATAGATGTGATTTCAAGTACCAGCTAAAAGGTCAAAAGACAATAAAGAAAGATGAAACTATGAAAACATTTGGTTATAAGAGACCAAAAAACAAATAAATTTTATAAATATTATAAAATAAAACATTTGGAGAATTTATATGGAATTAAATAGAGCAAAAAGAATCTTGAAAGAAAATCATTATATGCTTTTAAATGAAACTACTGCTATATCCGCACCCGAAACTGTATTGGGACAGCTAATATGGAAAGCATTGGAACAATACAAAAATAAGGTTCGTGAACAAATTGAGGAAAGCGAAGCAAGTCGGTGATGAAGACGATGTAAAAGCCGGTAAAATATGGTTAGAGAAAATTGACATGGGTATAAAAACAACTGAAACAGAAGATCTTGGCATGGCTGTTCTTGGTGAACTTGGTCTTGAAACATTTAATCCATATTACCCAGACTTAAGCAAATAATAAGATTAAAATAATACAGAAATAGAATGGTGCTTTTAATAGCACCATTTTTTGTTACATTGATTTCAAATAGAAATTAATAAGTTCAATACTAAACAAAAATATTAAAATAAATTTACACTGTATTAAAAATTCTATAATTGAAATGTTGAAAAATTCAACGAAATAAACATTAACAAGGAGTAAACTATGCTAAAGAATAGTTATGTTCTAAATCCAAACGATAGTGCAACAACTTATATTGTTACTACCGATACAATTCAGTCAAGAAATCGTAGACAGGTAAAGTCTACAGAACCTATTCGTTCACATAAGAATGTACAGGTTGCACAGAATAGCTTGATTCCACTTTCTGATTGGGAAGCACAAGTCACTATGGCAGCTGAACAAATTATTCGTAATAAGAAGGTTATGTCTGACAATGACAGAGCCATTGTAGCCGTTGCACGTTCTATCAAGGAGTTCTATCTTTAATATGAATAGGATAATCTGGCGTATTACAAAGTATAGATGTGATGCAACTGGTACACCTTATGGTGACCCAATTCAGTCTATCTGTTATACAAGAGAACTTATGGAATCATATAAGAATCCAAAGTTCGTTCTACAAATTGAAGAAGAAGTTCACGATGAGTGGAGAGTAATCTGGACAAGAGGTGATTATGCGAGCAACTGGTAATAAGATATTTCTAGTTCAAGAAGAATATAAGTCTGATAGTGGTATTGTTGCACCATTGAAGAAACAAGGTTATGATGTATTCAAGGTTGCAGCTGTTGGTCCTGGTGAATGGAATGTATTTACCGGTAAGCTCATTGAACCATGTGTAAAGGTTGGTGATAGAGTAATTGCTGATGTTGCTATTGCTCCTGCCATTACTTTGTTCAAGGGTGTTAAGAAGACCACTTATAGAATCGTAGCTGAAAAAGATATCCAAATGGTACTTGACGAAGACGATAAGATAACAGCATAAGAGGTAGATATGGCAAAACTACTAGACGATAAAATGTTGTTAAAAAATCTTACCGATTCTACTGCAGGTGGACTTGTAATTCCAGGAATGGTACAGATTGCTTATTCATTGTTTGAAATAGTGCAAATGGGAACAGGACACTATGACAAGCGCATTGATAAAGTAATTCCACTTCCTTATGGATTAAAAGTTGGAGATCGTGTATTGGTCAATGTTGGTGTTCTAAAGCCAATTACAATAAATGGTCAAAAACTATATACTTGTCCTAATGCAGAAGAAGCCATCTTGATTCTTGATGATGATGAAAGAATAGTCTAATAAGGAGATAGTATAATGACAAAGAAAATATTTGGAATTACTGTATTATCATTTGTTCTTTATACTATTCTTTTGTCTTGTTTTGGACTATTTGGAACAACCATACAGAATTATACTATACAATATGGACTTATTGTTCTAAAATATGGTTTAGTTTTGTTTGGTTTTGCTTTAACATTATTCTTACCATTTAGAATACATAAAGCATTATTGCAGAGAGCTGAAGAAAAATATCAGCGTGAATCTAATGCTAAGATAACTGCTATTGCAAATCAAGAAAAGAAAAGACAAGAAAATATAATGAAAGAATTGTATAAGCAAGAGGATTCTATATAATGCAAACACTTTTAGAAGAAGTAAATACACCTAGTCATTATCGTACTCATGAAAGTGGTCTTGAAGCTATTGAAATTACTCGTTATCTAATTGGTGATTTATCAAATGCTTGGAAATATGCCATGCGTTATGAAGATAAAAATACTCCCAAGAAGGATGTATTAAAACTTTGTTGGTATTTGACTGATTTCAAGAATAACTTCATTGATGAAAATAATGAATGTACAGTAAATATTGATGTTCCTGCATTCGTTAAAGAAAGAATGTTGAAAGTCATAGATACAGAACCTGTAGTAGAAATTAGAAATGCATTTAAACAGATTTTTACAACAGTTTCTGCGGGTGGTCTACTATCACCTATAGCATATGACAAGACAATTTCTGACTTGAAAGTATATGCTGAAACATTAAATTAACCATTTACCATTGACAATTATTTTTTGATTGTTATATTGTAAATAAAATTTTACACATAATCTCATTTTGAGAAGGAAAACATAAAATGGAAAACCTAACTATTACAAGTACAAAGATTCTACCTATTGATAATGGCATTGGTGGCTGTGTAGCTATTGCACAAATGACATTTAATGATGCTATTAAGTTGACTGGTATTAAGCTCATTGAAAAGAATGGTAAGCGAACAATCGTTTATCCTCGTAATATGAGCAATAAGCAGAAGAAGTCCTATTTCTTCCCTGTCAATAAGGAAATGGCAACATTCATTAATGATAGACTTTGGGCTGATTACGATACTGAAAACAAGTAATGCAAATGAAGAAGAAAAAGCCAATTATAACGCCAAATCTTCTTCCAAATAAAAAGAAGGAGATGCTAAAAATAATGAATGACCCAAATAAGTTAAAAGAGGTCATGTCATTTATTAAAGCATCTTCTGATTTTTTTGATAAATCTAAAACCGTCAAAGCTACTACTATGTTAGATTGGATAGAAAGATGTATTCTTATTCTACCTGACAATATGGGAGATAGAGACGGTTTTATTTCAGCATTTAAAAACTTTGTAGACAACTACGGAGACAAGAATGAATCTACCAATGAACGATAAAAGTGTAACTACAAATGAATTAGTCAGGACTGTAATTTGTTCTGTTTTAGAAGATGTAGACAATCATTTTGAAGACTATGCTTCACTATACATAAAAGATTACAATGATTATACTGAAAACGAAAAACTATCTATTGAACAATGGAAATTTAAGATTTTCACTAAACTGAATTCAATTTTAAAGAAGGAAGATTTGATAGAAAATGATTAAGTTTGAAGTTGGTCATTCATATAAAGATAACCGTCGGTTTTGAATATAAATTCCTTGGAAGGAATGAAAACCAGATTGGAACATTTCAATTTCGTAATGCCATTAAGAAATACAGAATCCTGATGTATGCTGGCGTTGAGGCAGCCGCAAATATGGATGGTGTACAATTTGTTAGTGGTGTTAGAGAAACACTCTGGGATGAAGAGATTGATGGTATCAATTTAAAGAAAAATGTTTATTTTAACAAAAATGGAGAATCTTATGTCAATCTCTTTAAAAGACACAAAGAAGAACAAGAATCCAAGTAAACCAATCAAGAAAGAAAAAGCTAGTGAACCACAAGAATTGACTCAAGAACAACTTGAAGCACTTCAAGAAGGTGAACCAGCTGCAATGGCTCAACAACAGATTAATCCAATGATTATTCCTGATTTCTTTAACAACATTCGTAATAACTACTATGTTGCAAATAAGATTATCTGGATTGCTGGATTCATTGAATGGAATATTATCATTGAAGCTATGCGTAGACTAAATTTCTATGATGATGGTACGAAGGAACCAATTACACTCTATATTGCTTCCCCAGGTGGTGAATGTGATGCAGGTTGGGCACTCATTGATATGATGGAAAAGATCAAGAAACATGGTGTTGAAATTAGAACTGTATGTGCAGGTAGCTGTTCTTCAATGGCTTCATTGATTTTGGCTGCTGGTACTAAAGGTTCTCGCTATGCTTTCCCTTCATCTCGTATAATGATTCACCAAGCCGGCGTAGAACTTACTGGTGGTAAATTGGATGATATTGCTAATACCACTCGTGAACTTCAATATTGGACAGATATTTCTGCAAAATATCTAGCAAAGATTACAAAGAAACCTGTCAAGGATATTGAAAAAGAACTCTGTTATGACAATTATATGTCTGTCAATGAAGCAAAGAAATTTGGTATCATTGATAAGATTGATGTTTTCATGGCTTAATCTATGATTTCATTAAAAGAACTAAAAAATAGAATAAAAAACCAATATGGACTACAAGATATTGATTCTTGTAGTTCTTTTGGTTCTTCAGATATAATGTCTAAACTATCTCAACAAATGATGCTAAATGCTGATAAAGTTGCTGAAATTGAAGAAGAAATTGGACAAGGTGAAGATTTTAGATGTTATTTCTCTGACAGAGAAATGTTGAAAGAATTTATAAAAATGCACGAAGATGATGTAGATTCATTCTATAGAATACTTCGTAAAGAAGAATTATTCTTAAATACTTGTCTTAAAACATTTGGTATCGGTAATATGATTATTTCTTTAAATCCTGATACTTTATTAAGAAATTTAGAAAACTTAGAAGATGATTCTGATGATGAAGATGAAGATTTATAAATACAAAATATGGAATATTATAATATGAATTTTCGTGATTTTATTAACCCGCAACGTAAACAAGTTCAAAAACAAGTAGAAGAACCTGTTGAAGAACTTGAAGAAGAATATCAGGAACCAGTTCATAAGCCAGTGAAGCGTGTTCCACAACAAATTGAAGAAGAATACGATGAACCTGAATATGAATATGAATATGAAGATGAAGAACAAGAAGAATATTATGAACCTCCTGTTCGTCAAGTACCTCGTGTTCAACAGAAACCACAAAGACAAACTAGACCAATTCAACAAGTTCCTGTAAGAAGACCAGTTAAACAACAATATAGACCTGGCTATGCTATGCCAGATGCTGAATTTAGAAGACCTTTAGCTGTTTCTCAAAAACAATTAAGAGAAAATACTATTGAAGGTACTGCAAATTCATTAACTGAAGCCATTAAGCGAAAGGTTGATACAGTATTCTATCGCTTTGGTATTCAAGGCTTGGAAAAACTAGATGAAAAGATTCTTGACACTATTGAGGAACTTCAATATCCCGAACCAAAACCTGTTAAGAAGACATTAAAAGAAATGAGAAGAACACCTGCTAGAAAACCTGTAAAGAAATATCGTCCTTTACCATTGGAAAATGTACCTCCTATTCCAGAACCTGAACCAGAATATGAAGAACAAATGTTGCCACCAGAATATTCTTATCAACCTCAAGATGTGGATGAACCTATATCACAATCGGTGGAATATTATCAACAACAAGATGTTCAGGAACCTGAAGTTGAAGTAGTTGAAGAAATTGCTCCACCACCGGTTATCAAGAAACCAATTAAAGCAAGTCCAAAACCATCATTTATGAAACCTGTAGAAATGCCAAAACCAGCACCAAAGGTTGAAGAATCAACAGGTGATGAAGAAGATGACTTGATTAGAGCTGCATATAATGTGGATTATACTCCTGACGAAGAAGAAAAACACGAAGATGGAGTATCTGATGATGAAATGTGGAATACTGTAGAAGCAATATTGGAAGCAAAACCTTCTCAAGAACTTGTGCATGAACCACAAGGTACAAGTTCATTACCTGCACCACCACCATCCATTGAA
>Ga0326514_10000949_pt1 | contig 19084 bp, 11 predicted proteins | sample 3_2548_0518_D_FD_203653 | JGI IMG/M metagenome (GOLD analysis project Ga0326514, IMG submission 203653) | Bovine rumen microbial communities from UC Davis, California, United States - 3_2548_0518 | ecosystem: Host-associated > Mammals > Digestive system > Stomach > Rumen | place: USA... | reverse complement strand
TGATTTACATTGCCTTCCGCATCGGGCAGAAGCGCCGTTTCGAGCGTTTCGCCCAAATCGGGATGCGTGAACAGTTGGTGCCGACTTATTCCACCCGTCGCGCCAATTTCAAGTTCGTCATTTTCCTTCTCGTCATTGCCTGTTCGATTTTGGCTTTGGCCAACTTGCAGAGTGGCAGCAAGATGGAAGAGGTGAAGCGCGAAGGCATTGACCTTTATATTGCCGTCGACGTTTCCAATTCGATGAACGCCGAGGACATCGTGCCGAGCCGTATGGAACGCTCGAAACAGGCCATCAACAAACTCATTTCTGAGATGAAGGGCGACCGTATCGGCGTGATTGTCTTTGCTGACAAGGCTTTCGTGCAACTGCCCATCACCACCGACTATTCGGCGGCGCGAATGTTCCTCTCGACCATCAACACGAGCCTTGTGGCCTCGCAAGGTACGGCCATTGCGGAGGCTATCAATTTGGCGCTCAAATCGTTCCCAGATGAAGCGCACAGCCGTGCCATCGTCATCATTTCCGACGGTGAAGACCACGAGAACGATGCCGCCGTGAAAGCCGCGCAAGAGGCCGCCAAACAAGGCGTGCATATTTATACAATAGGTATGGGCCTCGCCGACGGTGCGCCCATTCCGGAATACAACCAATATGGCCATCAAATTGGCTACCGCAAAGACCGCAACGGTAACACCATCATTACCCGCCTTGACGAGCAGATGTTGCAGAAGATTGCGGCAGCGGGCAATGGTATCTATGTCCGCGCCAGCAATTCCAACGTGGGTTTGGAGAAGATTTACGAAGACATCAACAAACTCGACAAGACCGAAATCGATGCCAAGGTTTTCACCGACTATGAGGACCAGTTCCAATGGTTTGTGGCGGCGGCCATCGTCCTTTTGCTGATGGAAATCTTCATTTCGTCGGGCAAACGTGGCTGGGAGAAGAAGTTTAACATTTTTGAGAAGAAAGATGAAAAGGTTCAGTAAATATCTAATAGTCATTGCTTTGCTGTGTTCAGCTCTTTCTGTTTCGGCGCAGAGTGATGAAAAGGCCATCCGCCGAGGCAACCGCAACTACAAAAGCGGCAACTACGAGCAGGCCATCGAGAATTACAAGAAAGCCTTGGAAATCAGGCCGAACAACGCGAAGGCACAATTCAACATTGGTGATGCGTTTTTTGCCAAGCAATCCTACGACACGGCCTACACCGAATTTCAGAAGGTGCTTGAACTATCGCCCGATGTCAATCTGAAGTCGGACGCGGTCTTCAACATGGGCAACTGCCTCCTCGCACAGGAAAAGTATTACGACGCCTTTAATATATATAAGGTGTCGCTGAAACTGAACCCCGAGAACGCAAACGCCTTGTACAACCTCGAATATTGTCGTGCGCATTTGGTCAAGAGCCAGATTTGGGTGGTGCAGCCCGAACACGGTAGGGTAGAAGCCAACGAAAAGGAAGCCTTCAACGGGCAGCGCGTCACCTTGAAGGCGCAACCCGACGAGGATTATGCCTTGTCGAGATATGTCGTGGTTCGCGCTGACAATCAAGAGGTAACGGTAGATGTGAGCGGTAGCAGTTTCATCATGCCGAAGTTCAATGTGTTGGTATCGGCTGAGTTCAAGCAGGCGCACAAGATTGAGATTGAGAAGAACATCAAGAATGGAACGGTGCAGGCTGACAAACAGAAAGCCATTGAAGGCCAGCAAGTTGTGCTGAAAGGCATCGGCAAAGACGGTTATATGGTCGACAAGTTCACGGTTTACAAGACGGGCAGCCGCAACGACACAGTTCCTGTCAACGATACGGTGTTCCAAATGCCTGATTTTGATGTGACGGTGACGGCTACTTTCCGTACTGCGCTGAAAGTCAGCATTGACAGTGTTTCCAATGGAACCATTTCAGTGACGGATAGTTTGGTCAAGCCCGGACAAAATGTCGCGGTCATTGTAAAGCCAGATAAAGGCTTCCAACTTGGCGACTTGCGCGTGGTCAGCCAAAAGGACGCCACTGAGTCAGCACCCATTTCGGATGACAATGTTTTCCAGATGATTGACAGCGATGTGACGGTGAAGGCTGAGTTTGTGGAGGCGACCAATTATTACAAGGTGAACGCCGACACCACTTTGAAGGGCGGTCATGTCCTCATCGACCAACCTGAAGCCACGCGCCGCGAAACGGTTGCCTTGCGCAATGCGCCTGAGCCGGGCTACCAATTCAAGGAATATGTCATCCATCAGGTGGGCGACACTTCGATTAAGGTACAACCTCTCGGCAATTTCTTTACTATGCCCGACTTCGATGTGGAGGTTTCGGCCATTTTTGAGAAGAGTGAAGGTGAAGACCAGCAGCAACAGCAGCAAAATCAGGACCAACAGCAACAAGACCAGCAAGATCAGGAGCAACAACAAGACCAACAGCAGCAGAATCAAGACCAGAAGCAACAGCAGCAAAACCAACAGCAGCAAAGCCAGCAGATGTCGAAAGAGGATGCCCAGCGCATGTTGGATGCCCTTGAGAATCAGGAGAAAAAGACGATGGAGAAGGTCAACGAACAGAAAGTGAGACAACAACCTAAGAAGAAGAGCGACAAGGATTGGTAATGTTTAGGTAGGAGGTAGGAAGTATGAGGTAGGAATGGGGGAGGCTTGTGTGAACCCCGTAGGGGTGAAAGAACAATAGGCAGGTGGTGTAAACCCCTGCACTTAATAAAACGGTACCAATCGGTAATGCGGCAGGCGGTGTAAACCCCAGCCGACAAAAAAGGTAAAAAATTATGTATTTTTGCAACCCGAAAGAAAGAATTGAAAAATATGAATAAACGAATCATTTTGTTTTTGATGCTATGCCCATTGTGGCTTTGGGCGCAAGACGACCCCACCCTGACCGTTTCCACCAAGAAGCAAGTCATGGTGGGCGAGCGTTTCCAAGTGGTTTTCGAGGCCAACGCCGAGGGCAAGAATTTCCAAGCGCCTTCGTTTGAGGGCTTTACCGTGGTGGGCGGCCCGTTCACCTCGTCGAGTTCGAGTTTCTCGATGGTCAACGGCTCAATGTCGCACACGGTCAGGTGTACTTACACCTTCGCTTTGCAGGCCTATCAGGAGGGCACTTTCCATGTCGGTTCCGCCACTTTGACCGTGAAGGGCAAAAAGATTAGCAGCGAGCCTTTCGACATTAAGGTCATTCCCGACGATGGCAGCCATGCAGTGCCTTCGGGCGGAGGTTCGTCTTCGGGTCAAGGACAGTCGCAGCAAAACACAAGCGACCCGCAAGTCAGCGGCAAGGATTTGTTTATCAGAGTGATACCTTCAAAAAAGTCGGTCTATGTCGGCGAGCAAGTCGTGTTGACCTATAAACTTTACACCAAAGTTCCCGTTTCGTCGCTTTCGGTGGAGCGGATGCCGTCTTACGCCGGTTTTTGGACCAAGGACATCACCGACAACAACGGCGGCTCGTTGCGCCAAACCAGTGAATACATCAACGGCATTGAGTACACAGCGGCTGAGATTCAAAAGATTGTCGTCGTGCCGCAACGCTCGGGCACACTCCCCATCGACCCGATGATTATCGAGTGCATCGCGCAAATCAGGACGGAAAGCAACCGCCAGCGCAGCATGGACCCGTTTGAGGCGTTCTTCAACGACCCGTTCTTCAACCGCAACATTGCCAATGTCAAGAAGGAACTCACCTCACAGACACTCAATTTGGAGGTGAAAAGTCTGCCCGAAAACGGCAAACCTGCTTCGTTTGCAGGTGCCGTGGGCAACTTCAACTTCAAATCGGAAATCGACAAGACCGAACTGAGCACCAACGAGGCTTTCACCTTGACTTTGACCGTTTCAGGCACGGGCAATGTGGAACTTTTGCAGATGCCTACGCCGGTCTTCCCGCCTGATTTTGAGGTGTATGACCCAAAAATCACGATGAATGTGAACAACAATGTCAATGGCCTTTCGGGAACGAAAAAGGCTGAATATTTGGTGATTCCGCGTCGAGCGGGCAGTTTCACCGTACCTGCCGTGGAGTTCTCGTATTTCGACCCTTCGAAAGGTGCTTACCAAACGTTGTCGTCGCAGCCTTACGAAATCAAGGTGGAGAAAGGCAAGGGTGGCGACGAAGGCAGTAGCGGTGGCATCTATGCCTCCAACCAAGAGGGCATCAAGTATTTGGGCAGCGACATCCGCCACATTATGACGGGCAATGCGCACCTGAAGCCTATGCACACGGTGTTTTTCGGCTCGGCGGCTTATTTTGTTGTGCTCCTCGTATTGTTGGTGCTGTTTGTCATTTTGCTGTTCGTGCTGAAGAAACGCGAGCAATTGAGCAAAGACACGGCGGCCAACCGCAACCGCAAGGCCGACAAGGTGGCGCGTGGCCGACTGAAGAGTGCCGCGCAATTCCTGAAGGCCAAAGACCAAGACAAGTTCTATGTGGAAATGTCGCAGGCCTTGTGGGGCTACATTGCCGACAAGTTGGGCATTGAGCGTTCCAAGTTGTCGATGGACACGGTGAACGAGACCATGAAAGCCAAGAATGTGCCTGACGAGTTGACGCAACAGTTCATCGACACGCTCAACAGTTGCGAGTTCGCCCGATTTGCCCCCGGCAGTGCCGAGGCGAAGATGGACGACCTCTACCAGCGAGGCATCGACGTGATTTCTAAAGCGGAAAAAGTTTTGTAAAATGGAAAGGAAAACAACAATGAAACGATACACCTTATTAATATGTCTTCTCGCCGTGATGGGTTGGGGTAGAGTTTATGCCCAAGAAAACAGCGAAGAATGGTTCAATCAGGCCAATGCCGCCTACAACGCAGGCAATTACGAATCGGCTATGACGCTCTATGAACAGATTCTGGCTTCCGAGGTGGAATCGGTGCCGCTCTATTTCAACATGGGCAACACCTATTACAAGATGCGCGAGTATCCGATGGCCATCTATTATTACGAAAAAGCCCTGAAACTCGACCCCTCAAATGAGGAGGTGCAAACCAACCTTGCCATTGCCAACCAAGCCATTGTCGACGAGATTGAGCCTGTGCCTCAGTCGTTTATCGTCAGGGGATGGCAAAATGCAAGGGCCTCGCTTTCAGGCGACCAGTGGGCGTGGTGTTCCATCGCGGCTTTTGCCTTGTTGCTCTTCGCTTTGTTCCTTTTCTTGCGCTCGCGCAGGATGGGGCTGAGGAAGTTGGGCTTCTTCGCGGGCCTTGTTTTCCTGTTGGTTTTCGGCCTGTCGGTGGTCTTTGCCATGCAATTGAAGCAAGCCTCAGAAAATCAAAACCAAGCCATCATCATGTCCCCAACTGTGACCGTGAAAAGTACGCCGAATGAAATCAGCGTCGATTTGTTTGTGCTGCACGAAGGCACCAAAGTCGACATTCTTGAAACCAATGAGGGATGGAGCAAAATCAGGATTGCCAATGGTAGTGTCGGATGGCTTCAAGCCGATTTCATGCGCCCTTTTTGACGCTTAAACAGACCAAATTGCCATTTTTTTTGAGAAAAAATGATTTTTTTTTCGACTTTTTGTAATACCTTTCAGATAAAGTCCTATATTTGCAGACCATATCTTTGGTAAAATAGAATAATAATCAAAACGAAAACGCTTATCAAACAGATAGTTAATTAAATTTCGTGATATGAAAAAGAGATTTTTACCTTTCATGATGGCAGTTTTGGTCCTCGGCCAGTTCGCCATCGCTGACAACGGCGGTCACTATGTGCCGCGCACGCAATCTACTATGAACGCGGAGAACTTCATGGGAAGCCTTCGCGCCAACCAAAACACGGGCTTGATCGACCCCGCCGACATGTTCAGGGCAATGCAGGCCTCGGCAACGAGAAATGCGGCTGACGATCCGCTGTATTGGATTAGCATGGGTCCCGACAACATGGGCGGTCAGACCACAGCCATTCTGTATGACAACACCCCAAATGCACAAGGCAATCCTAACGGTGTGGTTTACATCGGCTCGATGGGTGGTGGCGTCTACAAAACCTACAACTACGGTGTGACCTGGCACCAAGTTGGCAATCAAGACCTGCTGGTCAGTTGCATGGCCCAGGATGCCAACGGCTTGATTTATGTTGGCACGGGTGATGGTGGCTCTGCCGCTACCTACAACGGCCTCGACCAGCAGAATTATGACAACAGCTTCATTGGCACTGGCGTTTGGACCATTGATGCCCGAAACAATGATGCCATGACCCAAGTGGTGGCTCCTACTGCTGACGAATGGCTTTTCGTCAACGACATGGCTGTTGCAGGCAACATCGTTTTGGCTGCCACCAATGAGGGTTTGAAGTATTCCTCCGACAAGGGTCAGACTTGGCAAATGGCCATCGAAGGCAAAGCTGGCGAAGTGAAGGTCTCAAAAGACAACACTATCGTTGCCGCTGTTGACGGTCAGCTTTATATCGGCACCGATGTCAACAATATGGTTTGCCATTCGGGCACGGGCACCAATCTTCAGGGCGACACCCTGCTTCCCAAGGCCAACGAAATCCTTGACATCGCCATTGCCACGGTTCTTGACAGCGTGACCAATACGACGCACAATGTCATCTATGCCGCCTGCATCAATTCCGACGGCAACCACGCTGGCGTCTATGTTTCCGAAAACGGCGGTGCCAATTGGTCTGTTGCCTTCCCGTCTGTGACCAACAACCAAGGCCATTCCTTGTATGGTGGCTATGGACTCAACAACCACGGCCTCGTAATCGCCCCGCAAAACCCTGGCATTGTTTATGTTTTGGGCTATTACATTTGGACATTGGCCAAACCTACAGACGGCGGTTATTACATTGCCCAACAACTCAATCCTGACACCTATTACAACTCGACAGTTTACATCCATGTCGGTTTGCATACCATGGTTTTCAACCCCAACAATTCTCAAGAGTTTTATGTGGGTACCGATGGCGGTGTCTACAAATTTGGTCCAACAACAGGCGGATATTACGGTTTCTTGAACTGCAACAGGAATTATGTCACCTCCCGTATGTTCAATGTGGCCTTCGGTGGTAAGGATACCCGCGTTTTGGCCGCTGGCCTCGACCACGGTACGGTGAAAATTGAAGGCGATGAGAACGCCAACAATTTGTGTACTGGTATTTGGATCAATCCTGCTGGTTACAACATGGGCTACTTCGCTGAGGAAGCACAAGCTGGTCCTTGCGCCATTTCAAACCTCAATCCCAACACAATTTTCGTCACCTACAAGGGAGGCCATGTGGAGCGTTCCAATACGGCTGGTGAAGACTGGGTTTCAACCAACTTCACTTCTGCCCTCTCCATCAGCACTTCTACCTTCCGTTTGCCCATCCTGCTCCATGAGAACTATAATGATGCTCTGAATCCTCAAACAGTTTGGTATAAGACCGAAGAAGCTCAGCCAAGCGGTGCCACTGTGCAAGTGATGAGTAACAACAACTTCCCGTTCAACTACACATTGACGGCTCCTATGGCCGCTGGCGACTCCATCGAGATCCAAGACCCCGTTTCGGCCAAGTTCTTTGTTTCCTTCACCGATGCCCTCTACATGACGCGCACTCCGCTCCAGTTTGCTGTTGAGGCCAAATGGTATAAGATTGCTGACAAGGCTCACGCTGGTTTCATTGGCGAGCCTCTTAGCATGGGCATTTCCGCCGATGGCAATAATATGTTCGTCGGTATGAAGAGCGGCAGATTCTTCCGTGTTTCCAACATCAACTCTGTTGTTGACGACAACACGGGCACCATCACCGACTCTCTCTTTGCCGTGACCAACACCGAACTCTTCCTGCCTGTCACTGGCCAGTGCATTACTTCGGTGAGCGTCGACCCGCGCGACAATAATAAGGTGATTGTCACTTGCGGTAACTATGGCAACGATGACTATGTGTTCTATTCCACCAATGCCATGTCGGACGAACCCACCTTCGTTTCGAAGCAAGGCAACCTGCCCAAGATGCCGATCTATTCTTCCGTGATTGAAATGGAAACGGGTGATGTGATTCTCGGTACTGAGCGTGGTATTTACAGAACCAAGAATATCGCTAATGCCACTTGGACTGCTGACTCCCACATGTTGGGTGAAGTGCCGGTCATGGAGCTGAAGCAGCAACTTCTCTACCATGGTGACGAGCAAACCGTCAATGTTACGGAAGAAGGCGAATTTGTGACCATCTATCCTGGTGTCCACAATACGGGTATCATCTATGCCGCCACCTACGGCAGAGGCGTGTTCCGTTGCGAAAACTATAAGCAACACAGTGGAGCCAGCGTTCCTGAGACTCCTGTGGCTTCGGTCAATGTTGCCATGTATCCTAACCCGGTCAGCAGTCAGGCCACCCTCAGCTTCGACCTCAAAGAAAACGCCAATGTCAGCTATCAAGTGTTCGATCTGAATGGCCGTATGGTGATGAGCCAGAACGTTGGCCGCATGGCTGAAGGTTCGCATCAAATCAGCCTGAATGTCGAAAGCCTCACCGCAGGTTCTTACATCTTGCGTCTCAACCAAGGTGCCAACAACGCTTGCGTGAAGTTCTTGGTTTATTAAGGTGTTTTTGTCGATGGAGCGACAACCGTTTCTCCATGACGTAAAAAAAGGGAAGACAATCTGCAAAGGTTGTCTTTCTTTTTGTATTTTTGCGGTATCATTATGGCTCTATGAACAGTAAGCGAATCAATAAAGTCCTGATTGCCAACCGTGGCGAAATTGCGGTCCGAATCATCAAGACCTTGCGCAAGTTGCATATCGCTTCGGTGGCTGTCTTCGCTGACAACGACGCCAATGCCTTGCATCGGCGCATGGCCGACGAAGCATGTCCGTTGGGTGGAGGCGCATTGAAGGACACCTATCTTAATGTTAGAAAAATCATTGATGCAGCCTTGGATGCTGGTGTTGATGCCATCCATCCTGGCTATGGTTTCCTTTCCGAAAGCCCTGAATTGGCCGAAGCCTGCGAAGCCAACAACTTGATTTTCATTGGCCCTAACGCTGAGGTCATGCGACTGATGGGCAACAAGATAGCTGCACGAAAAATCGCTGTCAAGCACGGTATTCCCGTTACTTTCGGCATGATGGGCAGCCATGAGGAGATTTTGGAACAAGCCGACACGCTTCCTTATCCTATATTAATAAAGGCGGCAGCAGGTGGCGGTGGCAAGGGAATGCACATCGTTTGGGAAAAAAGCGAATTGAAAAACGAGATGGAACGCGCTTCACGTGAGGCGGAAAAATATTTCGGTGATGGTACCGTTTTTGTCGAGCAATACATTGAAAATCCGCGACATATAGAGGTACAAATCCTCGCTGACCATTTCGGCAATGTCATCCATTTGCACGAGCGCGAATGTACCATACAACGGCGTTACCAGAAAATCATTGAGGAGTCTCCTTCGCCGACTTTGACGGACGAAAAGCGTCAACAATTATGTGATACGGCGGTTAAATTATGCAAGGCGATTCAATACCAAAACGCTGGTACTGTGGAGTTTTTGGTCGATAAGGACCTGAATTTCTACTTTTTGGAGATGAACACGCGCATTCAGGTGGAGCATCCCGTCACGGAATTGCGCACGGGCATTGACATCGTGGAGGAGCAAATTCGCATTGCTCGCGGCAAGGAGATGGGCTGGACGCAGGAATCCATACAGCCGCAAGGCCATGCCATAGAGTTGCGTATTTATGCCGAGAATCCTGAAAATGGTTTTCTGCCCACTCCCGGCAAGGTGACAGCTTACCATGAGCCGCAGGTGCGCGGTGCAAGGGTAGATAGTAGCATCGATGGAAGTTGCACGATTTCAGAGGCTTACGACCCGATGATTGCCAAACTGAGCTGTCATGCCAAAGACCGTCAAGCCGCCTTGGAAACAGCCCAACGCGCCTTGAAAGACTTCATCATACAAGGCCTAACCACTAACAAGGCCTATCTTTGGGAAGTGGTCAAAAATGCTGATTTTGTTGAAAACAAGATTGATACTGGTTTTTGCGCCTCGCATCAGGAATCTTTGTTGAAAGCCTTGAGTGATAGTCGTAATAATTTGAATATCAATGATATTGCAGTATCGTTTCTGATGTTCGATTTCTGCAAGAAGCACATTGAGCAACATCTTGAGAATGTTTGGGAGGAAATTGGCTATTGGCGTTATAATATGCAACTTGTTGTGGATGTGGAAGGTAAGAAGATTCCTGTCAGCATTTTTGCCACTGAATCAGGAAAAATCAAAGGCACTGTTGACGGACATTCTTTTGCGGTGGAGTTTATCCAATATGACAACAAACAGTTGAAAATCATGCTGAATGGTCGCACAGAGACGGTCTATTGCTCTATCAATGACGAGCAGAAGACCATCGTCAATTTCCACGGCTTGAATTTTACTTGTTTCCGTACCGACCAATTAAACGACACGACCGATTACGCCTGCAAGGAAACGGTGAACGACAAGTCGCGTTTGGTGTCGCCCATGCCTGGCAAAGTGGTGAAAATCAACGTAAAGGAAGGCGATGAGGTGAACGAAGGCACGATTATGATTGTTGTGGAAGCCATGAAAATGGAAAATAATATCATGGCAGTTGGAACTGCCAAGGTGAAGAAAATCCTCGTTGCCGAAGGGCAGATGGTAGACAATAAAATGCAACTTTTAGAGTTGGAATCTTGAATTTAGAAATTTGAAATCCAGAAATATATGAACTTCGATTTGACAAACGAACAAGAAGCCCTGCGCCAGCGTGTGCGCGACTTCGCCGAACAGGAAGTGAAACCCGTGGCTCGCCAAAACGATGAAGATCAGCATTTCGATGTCGGTTTGACGCTGAAAATGGCTGAACTTGGCCTTTTGGGCATGACCGTCCCGAAAGAATATGGCGGACAAGGGCTTGACAATCTGAGTTATATTATTGCCGTGGAGGAACTCGCCCGCGTGGACGGCTCCACTGCCGCCACCATCGCCGCCGACAATTCCTTGGGCATTGGTCCCATCAAGGATTACGGCACTGAGGAACAGAAACGCAAGTATTTGCCGCAACTCTGCAAAGACCGTCTTTGGGGCTTCGGCCTGACTGAGGAAGATGCCGGCAGCGACTCGCGTGGCACCAAGACCACTGCACAATATGACGGCACGCTGTGGCACCTCAACGGCTCCAAAATCTTCATCACTAACAGCGCGACACCTATTACATTAGGTACGACGGTGCAGGCCGTTTCGGGCGAGAAGGACGGCAAGCCGGAGTTTACCGCCCTGCTCGTTGAGAACAAGAAGGAAGGCTACACGCAAACACCCATGCACGACAAGATGATGTGGCGTGCTTCCAATACGGGCAAATTGGTTTTCAACGATGTACGCCTCAGCGATGACTGTATCCTTGGCAAGCCCGGCGAAGGTTCCCATATCATGCTGGCCACTCTCGATTCAGGTCGTTTGTCCATTGCCGCTATGGGTTTGGGCTGTGCGCAAGGTGCTTACGAGATGGCTTTGGCCTATTCGAAGAAACGTGTGCAGTTTGGCAAACCCGTGTGCAAGTTCCAAGCCGTGGCCTTCAAGTTGGCCGATATGGCCGTGAAGATTGAGGCTGCCAGAAATCTGCTTTATCACGCCTGTTGGCTCAAGGACCAACACCGTCCCTTCGGAAAAGGGGCTGCGATGGCCAAGCTCTATTGCTCCGAGGTGGCTGCCGAAGTGTGCGACAACGCCGTTCAGGTGATGGGCGGTCACGGACTGCTGAAGGAGTTCGACATGGAGCGTTTCTACCGCGACCAACGCATCCTTCAAATCGGCGAAGGCACCTCCGAAATCCTCCGTTTGGTGATTTCGCGGGCCATTGGGTGCTGATTTTTGAATAGGAAAACTGTAAATTCCGTCAGTTGACTGACGGAATTTTTGTTTTTTGCTTATTGGGAAGGAAGTTTGTACCACTCAATAAATAAAAAGAATTACGCGGAGTATATCTGACTTTTGCCTATCTTTGCGGCTCTATCTCTCTTCAATTATGAATCTTAAATCTTAAATTTTAAATTATATCAAAATGAAAATCAAACACTTAGCAATCGTTGCAGCCTTGGCCATCGCTGCCACCGCCTGCGACAACAACAAGAAGCCTGAACAGACTGCCGAGCCTGTCAAACAAGAAACGCATTTGTCGGACAAGTATGCCCAGTATACTTTGACGACCAACATCGACCACCTGAGCGACAACGAAAAACAAATGTTGCCGCTGCTCTTCGAAGCCTCCGACATCATGGACGGCCTCTTCTGGAGAGAGAACTATGGCGACAAAGCCCAACTTATGGAAATGATTGGCGACAACGCCGACATCAAGAAATTGGCCACCATCGCCTACGGCCCTTGGGACGGACTTGACGGCAACAAGCCCTTTGTGGATGGCATTGGCCCGAAACCCGCTGGAGCGCAATTCTATCCCGCCGACATGACCGAGGAAGAATGGAACGCTTTCGACGACCCGAACAAGACCAGCCAGTACACTATGATTGTCCGCGACGAAAACGGTGCATTGAAGTGCGTTTGGTATCACGACTATTTTGCCGAGCAAATTGAGAAGGCTGCCTCGTTACTTGATAAAGCCTCCGAACTGGCTGGCGACAAAGAGTTTGCCGAGTACCTCCGCCTCCGCGCCAAAGCCCTCCGAACCGATGAGTATTTTGAGAGCGACATGCAATGGATGGACGTGCGCAACAACAACATCGACATGGTGATTGGACCTATCGAGAACTACACCGACGCCCGCTATGGCATCAAGGCTTCGCACGAGGCTTTCATCCTCATCAAGGATCAGGATTGGACCAAGAAATTGGCCCGTTACGCTGCTTTTGTGCCTGAACTGCAAAAGCAACTGCCCGTGCCCGCCGAATACAAGAAGGAAGTGCCCGGCAGTGATGTTGACCTTGCCGCCTACGATGTGGTGTATTACGCCGGCGACTGCAACGCCAACTCGAAGACCATCGCCATCAACCTGCCCAACGACGAGCGCGTGCAACTTGAGCGTGGCACTCGCAAACTGCAACTGAAGAACGCCATGCAGGCCAAGTTCGAGAAAATTTTGGAACCCATCTCCAAAGAACTGATGACTCCCGAATCGATGGAGCACATCAAGTTTGACGCTTTCTTCTCCAATGTGATGTTCCACGAAACCGCCCACGGCATGGGCATCAAGAACACCATCACGGGCAAGGGCACCGTGCGCGAAGCCCTTGGCAACCAGTACAATGCCCTTGAAGAAGCCAAGGCTGATGTTTTGGGACTTTACTTGGTCACCAAATTGGCCGAAATGGGCGAATACACCACTACCACGATGGAAGACAACTACACCACTTTCATGGCGGGCATTTTCCGCTCGGTGCGTTTCGGTGCTGCCAGCGCCCACGGCAAGGCCAACATGCTTACCTTCAACTATTTCCAGAACGAAGGTGCTTTTGTGCGCAACGCCGAAGGCCGCTATGCAATCGACTTCGAGAAGATGAAAGTGGCTGTTGAAAAGCTCGCTGGCGATATTCTCCGTCATCAAGGCAACGGCGACTACGAGATGACCAAGGCATGGATGGGCGAAATGAGCGTTATCCATCCTGAACTCCAAGGCGATCTCAACCGTGTGAACGCCGCTGGCATTCCCGTGGACATCTATTACAACATGGGTCCGCAGGTGTTGTTGAAGTAATGCCTTCTTCCCGGCAAAGCGTCAATCAGCTTTTTAGTATAAGCGTTAAGCGGGTGCTCGAACAGGGCATCCGCTTCGTTTATCTCTACGGGTTTTCCATTGTACATCACCACAACGCGGTCGCTCATAAAGCGCACCACGCTGAGGTCGTGGGAAATGAAAATGTAGGTGAGGTGGCGTTCTTCTTTCAGACGGTTGAGCAAATTCAAGACTTGCGCCTGCACCGAAACATCCAAGGCCGAAACGGATTCGTCACAAATCACCAAACGGGGATTCACCGCCAAAGCTCGGGCGATACAAATGCGTTGGCGTTGGCCGCCTGAGAACTCGTGAGGGTAGCGGTCGTAATGCGCGGCTTGAAGGCCAACTTGTTCTAATAAGTCACAAACCAAAGCGCGACATTTTTTCTTATCTCTTTCAATGTCATGCACTTGTAAGGGTTCGGCGATGGCTTCGCCAATCGTAATTCGAGGATTGAGGGAAGAGTAAGGGTCTTGAAACACGATTTGCGCCTGCTTGCGGAAATCGCGCAAATCCTTGTCTTTCAGAGAGGTAACATCAATGCCATCGAACCAGACTTTGCCGCCCGTAGGTTCTGCCAAGCGCAAAATGGAGCGACCCAAAGTGGTCTTGCCGCAGCCCGACTCGCCCACCAAACCAAGTGTTTCGCCTTCGTAAACCTCTAAATTCACCTCGTCAACGGCCTTCACATAATCATAAACGCGGCTGAAAACGCCCTTGCGCAAAGGATACCAAGTTTTTAGCCCTTCCACTTTCAGGAGCGGCGGCTGGCTGTAAAGTTGCTTGAGGTGGTTTTGCCTTTCCTCAGCGGTGATTTGCAAGTCGTTCAGAATCTGTTGTTTGCCGCCTTGCCATTGTCCGTCCAAAAACTCCTTTACGATAGGCAGGCGTTTCAGCCTAATATCCATCGGGGGGCGGCAGGCCAAAAGCCCTTGCGTGTATGGGTGTTTCGGGTGATGGAGGATTTCTTGCACCGTGCCACGCTCAAGGATTTCGCCGTCGTGCATCACGGCCACATCGTCGGCGATTTCGGCCACCACGCCAAGGTCGTGGGTGATGAAAATCATGCCCATGCCCGTTTCGGCCTGCAACTTGCGGAGCAGTTTGAGGATTTCGAGTTGCACGGTCACATCCAAGGCGGTCGTCGGCTCGTCGGCGATAAGGAGTTTGGGATTGCAAGCAATGGCCATCGCAATCATCACGCGCTGTTTCTGTCCGCCCGACAGTTCGTGTGGGTAACTGTCGTAAATGGCTTCGGGTCGGGGCAGCATCACTTGTTTGAATAGGCTGATGACACGTTTTTTGGCTTCAGTCCTTCGTTCCCTGAGCCTGTCGAAGGGACGAAGGGCTGGCTCTTCATGTTGCAAAATCATCTCACTAACCTGATAGCCACACTTATAGACGGGATTCAGCGAAGTCATTGGCTCTTGGAAAATCATCGCAATGCGCTTGCCGCGCACCTCGGCCATCTGGCTTTCGCTGAAGTCCTTGATTTCTTCGCCTTCGATTTGGATGCTGTCGGCCTCGATGCGGCTCAGCTTTTCGTTTAGCAGACGCATCACGGCCAACGAACTCACCGATTTGCCAGAACCCGACTCGCCGACCAATCCTAATGTCTTGCCAGCCAGCACGTCCAAATCAATCCCGTGGATGGCTTCGGCCCATTTTCCGTCGCGGGAAAAGGACACTTTCAGGTTGCGTACTATTAACAAAGGTGTGGGCATCGTTGCTAATTTGTTGCAAAAGTATTGAATTTTTGTCTACTTTTGTGGAAAATTTCGCGTTATGAAAAAGACCTTTTTACTTTGGCTCGCCCTGCTGCCTTGCATGGCTTGGGCGCAATTCGACCAGTATTTCACCGAATCTTCCCTCCGCGTCGACTATTGCTTGACGGGTAACAGCATCGTTACTTCATTCTCCCTCAAAGAGTTAATCCATGAGCCGTATTGGAGCGGTTCAAAAACCAACCTCATTGACACGTTGGAGTTTGGCAATTATATCGTCAAGGTGTTTGAGGCGGGAACAGACAAGTTATTGTTTTCCAAGGGCTACCAAAACCTCTACGGCGAATGGCAGACCACTGACGAGGCCAAGCAAGTCACCAAAACCTTTGAGGAATCGGTCATCGTGCCATTCCCGAAGGTGAAGATAGACATTGCCTTGTTCCGAAAGACTTGGGAGGGCGAACTCGTTGAGGGAATGCGCCTTACCGTCAACCCCGATGACTATTTCATCCGCAACTATGACAACCTCAACCTGCCCGTCTACGCGGCATGGATTGGCAACAAGGACATCACTAAAGCCGTTGACATTGTGATACTTCCTGAAGGCTACACGCAGGCCGAGATGGGTAAGTTCATCAAGGATTGCGACTTCTTCGTGAAAAGTTTGTTCAATTACGAGCCTTACGACCGCTATCGCGAGAGTTTCAACGTGCGTGGCGTGATGGTGCCTTCCGAGGAATCGGGATGTACCATGCCCGGCGACAAGATTTACAAAAACACGGCCATGCGCTTCAGTTTCTGGACCTTCGACTCGGAACGCTATTGCATGAGCACCGACAACCGCGACATCCGCGACCTTGCCGGACAAGTGCCTTACGATCAGATTTATATCCTCGTCAACACCGAGAAATACGGCGGTGGCGGCATTTACAACTTCTATTGCTCCAGCGCGAGCAGCAACAACAAGTCCTCAGATGTCATCATTCACGAGTTTGGTCATGGTTTCGCTGGCCTTGCTGATGAATACTACTATGCCGGTGCCTCCGAACACATGTATAATATTGCCTTGGAGCCGTGGGAGCCCAACATTACCTCATTGGTCGATTTTAGCAATAAGTGGGGCGACATGATTAGAGAGGGAACACCTGTGCCCACACCGCGAGAACCCAAGTACGAACAGACCATCGGCGTGTTTGAGGGTGGCGGTTACGAGCCGAAAGGCATGTATAGCCCTTACATGGATTGTCTGATGAAGACTTTCAACGGCCATGAGTTTTGCCCCGTTTGCCAGCGCGCCATCGAAAGGATGATACTTTATTATTCCAAATAACGACAAACTTGAACGGCTACCACAATGTGACAGCCCTACAACTCTAAACTCTAAACTCTAAACTCTAAACTCACAACTGCTCTAAACTCTAAACCCTCAACTTTTAACTTAAAAATGAACTACTTAGACATCATCATAGCCATCGTCCTCTTCCTCTTCGGCTTCAAAGGCTACCGCAAGGGCCTGATTATCGAGGTGGTCACGCTGTTGGCCTTTGGTGTGGGCATTTACGGTGCCATGCACTTCTCCGACTTCACGGCGACGCACCTGCAAGAGGTGATGGAAATCAATCCGAAATACTTGAATACCATTGCTTTCGTGTTGACGTTTGTCCTTTTGGTGATAGTCGTCAACCTTATCGGTAGGGCAATGACCAACATCATCAAGGCCATGAATCTGTCTTTTTTCAACAAATTGTGCGGCTTTGTCTTTGGCGTGGCCAAAGGTGTGCTGTTGTGCAGCATTTTGCTCTTGGTACTCAACAATTTCCAACTCATCGGCATATTGAAGCACGAAGTGCGCGAGCAGTCTAAACTTTATCCATACATTGAGGAAACGGTGCCTTATGTCTATCGCGGTTTCGACTTGGTGAGGGATTATGCCAAGGAGGTGCTGCCTGAGAAAGAGGATGGAAAATCTGAAAAAAAACCCAATGAAAACACACCTATAATATAATAAGGGGCATCATCGTTCAATCTTCCAGTCGGAAAGGGTCTTGGTCTCTTGCGAGAAAGCGATACCTATTTTAATAACAGGCTTGCCCTCGGCCTTGTAAGGGATGGCGTAGTCCTTCGAGTTGATTTGGTCGAGGGCCTCTTGCGCCGTGCCGTGCATCTTCAGCTCCATCACATAGACCGCGTCGCGCATGAACACTACGAGGTCGGTGCGGCCACGCGCCACCTTTACCTGCGTGAACGTGCGGCAATTAATCATGGAGAAGACCACGTAAGTCAGCACCTCGTAGTAGGCCTCGTACTTGGCGATGTCGTCCAATTCCTTCGCGCCAAAATCCAAATAGGGAATCGAAGCGAAGAACGATTGCATAGCCTTCATGGCGGCCTCAATGTCGTGGCGGAGCAACGAGACGTAGAAGATGCCCGCGAAGCCCCGTGAATTGGAGTTGCCGAGGTTCATCATGCGGGCGAGGAAGTTTTCCATGAAACCCACTTTCACCTCGGCATTGGGGAAATCGAGGGTGTAAAGGTCACCGTCGAAGTCGTAGCCCTTGATGGTGAGGTAGCCCGCCTGATAGAGCAAGGGCAGCGCGGAGGTCATGCCCTCGGTGGGCACGTCGAACTGGGTGGAGGGCACCTGCAACTGTTCCAACTCCAAGATGTTGGTGTCGAAACGCTTCATCGACTCGAAAAGGAAGGTGGGTGTTCCGCTGCCGAACCAATAGTTGTCCACGTCACGGTTCATAAAAGCGTACATCAAACTGAAGGGGTTGTATATGTCGGGCGAACTCTTCCCGAAATGATAGCCGTCGTATTGCAGCTTCAATATGTCTATCATTTCCTCTTTCGAGCGATGGCATTCGTCGGCAAGCATTTGTATGTCTTGGTCGAAGATGGTCAGCAGCTCTTCAGGGGTGATGCCGCAGAGTGCAGAGTATTGTGGCATCATGGAGATATTGCGCAAATTGTTCAGCGTGGAGAAGATGCTGAGTTGGCTGAACTTGGTTATGCCCGTGATGAAGACGAACTGCTCGTCCTTGTCGCAGGCCTTCACAACCTGGTAGAACTCCTGCATGATATGGCGCACCTTCTCCAGCTCGTCTGGCTTGTTGAGGTAGTCGAGCAGGGGCGCGTCGTATTCATCGAGGATAACGACGGTCTTCAGGCCGGTGTCTTCGTGCAGGCCTTGCACGAGTTCCTTGAACCTCGTGCCCGGCGAGCCTTCCGATTTCTGCCTCTTGTATTTCCTTTCGTGGTAGTCCAGTTGGCTGTGCAAATCTTCAATGATTTGGCCGATTTCGTACTTGTTCTTGCATGTGCTCATGTCGAAATGCAAAACGGGATATTGTTTCCAGTCCTTTTCCAATTCGGCGATGGCCAAGCCCTCGAACAAGTCCTTGCGTCCCTCGAAGTAATACTTCAGAGTGCTGCAAAGCAGGCTCTTGCCGAACCTTCGCGGACGGCTGAGGAAGACGAATTTCGATTCTTTTGTCAGTTTGTAGACAAGGTCGGTCTTGTCCACATAGATGCGCCCGTCTTGTCTGACGCTTTCAAAATCGGCGATGCCGGCGGTGTAGAGTCTCATGGGTAGCATGGCGAAACAGGTTTTTCCGCCGCAAAACTACAACAAAATCCCTTAACCCGCAAGTTGAAAGTTTTTTTGCAAAAGCCAAT
>Ga0326514_10000948_pt1 | contig 19086 bp, 11 predicted proteins | sample 3_2548_0518_D_FD_203653 | JGI IMG/M metagenome (GOLD analysis project Ga0326514, IMG submission 203653) | Bovine rumen microbial communities from UC Davis, California, United States - 3_2548_0518 | ecosystem: Host-associated > Mammals > Digestive system > Stomach > Rumen | place: USA... | reverse complement strand
TGCTGTCCCCCTTGGAGTTTGAAACAGTCAACGGCAACGATGACTACCGCTTCATGCGATGGAACATCGAGCATGGCGTTCATCATTTGGTTTGCGAAAATGGATTCAATGCGCATGTCTATGGTTTTGGCCAATCAAGAGGCTATGCCTACATGGTCGGTTCGAAGGCCACCAATCTTAGCACCAGCCTCACCGTCAACGACCTGGTTGTCCAGCCACACGAGTCGTTCCAATACTGCGTAGAGGAACCCATCACTTTCTCAGCCGATGTCAACCTGCAGCAATACGAATTGACTTGGGATTTCGGTGACGGCACGACCAGCACCGACAATCCCACGACCCACGTCTACCACGAGAGGCGCGTCTTTCCAGCCACTTTGCTCGTCACCACCGAAGCGGGCGGCTGCACAGGTTCGGACAGCGACACGACCAAGTTTTTCATCGATGTCAGCCAGCAATACGTCACTGAAAGCGACGAACTTTGCTCGGGCGATTTTTACTCAGGCTATGGCTTCACCAACGTCCTAATCAACAACGACACCATCTTGGCCCGATTGCAAAACAATCCTGTACACCCTGAATGTAAGGACAGCCTCTTGGTTTACATCACCGCTCGCCCACAATACCACATTCCCATCAACGACAGCCGCTGCTGGCAAGGCCAGCCTGGTATCTATGACGGGCACGGCTTCAGTTTCGAGTACGACCATCCGGGCGAATACGACCGCCAGCTTGAATTGCAAACTGCTTTAGGCTGTGACAGCATCATCAGCCTGCACCTCAACGTTGCTGATCAGATTACCACCGAATTCGACCACCACGAGTGCGGCGACAGTTATGTTTGGAACGGCCAAACCTACACTGCCGATGGCGACTACGAGCAATACTACACCTCGGCGGGCGGCTGCGACAGCATCGTCACCCTGCACCTCACGTTAGGACGCCCGCAATACATCACTTTCGACACCATCACTTGCAGCACCTTCCATTGGAACGGTCAGGACTACAACACGAGCGGCACCTACCAGCAAACGTTCACCACACACGACGGCTGCGACAGCATCGTGATTTGCCATTTGCAGCTTTCTGGCAACGTGACTGGCACGACCACCGACATCAGCGCGTGCAATTCCTATTATTGGATTAACGAAGAATACACAAATTCAGGAAGTTACGAAAAATCGTTGCCCACCGTTTTGGGCTGCGACAGCATCATCCGCCTCAATTTGGACTTGGAATACACCCCCGACCCCACCCCGATTTTTCCCAAAGACCCCGAAAACACGGCCCCGCATTGGGTGGTGACTGCCACTGAGTTCCAAATCAACTCGTATGACTTCCATTTGTGGGACAACAACATCCAATGCCATTGGGACTCCATCCGATGGGAGTTTGAGAACCCCAATTTGAGATGGCTGCTTGAACCCGACACTACCACTATTCCGAAAGGCAAAATCTGCCGGATGTATGTTTTGGAGCATGTTGACGACACCGTTTGGCTACGCACCACAGTATTCAACAGGTGCAACCCCGAAGGTGTTTATACCCGCTATTGGTTCGTTTGCTCGTTCCATAGCCTTGATGAGTCCATTGAAAGTAGTTTCAGCGTGATGCCCAACCCCAACAACGGCCAAATGACCCTCAACTTCGGCCACCTGACAGGCAACATCGACATTAAAGTGTACGACATGAAGGGCGTACTCATCGACAAACTACAGATTTCCAACACATTGGATTCAGCAACCTACCCATACAACATGAAATCAAGCGCAAAAGGCATTTATTTCTTTGTCGCGACGGGCAAGGAAGGCACTATGGCACGAAAAGTCGTCATCCAATGATAATAATCATCAAAAACAATTTTTGCAAAGTCTAACATATCAATACTCAATATCCATGAACAAAAAATTCAAACTGACGTTAGTAGCATTGTTGCTCCTGCTTTTACCTTTCAAGCCATTCGCGCAACAACCCTACAGGCAATATGCCGACGACGGCATCATGCTCAACTTTTTTGAAATCGGCAACCCCGACCTCCGTTTGTATCTGCTCTACAACATCGGGCTTGACGACAGGTTCTCGCTGCTTGCGGAGGACGAGTACGGCCAATTCATCGTCAATCCGAGCGAAGACCACTTCGAAGGCAATTTCTTTGAGACATTCGAGTCGTTCTACAACAATGCCGCCACCAACTTCCGCATGATTGACAAAGTGGACCTCGACAGGCTCGTTCCTCAATGGAAAGAGCGCGTTCCGGCCATGTTTTTCACCTCAATCACCATGGATTTGGCTTTCAACCGAGCCACGACCGAAAACAACCATTGCGTTGATTCCGACCCTTTCTGCACTTCTGATGTCATCACCTTCAACGCGGCCAACACCAGCCAAACCGCCGACCAGCTTGAAGCACCCGGCGTTTTCGACGACGGCTGCATAGGCTCATCCTACAACCCCTCGTGGTACCACATGAGAATCAACACGGGCGGGCAGTTCATCATCCACATGGAAGGCCACGACCCATGGACCAACGTAGAAAGGGACATCGACTTCTGCATGTGGGGACCTTTCGAGCATCCGACCGACCCTTGCGTTGCCCAACTGACAACAGCCAAAATCATCGACTGCAACTATTCGGCTTCCTATTCCGAAGACATCTTTCTGGGCTATCCCGAAGGCCAGCATGTGCATAACCAGAGCCACGGCACCATCACTGAGCACACCCCCGAAACAGGTGAATATTACATCCTGATGATTACCAACTACTCGCGTGAGCCTTGCGTCATTTCATTCACCAAGACCGAAGGCTCAGGCCCCGGCACCACCGACTGCGGCATCCTGCCTGGCATTGCCACTAACGACGGCCCTTATTGCGTCGGCGAAACCATCACTTTGTCAGTCACCACGCAAGCTGGCGCCACTTACAGTTGGACCGGCCCGAACAATTTCACCTCCACTTCGCAAAGCCCCACCTTACCGAACTGCACTATGGAAATGGCCGGCACCTATACCTGTGTGACAACCGTTGATGGACAAACCACCACCGGCTCGACCGAGGTCGTCATCTATGCCATGCCTGTCGCCGATTTCGAATTCACCGCCGTTTGCGAAGGCACGCCCACCCAATTCACCAGCACAGCCACCACCAACCCATTGGGGCATGAAATCACGAGTTATGAATGGGATTTTGGCGACGGCACCACCGACAGCATCCAAAACCCGACACACACTTACGCCGCTCCTGGCACCTACAATGTGACACATACCGTACAGACGGGTCGCAGGTGCGTAGATGAAATCACCCTGACAGTGACCGTCTATACCATCCCGACCATCACCGTATCATCTAACCCCACTCAAGTCATCTTCGGCGGTACCGCAACCCTCACCGCCAATGCGGCACCCGCAGGAAACTACACTTACCAATGGGAACCTGCCAACATGGTGACCAACCCCAACAGCCAAACCACCCAAACCGTACCCCTCACCTCGTCGCAAGTGTACACCGTCACCGTAACGAGTGTTGACGGCGGCTGCACCAGCACCCAACAAATAGTGGTGAACATGGAAGGCTCCAACATGACAGCAACGGCCACCGCCGAACCCAGCGAAATCTGCGAGGACGGCACGACCACCCTCCACGCCTATCCCATCAACGGCACGGGCAACTATACTTACAACTGGACACCTGCCAACCTGCTCAACAATGCGAGTGTACAGCACCCCATAGCCACACCTCCCCTTGGACAGACCGAGTTTTCCTGCACCATCAGCGACGGCATCGCCACGCAAATCGTCAACGTGACCGTAACCGTTTACCCCAAGGAAGAGCAAGACCTCTATGAATCCATTTGCGCTAACGAAACCTACAACTTCTTCGGCCAAGTACTCAACACTTCGGGCGTTTATACCCACCACTTGCAGACCCAACATGGCTGCGACAGCCTTTTGAGGCTCAACCTCACCGTAAACCCGCTCGATGCTTACGAGTTCACCGTTCCCATTGAGGAAAGTTGCGACGAATACTTTTGGAACCCCCAAGGTCACGAAATCGTAGCAACCGACCATGATGGCCTGACCTACGACCTTTCCGGCGATTATGAAAGGACGTACAAAAACCACATGGGCTGCGACAGTGTTGTGAAGATGCACGTGCAATTCAACTACACGCCCGCACCCACGCCCATCTATCCAATGGACCCGGACAACACAGCTCCCCACTGGGTGGTGACGGCCACCGAATTCCAAATCAACACGTATAGGTTCCATCTTTGGGACACCAATCCCAACTGCTATTGGGACTCCATCACTTGGGAGTTTGAGAATCCCGGGCTGCAATGGCTGCTCGAACCCGACACCACTACGCAACCGAAAGGACAGAACTGCACGCTTTATGTCATGGAACATGTCGACGACACCGTTTGGCTCAGTGCCAAGGCCTACAACAGATGCGCCCCGCAAGGCATTGCGAGCCGTTATTGGTTCGTTTGCTCTTTCCACGGCCTTGACGAGTCCATTTTGAGTAGTTTCAGCGTATTGCCCAACCCCAACAACGGCCAAATGACGCTCAACTTCCAGCACCTGACAGGCAAGATTGGCGTGAAGGTGTATGACATGCGCGGCATGATAATAGACGATTTCCAGACCACTAACTACAACGACTCCAGCACCTATCATTATGACATGAAGTCGAAGGCCAATGGCGTCTATTTCTTCGTGGTGACAAGCAAGGAAGGCATCTTGACCAAAAAAGTCGTAATTTTCAATTAAAATGGAAAAAATTGCGTTGATTTGGAAAAAAGTTGTATTTTAGCGGCATAATTCAAAACTCAACGCCATGAAAACCTTTAGAATCATAGTAGTGCTGCTTGCAGCCTTTTTCGCCGTCAATCCAATCGGACTTGCCCAAGACGCATCGACGCAAGGCACCGAGTTTTGGGTCTCCTTCATGTCGAATGGCCACAAGTACCATTCCTCAGCGCCCAACGACGGCAACTGGGTACTCACCCAAGTGCTCATCAGCGGCAAGCGCGAATGTTCGGGAACCATCGCCAACCCACAGTCGGGCTGGAGCACCGACTTCACTGTGCAAGCCAACAGCATCACCACGGTTCAAATCCCTGATGACGTGGCTTATGTAGATGGCTCTTCTGAGCAAGTGCTGAACCGTGGCCTGAAAATCACCAGCAGCGACACCATCTCCGTATTTTGCACCAACATCGCCCACCTATCGTTTGATGCCTCATACGTGCTGCCTACGCAAAGTTTAGCCGACGACTATATCATCCAAACCTACGACCAGTCGAACAACTCGTCATCGCTGCCGTATGTGAAAGAAAACCAGACAAGTGCGTTCCTCATCGTTGCCACCGAAGACGGCACCACCATCGACATCACCCCAAGCGTGAAAACCTACGGCGGCAGGCAGGCAGGTCGCGAATTTACCATCAACCTGAACAAGGGGCAAGTGTATCAGGTGCGTTCCAACAAGGACAGCAACGAGCGCGACCTCAGTGGAACACGGGTCACCGCACGCGACTGCAAGCGCATCGCCGTATTCAATGGCAACACGCTTACCGCCATACCCCGCACCAGTAGCAGTTATGACCACATCTTTGAGCAAGCCATGCCCATACAGGCTTGGGGCAAACGCTTCGTGGTGACCGGTTCGCTTGAACGCGAGTCAGACTATGTGAAAATCGTTTCTGCCGCCGACAACAACGAAATCCTCAGAAACGGCGAGCCTATCGCCATGCTCGACAATGGCGAGTCGTTCATTTTCGAGATGCGAAGCGTCCCGTCTTGTTTCATCGAAAGCACAGGCCGCTCAGCCGTTTATCTCTACCAAATTTCACAAGGCGGCAACAGCATTGGCGACCCCTCTGTAGTGTGGATTGCCCCCATCGAGCAGCGCATCGACGACATCACTTTCTCCACCTTCAACAACACTTACATCGACATCGACACCCATCATGTCAACATCATCGTCAACACGGAAGATGCCGGAACTGTCTACCTCGACGGTAACCTCCTGCCTGCCAGCAGTTTCTCCCCCGTGGAAGGCACCAACGAATTTGTCTTTGCCCGCAAAAACATATCGCACGGTGTACATAGGCTGCAATGCGCCCACGGTTTCAATGCCCACGTTTATGGCTTCGGCATCGCCAAAGGTTATGCCTATTTGGTAGGCTCGAAGACCTCCGACCTGACCATGAAAGTACACCTCAACGACATGTTGGTCAACAATGGCGACAGCATCAGTCATTGCGCTGCGGAAACTATCACTTTCAGTGCGGAAGTCAACCTGTCGAGTTACGACCTCAGATGGGATTTCGGCGACGGCACCACAAGCTCGCAAAACCCCGTTACGCACACCTATAATGACAACAGACTCTACCAAGCCTCGCTCATCATCGCCACGGACGAAATCGGGGGCTGCATGTTCAGCACGAGCGACACTTCGAGCTACTATATCGATGCCCGCCTACATTACGAATACGATGAGGCCGAGTTGTGCAAAGGCGAAACCTACACGGAACACGGCTTCAATGTGGTCGTCACCAACGACACCATCCTGCGTAAAGCCATCGACAACCCGGAGCATCCGCTTTGCCCCGACAGTCTGTTGGTGCAGATCACGGCATTGCCGGGCTATTATGCCGCCTACAGCGACACCCTTTGCTGGCAGGGAGAGCCGATTACTTACAACGAGCACGGATTCAACATCTTAGTCGACCATCCCGACACCTACACCGAGCAAATCAGTACACCTATTTCGGGCGGTTGCGACAGCATCGTTGACCTGACGCTTATCGTTACCGACCGAATCATCAGTCCCTTCCCTGTCAATCACAGCAGTTGTTCCGAATCCTTCACTTGGAACGGAGTCACCTACACTGAAAGCGGCGACTACGAGCAAATCTTCCCTTCGGTGATGGGCTGCGACAGCATTGTGGAGCTGCACATCATTCTGAACGAAGCCGTTGAAGGCGGCACCGACACCGTCACGGGAAGCTGCAATGCCTACTTCTGGAACGGTCAATACTACGACATGCCCGGCTTCTACACCGACACAGTGCAAAACGTTTTCGGCTGCGACAGCATAGTCCACCTGCAATTGAGCATGGCCCTTGCTCCCGACCCATCTGAAATTCAATCCACCGACCCCAATAACGAAACCCCGCACAGTGTCATCTCGCCCACCGAGTTTGAAATCAAGACTTATGGTTTTACCTTGTGGGACAACAACGAAGGCTCAGAATGGGACTCGGTGGTGTGGAGTTTTGAGAGCAACATCACATGGAGGATTGAGCCTTACGGGGAAAATGGCAGATTCTGCACGGTTTCAGTGAACAGCCGCGTAGAAGACACCGTTTGGCTGAACGCCACGGTTTACGGCCATTGCGAACCCGGCACTGGCATTGAGCGCAGATTCTGGCTCGTTTGCACTTTCTTCGGCCTCGACGAACAAGAGACCCCGATGCAAATCGACATTGTTCCCAACCCCAACAACGGCAAAATGGACATCGTTTTCGGCCAAGCAGAAGGCAAGATTGGAGTAAAAGTTTACGACATGACCGGCCAATTGGTTGACCAATTCGAGCTGATTGGCAGCACAAACAGCCGACATTCATACACCATAAATGACTATCGGAGCGGAATTTACCTCTTTGTTTTCAACGGCAACGGGAAAAACGCCATCCGAAAGGTTGTTGTAACAAAATAATTTTCAAACGATTACAATAAAACGACAAAAAATTGCGTTGCTTTGCAAAATGTAATTCAGAATTCCTTACATTTGCGGTTTAAAACTTAGAATAAAAGAAAGAACCTCTTCAAGAATGGAAAAAATGAAGAAGCACCTCATCAGAACTATCGTTTTCTTATCCGGTCTCGCGCTTCTCAGCTCGTGCATGAAAAACAATCCGGCAAGCAATTCCACAGTCTACTACGGCTACCAGCAAATCCCCAACATCAACGAATACATGCCACAGCGCCTGCTGAACGCTTTTGGCCCTCAGCACCTTTATTTTGGTGACGAGCCGCCCAAGATTGAGGGGAAATTCCTCGTGGATGCATTCCTTTACGAAACCAACATAAAAATCGACTCTCTTTGGCAGCCCCGTACCGGCATGTTGCCCGTGAAGGACTATTTCGATTTCTATGACCAACACCAAGGCATAGCCAAGTATAGGGAAATGAGACCCTACAAGACACAAGTCGGCACGCTGCTCTATATGGAAAACGCGAGCAACGACACGACCTACGACATTGTCAGTGCCAACAACCGATTCGAAAGTTTCATCAACGATAGCATTGCACCTTCCTATTTCAAGAACGGGACACCATCGGTCAAAGACTTCCAGAACATTTACATCATGGGTAACGACCCGTATTTCACCGCCTATTATTATGAGGTGCGCGACATCAGTTCAAAGACCCTGCCGCTTTTGGCCATCATCATCTCAGGCAAGATGGACAAGGAAGCCGTGGTGACAACCGACACGGTAAGCCACAAAACCGACACCGTTTGGCAGCCCATCATCCAAGACTTCAGGATAGGTTCACAGTCGATGTTCTATTACAACAAGGAGACCATCCTTTACGCCCCGCTCATCAACAACGGATCGTTGCCGCTTCCGGGCAACGTTTGGATCTTGAAAAGCGTCGGAGACGTTCATCTTGGAGAATATACTGAATAACTGAATAACTGAATAATTGATTCAGAAACACTAAAACTAAACACTGACAATCAATGAAAAAAGCGAATTTCCTGTTATTCCTCGCCTTTTCCTTCCTTTGCAGCACAGCCGAGGCACAGTTCAACAAGCCCATCAAGCCTGCCTACAGCAGAGTGGCCTCTTCCGAAGCCAAATATAACGTCGGCATTACAGGTGGTCTCAACTCGACATATTGGTTCCACGCTGGCGGAACCAAAACGAAATACAACCAACCTTTCCATTTTGGCATCATTGGAGGTCTTTCCGTTGAACGTATGCTCAACAACAGCAACTCCATCTCGCTCGAAGGCCTGTACGCCATGCGCAACACGCAATTGAACTACGAGGTGCTGAATTTCCCCGTTGGCATCAACCAAAGCAAGAACTTCTATCGCGAGCTTGATGTTGATTATCAGGAAGTCAATGTCCAGGCTCTGTTTACACATTATCTTGGCCAAGGCAATTTCAGGCCTTATATCTATGCCGGTCCGCGCGTCAGTGTGCCCCTTTCGGGAAAGACGGTTTGGCAGAAGACCGAGATATTGAACTACGGCACTGCCAACCAACAACTTAGCCAAACGCCCACCATCGACACGGTTCCCATGACCGCACAAAACATGTGGCAATGGAATCTCGGCGTGGTGGCTGGTGCAGGTATTATGTACAAACTCACCGTTGGAAACTATTATTTCCTCATCAAGGCTGACGTTTCCGCTCACGCTTCGTTGGCCTATTTCACCTTCCTGAATGAATCGCCCTTTGTCCACGCTTCTTTGCTCAACTCATTCACCTACGAAGAGCAACAGGGCACCTCACAGAATGTGATTGGCGCGGGCTACATCGACCCCTACCTTTTGGGCATGAGATTCAACACCGATGCTGCCGTGAAAATCACCTTGATGTTCCCGCTGAAAAAGCAGTTGCAAGGTGCTTGCATCAGGTGGGGCGAATATGATTAATCCATTATAAATCATATCACTATGAAGAAAATTTTACTAACCGTTTTAGCCATTATAATGCTTGCTTTGACGGGGGGCATTGCTATGGCACAAACCTTCAACTATCCCCTGAAAGGGAAACAAGGCTTCAACCTAACGGAAAAGACCCGCGACGGGTTGCACATCACCTACAATCTTGGGCAGATGTCGTTGAGACAACTCGACTATCGTGGCGAGGAAATGTCGGAAATCAGCATTTCGGCCATCGCCATCCCCAATGATGCCGGTCACCCCAACCTCCCCACCGAGAGCCGCATGATGGCCATCCCGCAAGGGGCCACCGCTACGCTCAATGTGGTGAGTTTTGAGACTGAAATCCTCCACAATGTCAACATCGCCCCTGCACTCCGTATCCAGTCGGAGAACGAGGAACCTGACATGAACTATGTGAAAGACATGAACATCTACGGAAAGGATGCGTTCTATCCTGCCGAACCTTTTGTCATGGGAAGTTCGTATATCCGTGGTGTTGAGGCTGTTACGGTAGCCATTACGCCTTTCCAGTACAATCCTGTCACCAAGGAACTGAAAGTGTTCACCAACATTGAACTTTCGGTGAACTTTGAAGGTGGCAATGGGCATTTTGGCGAAGACCGCCTGCGCTCACCCTATTGGGACCCCATCCTCGCCGCCGAATTGATGAATTATGACCAACTGCCCGTCATCGACTATGCCGCCCGTATGCAAGAATGGCAGCGCGGCGGTGAAGAAGGTGCCGAGTATGTGATCATCACGCCCAACAACGACGCTTGGGCAGAATATGCCAACCAACTGAGAGACTATCGCCAACGCCAAGGCATCATCACCAAGGTTTTCCGCCTTGACGAAATGCCCGCCAACAGCACTCAACAAATGAAGGCTTGGTTCCACAATGCCTACAACACATGGGAGATTGCCCCTGTAGCAGTGTGCCTGCTCGGTGACCACGGTTCCAACATGGGCCAATACATCCCCGCCGAAACGGTTCCGCATCCGTTGGGCAGTTGCATCACCGACAACCGCTATGCCGATGTGGTCGGCAACGACAACCTCCCCGACATGGTGTTTTCGCGCCTTATCGCTCAGAACGCCAATGAGTTGCCCGTTTTTGTAGGCAAGCAAATCGAATACGAATACACCAATCCCAACATGGATCCTGACTTCTATTCCCGCCCCATCACCGCTTTGGGCTGGCAAACGGAGCGTTGGTTCCAGTTGTGTTCGGAAATCTTTGGCGGCTACATGCGCAACCTCGGCTACGACACCAACCGCATCAACTGCATCTATTCTGGTCAGCCGGGCAACATTTGGTCGAGCAACCAGAATACGAACATGATTATCAACTACTTTGGTCCCAACGGAACAGGCTACATTCCACAAACCCCAAGCGAACTCGGCGGGTGGACGGGTGGCACGCCTGAGCAAGTGGTGCAAGCCGTTAACCAAGGCGCTTTCTGGCTGCAACACCGCGACCACGGTTTGGAAACCGGCTGGGGCGAACCCGCCGTGCGCAACAGCCATGTCAACCAAATGAACAATGTCGGCAAGTTGCCTTTCGTCATGTCCATTAACTGCCTTACGGGCAAGTTCAACTACAACCAAAACTGCTTCGCCGAGGCTTGGATGCGCCGCACCTACAATGGCCAAAACGCCGGTGCCGTGGGTCTGCTCTGCCCCACCGAAACCTCCTACTCTTTCGTCAACGATGCCTATGTTTGGGGCGTTTACGACCTCTTTGACGGCGACTTCCTGCCCACTTATGGCCCCTTCGCCGCCAACACTGGCAATTGGATGCCCGCTTTCGGCAATGTGGCCGGCAAGTATTTCCTCGCCCAAAGCAACTGGCCCTACAACACCGAAGACAAGGACATCACCTATACCATGTTTACCGCCCACTGCGACGCTTTTCTGCGCATCTATACGCAAGTACCTCAGCAAATGGAAGTTACTCATCCTGAAGTGATTATCGCGGGTTTGGGTGAAACCAATATCACTGCTCCAGAAGGCTGCATGATTAGCCTTGTGAAACAAAACTCCATCGGCGAATGGGACATTATCGCCGTTGTAGAAGCCACTGGCGAACCCCAAAACATCACCTTCTTACCGCAATTGCCGTCCACCGAAATCAACCTTGTCGTGACGGGTCAGAACTACCTCCGCTATGAGGCTGTGATGAGCGTCATCCCCGCCGATGGTCCTTACATCATTTTCGACAGCAAGGTACTCCACGACCAAAACAACAACGACCAACTCGACTTCGGTGAAGCCATCAACCTCGACATCACCTTGAAAAATGTCGGCTCTGAGAACATGGACGCTTTTGAGGCAGTGTTGGCTACCACTTCGGATTACATCACCATCGACAACGGCACGGCACAATTCGGCGACATCGCCCCCAACGGCACTTTGACCGTTGAGAACGCCTTTTCGTTTACCGTGGCCGACAATGTTCCCGACAATACAAGCAACCTGTTCACCATCACCGTGACCAATGGCGACGACGAATATGTCAGCAACTTGACGATGAAATCATACGCTCCCGTCTTCAAGTTGGGCGACATGACCATCACCGAAATCAACGGTAACGGCAACGGACGCTTGGATGCAGGCGAAACCGCAACTCTCAGTTTCCCAATCAAGAACGAGGGCCACGCTGATGCCACCGCCACCGAAGCCGTTTTGGAGATGCTTTCGCCTTACATCACTATCGAGGAAAACCGCGTGGACTTTGAAAATGTCGATGCGGGCGAAACCTTGACGGCCACATACGACATCACCATCAATGAAAACACGCCTATCGGTTACACTTGCCCGCTCCACCTCAACGTGACTTCAGGCCAATACGCCGAACAAAATGATTACATCGCCAAGGTTGGTCTTGTCATTGAGGATTTCGAAAGCGGCGCCTTCGGCGAAGGCTGGAACCAGCAAAACACCCCGTGGAGAATCGTCACCGAAAGCCCATACGAGGGTCAATACTGCGCCAAATCGGGCAGTATCGGCAACAATGCCAGCTCCACCTTGCTTCTGACCCATGAAGCCGGCACAAACGACAGCATCTCCTTCTATTATAAGGTGTCGTCGGAAAACGGCTACGACAAGCTGCACTTCTATATCGACAGCCAAGAAAAGGGCAATTGGTCGGGTAATGTGGATTGGACCAAGGCTGCATACGCAGTTACGGCTGGAAGACACACCTACAAATGGACCTATACCAAAGACGCCTACACCACCAGCGGAAGCGACTGCGCATGGATCGACTTCGTTGGCCTGCCCACCGAGCGTGTGATGGCCGGCACTGCTGGTTATGATGTGACCGTTTGCGAAGGCAGCGAAGCCCAAATTGTGGGTTACGCCATGAATTACAACAACTTGCACTGGACCACATCGGGTGATGGCACTTTCGACAATGCCAACATTGCCATGCCGATTTACATGCCCGGACAACAGGACATTGATAATGGCCAAGCCACGCTGACCCTCACTATCACGGGTAGCCACAATGCCACAATCACCGACGAGATGACGGTTAACATTATCCAAAGCGTTTCCATCAACTCCCCGGTTGGCGTCACCATGTGTGCCGTCAGTGAGCCGCAGCCCGTATGGGTGGAGGTGGAAGGCGATTATAACGACCTAACATGGAGCACCAATGGCGATGGCGTGTTTGAAAACCCGCACGAACCAACAACCAACTACATCCCTGGCCCGCAAGACATCGATGCCATGATGGTTGAATTAAATGTGACGACAACCTCCGAGGCTTGCAGTTCAGCACAGACTATGACGTTCACCTTCAGCGAACCTCCTCAATTAGCTTTGGTTACCGAAAGCATTGAAATCTGCGAAAACGACCCCGCCTCCATTAGCTTTACGCTATCAGGCACCAACATCTATCCCCCTGTTGATTTGTTCTTTGGAGTCACCCTCAACGGCGAAGAGCACATCTTTGAGGTAGCAGGCAACCACAGCATTAATCTGGGCAACCTTGAACCTGGAGAACATGTGTTCAACATCAATTCAGTGCGCAACAATTTCTGTCAAGTCGACTATGAGGATGGTGAACGCACCGTCACCGTCAAAGTGAATCCTGCTCCGACATTGATTATCAACGAATTGCCCGAAAGCATTTGCGAAGGCGAGAGCGTGAATATTGAGTTCAACTTCACTGGTGTGGCTCCTTACTTTGTGGACCTTTCCGAAGCCGACGACTTCACCACTGAAGAAGACACCTACACGCTCACCCTGACGCCAACCGAAAGTTCTACCGTTGTCGTAACAAGGGTCACGGATGCCAACGGATGCGAAAACTACGTTGTACAGCCCATCTACCTCAATGTGAAGCCGCGTGCCGCCCAACCCGAAATCAGCGGCGATGCCGAATTAGATGTACGCCTCACGCCTACAGCCAATTACACCGTCAGCAATGATGTGGAAGTCGGCTTCAGCATCTATCCTGAAGAGGCTGGAACACTGACACCCGCCAACGACGGCAAGTCGGTGATGGTCACTTGGAGCGACACCTACAAGGGTGAAGCCACCTTGACCGCAGCACCCGTTTCGGAGTGCAACAACGGCAACGGAACAATGACCGTCACCGTGAAGAACTCCACCGATGTGGATGAGTTTGGTGTGAAAGCCAACCTCTACCCCAACCCAACCAACGGCAATGTCACCATTGAGGTTGAAGGTATGCAACGCCTCACTGTGGTCAACGAACTTGGTCAGGTGGTTTATGATGCCGAAATGAACGACAGCACCACAATCCTGAATATGAGTCAATTTGGTGTAGCTGTTTACTTGATTCGCATCTATACGGAGAATGGTATTGGTGTCAAGCGTGTGAGCGTAATCAGATGATATTTTTGGATTGGCAGGGGTTTCGCAATATGCGCCAAGGCGCATAAGGCTTCACCGCCTGCCTATTGTCCTCTCACCCCTACGGGGTTCCCAAGTGGAACAAAGTCACGGAGTGACGATGGATATTAGGCAGGGGTGAAATGCAATGAAACCCCTGCCGAAAAACGAAACCACAATTACATTGAACCCCGCAGGGGTGACAGAAAAAAGCGAGGTTGCCATGTCGCAGCCTCGCCAATTACAAGGATATGAAAAAGTGATTTACTTTCGTTGGTGTCAGTCGCCGAGGCGTGTCACACCACCGCGACCCGCTTTGTCGCCTTCCACGACAGGATTGCCATAGTAGCCGATGTCGCCCGAGCCGATGATGCCGTAGGTGAGCTTGCCGTTGACCCGCGCCTTGATGTCGCCAGAGCCAGCAACATTGGCATCAAGGTTTTCGATGTCGCAGGTCAGGACGATGTCGCCCGAGCCAGCCACGCCAGCCTCCGCTTCGCGCACCGTGCCGCCAACGACTTTCAAGTCGCCAGAACCGACAACGTTGCTGTCTAACTTGTCGGCAATCAGTTCATTGCAAACCAAATCGCCCGAGCCAGCCACATTCAATTCGACTTTCTCGGCAGTGACCGTCTTGTGGAAAACGATGTCGCCCGAACCGGCCACATTGGCCTCAAATTTCTCCGCTTCCAAAGGACTGTTGGCATTGAACGTGCCGCTGCCCGCAAGATTGATGTCTTTCAAACTCGGTGCCGTTACTTCGATGACGAATTTCGTGGCTCTTAAACTTGTGTTTTTGTCATCCTTGCGTTTGCCCATCAGCAACTCATTGTCTTTCACTTTGATGTCGAGGTAGTCGAAAAGGTTCTCGTCCACACTGACGGTGCAGGAGTAATTGTCGGCAATCGTGAAGTTGACCGTAGCCGGCAACGAAATCGAGATTTCGTTGAACGCGGTCACATCGATGTTGCGGGTAATGATGTTGCCGTCGCCTTTGATGGTTTTGCCGCCAAGCGATTCCCCATCCAGATTGATGGTGCAGGCATTGAGCGTCATGCTGATGATGGCTGCTGCGATGATTAAGATGTTTCTTTTCATTTTATTGATGTTATACGTTGGTTTTCTTTTAATTATTTAACTACGAATTACACGAATATAACGAATTGATTTTTAGAATTTTGTTCGCAAGCGACCGAATTGTTACGAATTGATTCCGCAACATATTCGTAGAAATCCGCAGCCCTGGCTGCCAAATTCTTTCGGAACATTCGTGTAATTCGTGCAATTCGTAGTTCGTTTCTTCCATGTCTTTGTAGAGTAATACGGACTTGTGCCGAAAAAGTTACAGTTCATACGATTTTTTTATCTCGTCGAGGCCGATGCCCAAGAGTTTCATCTTCTTGACCACTTCGGGCAGTTCCTTTTCGAGGAACTCCTCGCGCATTTGCTTGAGTACGATGTCTTTGGCCTCGGGCGCGATGAAATAGCCGATGCCGCGCTTGTTGTAGATGATGCCCGCTGCGGTCATGGTCTCGTAAGAGCGCATGATGGTGTTGGGGTTCACGCCGAGTTGGATGCCGTAGTCGCGCACCGACAGGATACGGTCGTCGGCCTTCAGTTCTCCGCGCAGGATTTGCTCATAGAGCTGCGAACAAATCTGCAAGTATATGGGTTTGTGTGCGTTGAATTCCATGGCTTAGTATTTTTGCGTCTTGATTTTACGATAGGTGAAGTAGAGCAGCACGGCGGTAATAACGATGCTGATGATCATGCCCCAAATGGTGGCATTGTGCCAAAGGCGAACCACTTCTTCAGCGGGAAGATCCTCAAGGCTCTCTAACCATTGCTCAATTCGGTCACTCGAAACGACTAAGAGACCGAAAAGCATTGAAAACAGGTAGGAAATGCCAAGGTAGCAAGCGAATGTCTTGCCGGCCTTGTGCTTCTTGAAGAGCATATTGCCGAGCATGAAGAGGGCAGCCCATTGGATGATGCCCATATAAAGGGAAGTGCGTATCACACCAATGGGAAACAAAGACGCAGCAGAGATGCTCAACTCGCCCATTTGCACAACACCTTCATTATCAGTCATCATGCGGGAGACAATCTCGTTGAGCGTGTAAAGGCGTATTGGCTTGTCGAAACCACCAAAAGGGAAGAGCGACAGCAGCGTATCGACCAAATAACCACCAAAGAACACGACAATGGGCGTCACGATGGCGCAATAGAGGAACATGCTGACGAACTTCTCCAAAGAAGAAGCGGGCATCATGGCGAAACCCACTCCCTCACGCGAAAGGTTGGCATTGCCATAGACCTTGGAAGGCACCATCAACATGGCCAACGCTGCAGAGGCAACAATGATAGCGAAACGACTAGCTCCATCGGCTGATTTGCCAAACAAGAGCGTGAAAATCCATAATATGGCGGTCATGCAACATAGCACGATAAGTGTGGAGCCAAAGTTGCGAATGTACATCTTGCCGTCCTTCAGCAAGAGGTTCTTGAAACGGTTGAAACTGAATGTGTTATTCATGATTATTTCCTCCTATTAGTTGAAAAGTTGTTTGATGGTTTGCTTGTTTTTCATCACAGTGTTGAACAGCACCTCGATGCTGACTTTGCTGTCCAAGCCTTCAGGATTGCGGATGACGTTGACGTAGCCGCCGGGAATCATCTCGCTATAGAGCGCGGTGTCGTCCTTCTCCATGCCGTAGTCGAAGTAGAGGCGGTCGGTGATTTCGCGGAACGAGGCCTTCAGCAGAACCTCGTCGTGGTCGAGGATGATGATGGGGTCGATGAGGTTTTCCACATCCTTCACCTGGTGGGTGGAGATGATGATGGTGCGGTTGTCGTTGGCGTGCTTGGCGATGACCTGACGGAAGAGGGTCTTCGAGGGGATGTCAAGGCCGTTAGTGGGTTCGTCAAGGAGCAAATAGTCCGTGTTGAGCGACAAGGCTGAGGCAATGAGGCACTTCTTCTGCTGGCCAAACGACATTTCGGCGTACTTGCGCGTCGGATCCACGTCCAATTCCTTGCAGAGTTCGAGGAAAAGGCTCTCGTCGAAGTTGGGGTAGAACACGCCCAGCTCCTTTATATTATTAATAGGTGTGCCCTCCGGGATGGCGAAGTCTTCCGAGATGAAGAAAATCTTTTGGAGGGTTTCGGGCAAGCGGTCGAAAGGTGCGATGCCGTCCACCTCGCAGGTGCCGGCGGTCGGCTTTTGCAAACCGCTAATGAGTTTCAGCAGGGAGGTCTTCCCCACTCCGTTTTCGCCAAGCAGCCCGTAGATGTTACCCTTCTCGAAGCCGAGGCTGATGTTTTTGAAGACTGGCTGACTCTTGTAGCCGAAGTCTAAGTTGTTGATTGTAATCATGTTGAATTGTTTATTGTTGAACTGTTTAACTGTTATTTGTCTATGTTTTTTAGTGTATTAGTTGATTAGTACACTGCAAAAGTACAACATTTTTCATTACTGTCAAGAGAAAAAGTGATTTTTTTTGAAAATTTTCGATTTTTTTTGTCACGAAACCTGAAAAACATTCAAAACAGAGGTAATAAAACAGGCAACGGCTCCCAACTGGTCGCCGTTGCACCGCCGCCGTATGGCGGCTGGGAAAGGAGCCGGTTGGCGACTTTCTTTGCCCAAAAGGGTTTGTGGGTTTTGATAGTTTTGTGACCAAACACAAAAGAACCTTGACCAAAACTCGAAAAAAATCGGAGTTTTGGTCAAGGTTCTTTGAATAATGAAGGGAATGATTACTTCTTGATGCTCAAAATCACGCCCAAAGCCACGCCGAGGAAGGCCGCAAACAACACTTGAAGCGTAGGCGGCAAAAGGAAAGTGATGGTGTGTGCCGGATACCAGAACAGCGGAATGGTCTTGGCAAAAACGAAACCATATTGGATGTCCCAGTTAATTTTCTTCGAAAGCGTTTCCCTGATTTTCAGCGGGCTACTGAAAAAGCCTTTCAGCGTTCCACCTGTCTCAGAGATATGGATGTCCGTAATCTTGTGGAAGGTCATAAAGACCGGGGCAAACAAGGTGTTCATCAACACGCTAATGCACAGCGCGACAAAGGCTTTGCCCCAACTCAAATCACCAGCAAACCATTCGGCAGCCTTGCCGTTGAGGTGGAAACCTCCGTCGAGCAACTTCACAGTTCCCGTCTTGAATATTGTCATGGCAGAGGCAATGACAACACCCAACACGCCCCAAACCAGCATTTTAGGCAGCATACCGAAGCCTTTTTTGAGATAAATGCCCTCGCGGATGCGCAAGGCCAACATCTCGCCAAAGGTGCCGAGGATGGCGAACTTAAAGAAACTCATCAGCAGGCCGTGGTTGGCAGTGGTCGTGTTGAACCAATCCCACGCGCCCGGGATGAAAGCGAAGCCGCACACCACGGCGGCCACAACAATAATTGTGATAAAATCTGATTTTTTCATATAACTTATTCTATTACAATTCGTTCTGTCTTATTTCCAATTTTCAGCAAATACAAGCCCTGTGGCAGTTCAGTTTGGATGCGCAA
>Ga0326514_10000946_pt1 | contig 19101 bp, 22 predicted proteins | sample 3_2548_0518_D_FD_203653 | JGI IMG/M metagenome (GOLD analysis project Ga0326514, IMG submission 203653) | Bovine rumen microbial communities from UC Davis, California, United States - 3_2548_0518 | ecosystem: Host-associated > Mammals > Digestive system > Stomach > Rumen | place: USA... | reverse complement strand
GGCGGGTGAACTGCGCCGCTATGTTGCCAGAGATGTATGATGGCTGAGGGCTGAAGGCTGATGTTGCCATGCGGATGTGCTCTTCCATCTTCCATCTTCCGTCATACTTCCATCATATCGGCTGCAAAGTTACGAAGATTCTGCAAGACTGGCAAGGGTGCGCGGTTGTGAATTGACGTGGAGTTGATTATGAATTGATGGACGAGAGGCCGCAAACGCCCTGCACATCGGCGTTTCGCGGCACAAAGATTTTCCGGCTGTGAGTTGGCGGCTTTCCATTTCCGCGCCGAAAAAATTTGCTAATTCGGTCTTGTAACTCGCTGATAGTCAGCAGGTTTCGCGCAAAAATCGCGGTAAAATCGCGGTAATTATGCGCTCTCTTTAGAACTTTAGTATGTTTTTACTATAAAATTAAATTGAAAAATTTCGCAAAGCGTATATACTATACTATATAACTTATTGATTATGAGTGTCTTTTCTTCTTTTTCAACTCCAATTTTATTTTATTTGGGGTGCGGGGAATTTGTCGTGCTGGTGACGGTTAGAATATATGTTTTAAATATAGAGAGAAAAGTTTTGGGTGTTTTTGGCCTATTTCTCTCCCTGAGCGCGCAGACAACTTGTTAAATATTTGATTTTCAAGCGGTTGCAATTTGTGAACTGGTATGCCATAGTTCTCCCTAATTCAAGCGTCAATTCACATCGTTTTGTAACTGCTTGATTTTCAGCGGTGTTTTGTTGTGAGTTGATTTGAGCAGGCTTCTCCCTCAGTGCGCAGTCAATTCACAAGCGCACGAGAAACTCTTTTTAACGCGAATTTCAACGAATGGGTCACGAATTATTCACAAATATTTTGTAACTTTGCACCGTTATTACGATTTACCTTGAATGGCTAAGAACACGAAGATGCCGGCGATTGCCTGGCTGCGGGTGAATGAATGGATGATGGGGTGGATGAGTTATGAACTTGGAGGCAAGATGATGGTGAACGGCCGTCGCGTGGTTTGTATGCAGCATCTGGACGGCGTGCGCGACATCCTGCGCATGGAGACCGTCGACGACACGGAGCTGTCGCCGGACCTGCCGGTGGAGCTGTCGCTGTCGGCACAGCGCTACAGCATGCTCCAGGCCGCGATGACGCTGAGCCCGGAGGCTGCGGAGCGCATGTATCACCTGTCGTCGGAGGAGCTGCAGGATTTTGTTCCGATAGAGGTGCCGCGCGTGAGGCTGACCGAGGAGGGGCTGCTGCGCCCGTGGGGCGGCGACACCATGTTCGGCGGGAAGCAGGCCAAGGAACTGGTACGCCTGCTGAGAGAGGCGTTCTGGGAGGGCGTCGAGCTGTTTGCCCGTCGCTATGCCCGCGAGCATGAGGGCGAGGCGTATGCGCAGGAGGATATGATCGTGGCGTTCTGCCGGGAGACGAAGACCAGCGAGCTGCATATCGAGGCCATCAGGAGGGAGTGGCAGAGAAGATGTAAGAGGGCTGAAGGCTGACGGAAGATGTAGCCGCCACAAAAAGGGAACTTTTTACGGACGCATATTATCTCCCTCGAACAGGGCACAGTGGGTGATGGCGCGGAGACGACTGAGCACGTCGTCGCCGAAGACTTCCTGAATGGACGACTGGTAGAGGACAGGGCGGGCGGCTACAGTGTAGAGAGAAGTGGTGATGACGAGCAGTATGCCACGCTGCTCGGCGGCATCGCAGAGTTCAAAGAACGGACGACGCGTGGTGGCGTAGTTCTTTGCTATAGCGTGCTCGGGGGCCAGGCCGTCGATGACCACACAGCGCTTGCGCAGCAGCTGGTCGATGCGCCACTCACGGGCCTTGTTGTCGTAGAGCATCATCTCCTGTGCGGTGACGACGGCGGTGTCCTGGATGCCGATGAGGTTAGGCAGGACATGAGCACAGACGAGCGACTTGCCCGTGCCGGGGGTGCCGAGGCAGAGCAGTCCGCGCCGGTGGTTATCGCGCAGCCAGCCGGCCACCATGTCGTAGCCAGGCAGCCATTGGGGGGCGCGACCGTTGAGCCGCTTCAGTTCCTCGCGCAGTCCGTCCTCCAGATCCACACGGGCGTTTGGGTGCTGGATGTGGGGTATGCCGTTGCCGAGGTTCAGTCCGTGCTCCTGCATGTAGGTGGTCATGTCGGTGTAGGGCGGCTCTGTCATAACGCGATACTGCAGTCCCACACCGTTTCCGAATACGGAGGAGAGCGCCCATGAGAGCATCTTCACGCCATACTGCTCCAGGTATTCATAAACATACTTGCTGGGCACCCGGACGAGGAGTGTCTTCTGCTCGGGGTCGAAGCGCTCGAACTGGAGGCAGTCGAACCATGTGTTATATACACGCTCATTGTTGAGCTGCTTGCGTATCATCGCCAGTGCGGCGGCGAACTGTTGCTGGGGATTGTTTACTACCATAAGGCGGGGCTATCTTCTGAAGGTGAGGGGGATGGGGACTGCGGTGATACCGCAGTAGACGGGGCGGGAGCGGGAACTTCCTCGGCGGGGGTAAAGAGGTCTTGGAGTTCGTTCTTGCAGAAATTGGAGAGCGAATTCTTGGCAAAGTCGTGGATGGCGGTGCGGCGGTCGGCGGCATAGCGCTTCTCTATGTTCTGCCGGCGGGTGTCAGTGGTGGCCGTCTGGAGGGCAGCGTCGCGCTCGGCATCGAAGGCGTCGAGACGGCGGCATACCTCCCACTGGGGCTTGCGGCTGCTGAGTCCGTCGATGATATAGTCCACCTTCTCTTCGAGTTGCTGCAGTGAGCCGGAGGCGATGCGAGTGTAGGAGAGTGCCTTGTCGTAGTGCAGGTAGAGCTGCTCGGTCATCTTGCCGATGATGCGCCGCTGCTGTGCGTTGATGTCGCGCCCGTCCTGTATCTGCCGGCCCAGCGATGACACATGTAGGGTGAAGATGATGCGGTCGGCCACCTCTACGCGGGTGTTGCGCGAAGTATCGGTGCGCTTCGTCACCTCTATATCCAGGTTGTACTCTACGCGCGGCGGTGCCGATGTCGTGCCATCGTCGGCGGGTTTCGGGGCCATGCGCAGGAAGTCCTCGCGGATGGGTTCGAGCACACGCTTCTGGAAGAGCGACAGCTTGGGATAGACGCCCATCAGGACGTGACGCTCGTCGGGAGCGTTGATGCGCACGGTATGACTGTGGGGCAGTTCCTGGATGACGTTCTTACCGCCGTCGGGATTCTGGTCGATGCCGAGGGTGGTGCGCAGTGCCGTCCACGAGAAGTCAAAACGGGTGAAGCCGCGCGACCAGTAGAGCGAGAGGAACCAGTAGAGACGAATGCTGTACTTGCACTTGAAATCGAGTGTCACGTCAAGGTAGTGCCCATAGCGGTAAGGGTCGAACAGGCGGTCGGCCACCAGTCCGCTCATACTGATGGCGATGGCGGGCTTGCCGGTGTACTCCCAATGAAAGAGGTGGTTGGGTGCAGAGGGCGGCACGGGGTCTACCCCACCCTTTGCGTTGCGGTGGGCTGCGGGGTCGTTCCACCGCTTCACGGCTCCGAGGGCCGTTGGCTGAAAGAGTTGCTTCTTGGTGGTGGAACGTCCGTTGCGCTCGTCGTCGAACTCCCATTCCACGTTGATGTCGCCCATCTTCATCACCGTGTCGAAGGCTTCCTGATAGTGGCGCGGCGCAATGCCGAGGTCGCGCAGGGGGAAGCGGAACTCGTAGTCTCCTAAGTCGGTGAACTGCGACTGCGACTTCTTGGTAATCTTTCCTGCTTCCTCCTCGAACTGCAGCATGAGCTGCCCGTCGGTAGTGCCGTTGGACGTCATGTCGATACGCTTGCGGACAAGCGCCTGGATCTTGTGCAGCACGGCATCGACAATGGCCAGTTCGGTGCGGGTGATGCCGCCACTGCGCTCGCCGTCGGCTCCCGACAACTTGCCGCCGTAGCGTGCCACGGCGAAGGCGATGGGGATGATGACCGAGCCGTCCTGCTGGAGCGGTACGGTCTGCTTCTGTCTGACGGGCTTTGCAGCCTCTTTCTTTTTTGTTGGCATAGTTGTGTAGCTGTTTGATGTCTGATGTATGAGGGCTGATGGCTGAGCAACTGCCCGTTTGTTTGTTGTAGCGGTTGCAAAGATAGGCATTATTTTTTTAACCACCAAATTATTTCTCACTTATTTTCAAGTGATTGTGATTTTATTATACGGAATGTTACGACCTTGCGGTGGCAAACTTTCTGATAATTGGGCGGTTATGCAGGGGTCGTAACTTTTTGGGTAATCTCAGACTATTGCTTTTTGTTACGAGGTAGGCTTTTTGTTACCACCCACCGTGAATAGATTGCTTTTTGTTACGAGCCCCGCTGCATGGCTATTGCTTTTTGTTACGACCTTTATTGCTTTTTGTGCCGACCCCAGTCGGAGAAACGTTGCTATTTGTTACCGGCTTTTATGCTTTTTGTTACCACCCTTATTGCTATTTGTTACGACCTTTATAGCTTTTTGTTACGACCATGTACGTTAACCTGCTGATAATCAATACCAACTTCGGCCTTATATTATTATAATCTCTAAAATCGTTAGAAAAGAATAAGACATAAAAACAGATATAATAAATATCACTTATATGATTTTCTTTCTGCTCTTAATAAATAGGAAAGCGATATAGTCTTTTGTTCAGAACTATCCGGGCTGACAAAATGGGGTCGTAACTTTTTGCATAATTTTTGCGGCACATGCGTTGGGGCTCGAATCGCCGAAAGTCCTTTGCCAGCGGGAAGGTCGTAACATTTTTGAGATATTTGCCCCTTGCATATATATGACTGCTGCACTATATTGCGGGCATGGCAAAGAATTACAGAACTTCTACGACAGCTGTTCAGAACAGCGGCAAAGATAAGGAGTATGAGAAACATGTATGCGGCGAGTGCAAACGCTGCACGCCCGTTACGAAGTTTAACACACTGACTGTGAAGGATCGGCGCCCGACGCTGGGGCGATGTCCGGAAAGTACGTGTAGTGTGCTGCTGTCGCAGCGGGCGTGCCCAAAGTTTGAGTTATAGGCGGCTACTGGTTCTTGCGGCGCTTGGCGGCCACCTTGTCTTTTTCCCAGCCGTATTCGCTGTCGAGAGCGGCTGCTTCGTCGAACTGTTCCTGGGTGATAAGTCCCTCGGCCAGCAGACCGCGCAGGAACCAGCGGCGGCCTATGTGCTTAATGGTCTGGTTGTAGGCGGGGACATCCTTTGAGTTGTACTTCACCTTGATATCGACGATCTGCTTGATGCTCTCGGGGATGGCCACGGTGATGAAGCACGGCTTGTCGGCAGCAAGGCCGGTGGGGGCTGGGGATGGTTGCGTGATATGCTTTGGTTCCTCTGTCTGCTCGATTGCAGTGACAATGTATGTTTTCTTGTTCTCCATAAATTTGTGTATTTAAATTGTGAATGACGTTACTTCTTCTCGTAGGTGGTGGTGAGCTGCGATGCCATGTCGCGGAAGCGCTGATAGTCGTCGTCGGTGATGACGTGCTTGGCGTGCAGACCGTCGATGATGAACAGGTATAGGGCGCGGTGCTTCGGGGTCTCAGTGTCGATGCAGTAGCGCTGCAGTGCGGCGAACACCTCCTTGGGCATGATGGTGGTGGCCTTCTTGGTGGGGAAGTCGGGACTTGCCTTGGCGGTGGCGTTCCGGGTAGAATTTGCCTCGGTGGCTACTGTGGACGGCTCTACCCTACCCTGCTCAGGTTGTACGTCTTCCGGCTGTTGGTTCTGCACTTCAGCTGGTGCTGGCTGTTCGTTGGTAATTCCTGCCACGGGTATGCTCTCGGCACTGGCCAGCTCGGCATCGAGTCGGTCGTTCAGTGAACGGCGGCGCGGTTGTTCTTTCTTTGTTGCCATGATGTTATCGCTTTTTTTGATTGTAAGACTTTCTTAAAATATCAGCCTATTATTAGATATTTTTGAAATATCAGCTTATTCTTAGATATTGACTTATTGTTGCACAACCGCACAACTGCAAAAACGTGCGGCTGTGTGGTTATGCTATTTTCCCCACCGCTTCAGGTACTCATCGGCCAGGGCAATAAAGTCCTCGTCGGCATGGCCACGCTTGCGGCGGTAGGAGAAGATGTCGTGGCAGATGCCTGGCTCCTGGTCGAAGTCGCGGTCCTGCGAAGAGGGCACGTCGTTGGTGCGGCGGATGGTAGTCTTGAACACGTCGCCCTCGTCGCGCAGCAGTTCCTCTAAACTCTTGGCGGAGTTCAGACGCGAGTCCTTCTTGGTGAGCAGCACGCCGTGGATCTGCAGGGCGGGGTTCGACACCTTTTTAATCTTCATAATCTTTCCAATGGTCTTCACATAGCCATCGACGGCCAGCGGCTCCAGTTCCACGGGGATGATGATGCCGGTGGCGGCGCAGATGACGTTGACCGTCACACGGCTCATGGCGGGCTGAGTGTCGATGAAGATGAAGTCGAAGCTGCTCTCCCACTCCGTCAGTCCTTCGCCTGTGTGGTCGTCGATGGGCTCGGCAAAGAGCGCCTTCAGTACGCGCACGGGGTCGGTGACGTCGGCAGAGTTAAGATGCACGTCGGCATCCTCCATGCGTGGCGACGATGGTGTGTAGTACAGTCCGATGGCGTTGCGATAGACGGGGATGTCCTGACCGAGGCAGATGGCATTGAAGATGGTAGGCTCGCCAGGGGCCGTCTTAGTACCCTCGCGCTGCGGGTCCCACCCTACGGAGAGGGATAGGTTACACTGAGGATCGGTGTCGATGACCAGTACGCGGTAGCCCCGATGAGCGATGGCCGCTGCGAGGTTGAGCACTGTAGTGGTCTTGCCTGCCCCACCCTTGTTGTTAGATACGGCGACGATGTGTCTCAGATGTGTAGCTTTTTTACGTGTCATAATTGTGTAGCTTTTATATTATAATAATGTGATTTGTTTTGCGGTTTTGCAGTTATGCGGTTGCCCAGATACTCGGCTGCACGGTTGTGCGGTAGGGTGGTTGTGCGGTTACGCTGTTGTGTGGTTATGCAGATATGCAACCGCACACTTGTGTAGCCGCCAAGCTGTGCGGTGCTGCAAATGTACAATTATACAACCGCACAGCCGCATAACCGCACAAATAGGCGATTGCAGCGTTATGTGGTCGTGCAACTGCACAACTATGTAATATTGTAATTGAGCGGTTATGCGGTTACTTGTTCCTGTATCTGTGCAAGTATGCAACTCTGCGATTGCGTAAATATGCGACCGCCGAACCGCACAACTGCACAACTGTGTGAATACAAAACTCCCAGTGATGGGATGTAACGAACCATGTTTCATTATTTCGTGTAGCTTAAATAAATGTTATGCTCGTTTGCCTGGCGTTGTAGTTGAGCCCTGCTTGGAGCAGTTTCGTTGTAGCGATGGCAAAGATAGGAATAATTTTGCAACCGCACAACTTTGCAACCGCAAAACCACAAAGTATTATGATAAATTAACTTTGCGGCTGCACAATCGGGCGGTTGTGTGGTTAGGTGGTTGCATGGTTATGCGGCTATACGGTTGGGCAGTTGTGTAGTTATGCGGTTGAAATTAGTCATCTTCCATCAGCCATCTTTGTTGCCCTTGCATTTGGATTATGTCTATACTATCTTGGGCGAAAAGACAAAATAGACGGCGATATGATTAAGAAGATACTTGTGCGCGATTACCTAAAAGGGTATGGTGATATGACGGCTGAGGAGCGTAAAGCGTTCGTCGGCAGGGTGGGGGAGTGGTTGACCCAGAATGGGGCACGGCTGCTGACGCTGACGGACAGGCCGATGGCCCGAAGCCAGAGCCTTATGACGATCACGACGCGGTGGACGGTGGAGGACTGCCGGGCAATGGCGGATGGCATCATGCTGATGTCGGCACTCGTAGGCGTAGCCGACACGTGGCTGCCGACGCAGATCTATATGCGGTCCGCATACCGGGCCGTGAGGCAGGTGTATATTATTCTGAATAGTTTGGTTGGTGTCGGCGTGAAAGGAAAGGCCGATGGACTGAATGTGACGATAAATCCGATAACTGGGGCTCCGATGCCCAAGACGAACAACGCCACGACAAGCGAGAGGGGAGCGGCTGCGCACTACAACCATGAGCCAAAACGCGCCGCCGGAGCCGGAGCGTGCAAACCGCAGGCACTCCCCTCTTCTGTTGGGGCGACAGCCAGTCCTGGCAGTAAGAGGCAGGGCGGCGATGCAATCGCCACACAACAGACAAAGAAGGAACATCAGCCAATTCCCGCTGTCGCGCCTACCCGTAGCTTTTCAGCCATCAGCCATCAGCCATCAAGCGGGATGGTGCCGGCACGCCCGAAGCATATCGACCAGTACGTCCATCTGTTGCCGAAGGCTACGCAGGAGAGGGCCTCGCAGTATGGCGAGCTGATGCGGCAGTTGGGCGAGGCTCGGGATAATATGCAGCTGCTGATGGACGACGACCACGCAAGCGCAAAGAGCCGCGAGCAGTGGGCGAAACAGGCGACGCGCATCGATAAGCAGGTACGGGCGATACGTGAGGAACTGGACCGGGAGTGGGAGAAGGTGGCGGAGAGCGGTCGCGTGGTGATTGATGACCTGGGGATGGCGCATCTTTTAAATGAAGAATTAAGAATGAAGAATGAAGAATTTGCTACCGCCGGCGAAAACTCATCCATCAGCCATCAGCCTTCAGACATCTCCTCCGAGCAGAAGAAGCGCCGCCGCGACCTACGGAAATGGCTCATCGACCTGCGACGCGGCAAAGAGGGGAAGGACAGGGAGAGACGCATAGAGCAGTGGCGCGTGAACTGGCAGGAGTACCTGACGCTGGAGCCAAAGGAGAAGGCTCTGGAGGACGAGAAGATTCTGGAGGCAGCAAAGCACTTCGGGATTGACATCGGCGGAAATACCGCCGAACACGAGACTGACGCGGACGGGGTGAAGAAAGAATAACGAAACAAGATTGGCTGTTGGTGTAATGGTAGCACGCATGACTCTGGCTCATGAAGTGTGGGTTCGACCCCTGTACGGCCAACGATAACAACACTAAAACGGAATAGACTATGACTTTTCATTCAATAGTGCGCAGCTGGTGCAAGAGATACCCGCCGATGCGCGACAGGAGAAAGAACCGACGGTTCTATATCGCCAAAAGCATTGACGGCGTGAGGTCGATGCCGAAGAGCATTTCTACAAAGTTCTCGCCCTGTGTCGTGATGGAGGCAGGCGAACAGGGCGAGATAGACGGCGGACTGGCAACGTGGAACTACCCCGTGTATTTCTTCGTGAGAGCGGAGCGGCAGGAGGACAGCGACGCGCTGGCTGTGGCGTATAAGGAAGCGACGTATCACGCGATGCGCTTCTATGCGTGGCTGAAGCGAAGACACGAGGAAGACTCGCCGAACGGAGATTTTGGACGCATCAACTTAGAGGATCGCTTATACGTGGAGCCGATAGGACCTCTGGAGGACGGATGGGCAGCGGAGATGATACAGTTTGAGAGAATGGAACCGATAGAACTCTGCGTGGATGACGAGCTGGATCCGGAGGACTTTATGCCAGAGGAGGAAGATGACGGCGAGCAGCCCGACGGGGATGCGCCGGGAACGGAGGAGGAAGACGACGGGGAGCAGGGATAGGGCTGCTGTAATACAGCAGCATACGGAACGAGAAATGATAATGGGCGATATGGAAACGACGAATAGGAAATGCTGTCTGAACTGCCAGAACAGGACGCAGGGCAGCGACGGACATAGAGGGTGCTTGCTCAATCCCGACATGCGGGTGAATGGGAGGATGGTGTGTGAGGAATGGAGGAGTGACGACCTGAAGGAATGGGGCGTCGCTAACGCTCCTTGAAATTATTTTTAAAATTAGTTTTAAAATTATTTTTGAGGATTTCCAAGACAGGCGCTTTAAGAATTTTAATAATAATTTTAATAAGAATTTCGAGCCGACAGGCGACCAATATATGAAAGAAGACAATGAAGAGAAGGCTCCGCTGAAGGTGACGGACATCGACGCACTGAAAGAAAATGTGCGGATGGCGGTGGAGGAGTTTGCCGAAAGGTGGATCTCGATGCCGGGGTTCGGGCTCGACGTTGAGGTTATGAGCGTGAGCCAGTTGCGGGATGCTATGGGGCTAAGGGCCTCTATCGACTGGGGCGACCCGTGGCCGGCAGCAGAGAAGGAACTGATAGCGCATGGATTCCGGTGGCACTGGCTTGGCGGGCAGCGGGTGATGTATCTCCGAGAGAGGGAGGATTTCGTGCCGGACACGGGGTGGGAGCAGGCGGAGGAATTGGAGGATTGAAGAATAACGGGTCGGGCTTTGCCCTCAAAATTTACTAAAAATTAAACTGAAAATTTTCAGAGTAATTTTCGGGTAATTTCGAGCGAAGCGACCAATAAAGACAAACAACCCGGGCTTGAAGCCCATAGTATTAACTTAATTTTTAACGACAATGAAAAAGGATTTTTTCGCAAAAGTGATGGGGGTGCTGCTGATGGCAGTGATGGCCCTCGTGTGCAGCTGTAGCTCCTGCAAGGGAGAGGTAGCTAAGATTGATGACCCCGTGGTGGTTTACCATGACTACGACGGGGCGGTGCAGGACTTTACTGCAGGCGTGAGCCATATCCAGGCGCTGCACCGCCAGACAATGTACGGGCTGATTCAGCACCTGCAGGACGAGGGGCACACGATTGCCCTGAACGGCAAGTACCAGTGGCGCAACAGTCGCGTGATACTGAACGACACGGTGACGATGGAGAACATCGACGACCTGCATGTGGTGGCGGTGAACGATGTCTTTTTCTATTGGGACAGCCAGAAGGGACCGATGGTGCAGTACATCAACTCGCACGTGAAGTATGGTGTGCAGATTCCATACCCTATTAACGATGTGTGGATTGAGGATGCCGACATGAGCGAACAGCCGATTAAGATTTCTGCCGAGCAGGCGCTGATGAGACTGAAGGAGTGGAACGGCATACTTCCCAAGGACTGCAACTTTCTCACGCTACGCTATCCCGTAGGACCGAAGGACTGCAACGTGCAGTGGGTGTTCGGCGATGTGTACGACGTGCTGTTTATAGACGCGGTGACTGGCGAAATCAGAGATTACGACCCGGCGTTCTCGCGACAGTAACGGGGATGGGCGATATAGCCCCACGACGGGGCTGACGACGGCCCATCCCCCACAAAAGCTCGACGGTCTCTAAAACCGTGACGAGTTGCTCATATTTCAGAAATTTACTATCGCAGCGGCTCCTGCCGCCTTATGTCATCCTCGGCATGGGCCGCTGCGAATACTTACGACGATGGCGCGATACAATCGCGCTGCAAAAGGCGAAGCAATATGACAGACGAAGAAAGACTCCGCAGGAATACGGAGAAGGCTTACCAAGAAGCACTGCGTGCAATGTTCGACCTCGTGAATGCTATCACTGAGGAGCGTAATTATTATCGTGAGAAGTCTAACGCAATGAATGGATAGACTATGGCGAGAGACTGGAAAGGCGGAAGCGCCAGCACCTTCAAGACTATCGGGGCATCGAACCACTGCGAGCATGAGCGGGCGGACAAGGATTACTACGCCACGGAGCCTGCGGCGACGGACTGGCTCTGTCGCATCGAGCACTTTGACGGGCCGATACTGGAGCCGTCGTGTGGAGAGGGACATATCTCGCGGCAGCTCATCAGGGCGGGGTACGAGGTAGTGAGCCGTGACCTGGCAGACCGTGGGTATGGCGAGGTGGCCGACTTCCTCGCGCCGGAGAACACGCGGTGGGAGGGCGACATCGTGACGAACCCGCCGTATGCCTTTGCGCAGGAGTTCGTGGAGAAGGCGCTGGCGATCATCCCGGAGGGCAGGAAGGTGGCGATGTTTCTGAAGCTGACGTTCCTCGAAGGGAAGCGCCGTGCGGCGCTGTTTGAAAATTACCCCCCCCCCGAAGGGTGTGGGTCAGCCATGCACGGCTGCTGTGCGCTAAGAACGGGGACTTCGAGCATTCACCTGGGAGCGCCACGGCGTATGCCTGGTTTGTGTGGGAGAAGGGGTATAAGGGAGCGCCGGAGGTGAGGTGGTTTAACTGAGGGCTGCGGAAATACCGCAGCATACTGAACATAAACAACACAAAAACGATGAAGATATTGGAACTATTCAGCGGGACGGAGTGCCTGAGCAACGCCTTCAGGGCGAGAGGGCATGAGTGCTTTACGGTGGACTGGGACGAGAAGTTTCCTTCCTCGCTGCATATCGACATTATGGAACTGACGGCGGAGCGCATCCTGCAGGAGTTCGGACAGCCGGACGTCATCTGGGCGGGCTGCGACTGCACGACGTTCAGCGTGGCGGCGATAGGCTTTCACCGCATGAAGGACCCTGTGACGGGTTCGCTGCTGCCGAAGACGGAGAAGGCGCGGAGGGCGGACGAGGTGAACCGGCATACGCTGGCACTGATGCGCGAACTGCAGCCGAAACTGTGGTTCATAGAGAACCCGATGGGCGGGCTGCGGAAGATGGACTATATGCAGGGACTGCCGCGATATATGGTGACGTACTGCCAGTACGGGTTTCCGTACCGAAAGGCGACGGATATATGGACGAACCACCCCAAGCCGGAGTTCCTGCCGCCGTGCAAGAATGGCGACCCCTGTCACCAGCGGGCACCACGGGGCTCGAAGCTGGGACTGCAGGCTATACAGGACAGGGCGGAGCGGTCGAAATACCCCCCCCCAATTATGCGAGCATATCGCGGATATCTGCGAGAGGGAACTGGGATAGGCTGCGGAAATACCGCAGCGTACTGAACGAGAATACAACAACACATTAAAAACGAGATAAAGACATGGCAACGACTTACAGACAAGGCTCGAAGGGAGCGATAGTAAAGCAGATACAGAAGGTGGTGGGGGCATACCCTGACGGTATCTGGGGAGCGGTGACGACCGAATGTGTGCGCCGCTGGCAGGTGGCTCACGGACTGGCAGCCGACGGCATCGTGGGCGTAAAGACGCTGGCGAAGATGGGGCTGCAGGCGACAGCGCAGGCGGTGACACCATCGGCAAAGGCATCGACGATAGAAGGACCTAACGGCATCGTACTGAAGAAATCGCGCCGGCGCATCGACTACATCGCCGTGCATTGCACGGCAAGCCGCGAGGGGCAGGCGATGACCGTGGAACAGATACGCACCGGACACAAGGAGCAGGGCTGGAGCGACATCGGCTATCACTATGTGGTGACGCTCGACGGACGGGTACACCTGGGGCGCGACGTAGATGTGGCGGGGGCGCACGTCAGCGGCTATAACGCCAACTCGATAGGCATCTCGTATGTCGGCGGTCTGGAGAACCGTCCGGGCGTGCCCTACAACAGACTGAAGGCGAAGGACACGCGCACCGAGGCACAGAAGAACGCACTGCTCAGTCTGCTCATGGACCTGCGCAGGCTCTACCCTAAGGCGAAGATACAGGGACACCGCGACTTCTCGCCCGACAGGAACGGCAACGGCACGATAGAGCCAAGTGAATGGATCAAGGCATGCCCCTCATTTGACGCAAAGACGGAATATAGAATGATATAGGTTATGGCACGCAAACGTAATGACGACGACGAGCAGGAGGTGAAGCGGTTGATGACCGTCGAGGAAATCTCCGAGAGCATCGAGGATCGGGTGGCGGCGTTCTGCCGGCAGTATATCTCACTGCCACGGCTGATGATGCCATGCGAGGTGATGGACATCGGACAGCTGCGCGACGCGATGGGACTGCGCGTGATGCCAGAGGGCGACGCATGGCAGGCTGCCGAGCAGATGCTGAAGGAGCACGGCATGACGCTGCACAGGATGGGCAACATGCGGGTGATGTTCCTGCGTGAGCGCGACGACTTCATAGAGGCCGACGGGTGGACCGAGGCCGAGGAGGTGTAGGCCGCTGTGATACAGTAGCAGACAGAACGACAACGACACAAACGACTAAAGTAGATAACGACAATGGCTAATTTCGCATACAACATTCCCGTGGAAGTGCAGCGCGGCATCGCCATGCACTTCGAGATGGACGTGCCCATCGTGGACCTCGACCTGACGAAACCGCAGAAGACGCGCCTCACGCGGGTGAAGGCCATCTATATGGCATGGCTGAGTAATCCGTACATCAATCCGCTGGAAATGTCGCGCTCGATGCTGAAGGCTGAGAGCAGCGAGAAGGGCAACCGCACCGACGCGGGTAACCTGCTGAACGCGGCAAAGAAAGACGTGGAGTGGTTTAAGTGGGTACAGAAGCACTACCTCGAACTGCCTTCGCGCAAGGAACTGCAATACAAGGGGCTGCGCACTGCCGACGACATGATCATTGCAGGCAGGGAGACGGGCAACTGGCTGACGGTGAACGACGGACTGAAGCAGATGTATAAGTTCGGCGGGCTGGACCGCCCGGAGGAAGACCCGCAGCACGTGAACGATGCCGCCTACCAGGAGCTGATACCGACGACCGACGTGACCAAGGTGGACCCCGACCGCAAGCGCATCAGTGCCGCACGACGGCTGGAGCTGGCATCGAAATGGGGCGCACACATCGACGAGCACGGCGTGCTGATAGACAAAGACGGCAAGGTGGTAGGCGGGCAGTCATCGAGGGATGCCGAAGAGACAGAGGCCGCTGCAATGCAGCAGCCCACAGAACCAGACGAGGAGGGATAGCGTATGGCAAGGAAAGGATTCAGCGACACGGACAGCGACGCCACGCTGGGGCGCATGCTGCCACTCTCGGGGCCTGCGGAAGACTACGACGAGGACGAGGACGGCGAGCGACAGGCACCCTCGCGGCGATACATCTACGAGAACGCGGCGCAGTCGAAGCGGCGCCTGTACCGCTGCCGCCAGACCTACGAGGTGGCGGGGCGCGGTACGGGTAAGACCACCGACATAGCCGAGCACGTGAAGGAGGTGGCGCTGCGCATACCACGCTCGACCAACGTGTTCCTGGGATGCAGCATCAAGCAGCTCTACCTGAAGACGTGGCCCGCCGTGGTGAAGGGACTGGAGATGATGGGCATGGTGGAGGGGCGCGACTTCATGCGCCAGCGACCGCCCGCCAAACTGCACTGGCCGATGCCGCTCTCGAAGCCCCGCTCATGGGAGAACGTGACTATCTTCCCCACTGGTGCGGCCTGGTATTCGATATCAATGGCAGTACGCGCCAGTGTGAACGGCATGACCCTCAGTAGCGGCGCAAGCGACGAGACGCGCTACCTGCCCTTCGCGAAAATCAAGGAGGAAATGTTTCCTGCCATACGTCCGGAACTGATAGCCAAGGGGAGCGGACTGACGGGCGACGGGTTCCGCAACACTGCCCGCTATACCTTCGGCTACAACGTGGACTATAACCCCCTGTATCTCTCGAAGTTCTTCGTCAGCGACCCTGCCATCACGCAGAAGCAGGCCCTCTGGGAGCAGGAGGAGCAGAACCAGACCGTAGACATCAACCACGAGATAGACCTCATGCTGGCCGAAGCCGAGGAAATGCCAGAACTGTGGCACGTTGACGGATTCCTGAAGCGCATCAATGAACTCCGCTGCAAGAGCAAGATATTCTTCCGCTTCAGCAGCCTGGAGAACATCGAGATACTCGGCGAGGAATGGTTCCGCGAGATGCGCCGCTCATTGCCCGACATCATGTACCGCATCCAGATACTCGGTCAGCGCAAAGGACTGGCCCGCGATGGGTACTATTGCAACTTCGATATCGACATCCACGGCTATCATCAGAGTGATATGGAGACGATGGACCGTCTGCTCTCCAACTACACTACCCACTATTCGCGCACAGGGTTGGACCAGGCGCACAACCCCACCGAGATAGAATACGAGGCCATCGACCTGCGGCGCACCGCCAAGGTCAGCGACTGCTCGCTGGACGTTGATCTGGACTACTCGCTTCCCATCCGCCTCGCCTTCGACTATAATGCCAACCTGAACTGCGCTGTGCTGGGTCAGTTGCGCCGCTTCGACGGGCGCGAATCGCTCATGGTACTGAAGAGCATGTTCACCATGAACGAGCAGAAGATACGAGCCCTCTGCAAGAACATCTGCACTTACTACCGCCCGTTCATCGACCGGGGCGGCGACTTCATCTATTACTTCGACTCGACGGCCAAACAGGGAGCCTCGCTGGCCTACGCCGTGGAGGGAGCACAGGCGCAGAACTTCAACGATGTGGTGATAGAGGAGATGCGCCGCCACGGAGCCAGCGTCATGCCCGTTGACATCGGCTCGCCCATGAAGCACAACCAGAAGTTCCAGATGATATGCGACGTATTCAGCTTCCAGCAGGGTCCCGCCGTGCGCATCAACGCCGACGAGGATCGCAACGAGTATCTGATAACGGCCATGGAGAACTGCGCCACCGAGCAGACCGCCACCGGCATACGCAAATACAAGGGGGGTGAGAAGCTGAAAGCCACCACCGAGGGCGCGGAAGGCGCGATAGATCCAAGAGTCAGAACCGACGTAACAGATGCCTTCGACACGCTGTTGATAGGCTGTAAATTCTATACCAACGGTGCCAGGGCCATCGGCGGCAGGCTGCGCGGAAGATTCCAGAATCTGATTATTCCTCACTGAGTAGGGTAGGGCGGCAAAAATAGCGAGGGGCTAACCTTTCGGTCAACCCCTCTATTGAACTGTTGTGACGGCTGTTTACCTATTCGTCCCGATACTGTCCGGTATTTATTTAACGTCGGTTGTGCAGTCCCTTGCTTCCCTGTCCGACTGGGAGCACCCACATTTAAGGGCTTTCGGGAACACCGTCACTCTCTTGTTGTGCCTTATTTGATGCTGCAAAGATAAGCATTATTTCCGAACCGTGCAAGCATTTTGGCAGAAAAATTTTCTGGTAGGGTAGGGCGGCAGCATCCATCAGCCCTCAGCCCTCAGTCATCTACCCCCACATCGCCCGGTCGAGTTCTTCAATGAACGGGTCGGGGGGTGGCTGCAGGAAGCGCTCGGGGATGGGCGCGGCCTTCAGGAGATACAGCGGGAGCCACGCTTCCTCGCTGACGCACTGGTAGAGGTCGGCAAAGCGCAGGCGCAGGAAGTCGTGGCGACTGCCGACATACTGGCCCGTGCGCCCGCCCCACCGCTCGACGAGCTGCTGCAGGGCGCGGCGGAAGCCGGCCATGTCTTCGTAGCCGTGGCTGGAGTGGTCGCGCAGGTTGATGCCGTCGATGGTGTCGCTGACGCGGAAGAAGCCCGTGGACGCTTCCTCTAATCGGTAGCAGTCCTCGTCCTCGCGCAGGCAGAAGCCGCCGCCCTCGAAGTAGTAGGTCGTCGCGCTGATGTCGTGGACGGTCTCTATCGGACCGCCCACCTTGCGGCGGATGCGGTCGCCGTAGGTAAATTTAGGTTTGGTCATTTGTTGTTTTGTGATTTACGATTTTTCCTTGCTTTTCGCAACTGTTCGCTGCGATACTCGCGGGTTTTCTTCAGCCCGAGCTGGCGGGCCATCAGTTTTACATACGCGATGCTGATGCCAAGCCGACGGGCCAGTTCGTCGTTGTCGGCGGTGGCATACTCGCGTTGCACCACGGCTTCCAGCTGTCGGGTCTTGTCGTGTTTCAGCTTCCCTTCGGCGGACAGTCGTTTCATGATTTCGCCTATTTTCTGCTGATGGCGACGGATGCACTCTTCCGAACGGCGGATGTTATACTTTCTGGCTATCCACTGAATAGAATCGAAACTATAACCTGTACGCCTTACAAGCTCCTCGTCGTGCAGACCGTCGGGGTAGAGTTCGCGGACGGTGGCCACCAGCTGAAAGCGCTGTTCGGGCGTCATGTTGCGACGGGCGGCACGGTGCATCCTTACCCAGTCGTTGTCCTTGCGCAGCGCGAGCCTGTCGGCCCAGCGGCGGATGGTGCGGTCGTTCACATGGAAGTGGGCGGCCAGCACGTGGTTGTCGGTCGTGGCATAGTGGCGGCGCAGGTATTCCGTCACCTCTGCCGAGAGTTTTGCGCCCTCGCCTTTCGGACGGTGACTCCAGTCGCGCTCCATGCTGCCGTTGATGGCACTGAAGCCCTGCCGGAAATCCTCATGCTTCTTCAGCCCGAGGCTGGCTGCCCACCGGCACACGGTGCGGTAGCTAACGCCCAGTTCTTCAGCCAACAGATCTGTCCGCGTGTCGGCGTAATGTCTGCGTAGAAAGTTCTCTTGTTCGGCTGTCATGTCGGATTTCCCTTTTCTGTGTAGTCGATGACTTCGATGGTGTCAACAGTGCGCCATGCCGTGCGCCATGAGCGCTTCTGCTGGAGCAGCAGCGTGAGCAGCAGGTCGTGGGGGTAGTCCTCCTTGACGATATGTACGGCGAAGGGCTGCGAGAGGTAGGCCGTCAGCTCTGCCTCCGGGATGGCTGGCAGTGGGGCGGCGGGGTCGTTCATGTCGACGGGATGCTGCTGGCCGACGGCAGGGGCCGAGCGGTAGGCGGCGTAGGCACGGAGGCGGGACAGAGTGTCGGCGAGGGCTTCGGGCTGCTGTGATACCGCAGCAGACTGAACATCCTCAGCGTCAATGCCGGCGAGTGTTAGCAGCGCGGCGCGGGTGACGTATGCCTCGTGCTCCTGCGGCTTTATCTCCAGGAAGCCTTTCTGCTCGTACCGCTGCAGCATCTTGAAATAATCGAGCCAGGGCTGGAGGTTAGTTTTCTTCTTTGCCATGATTGCGGGGTTTTAGGTCCTGGATGACTGCGCCCACGATGATAAGCGTGAGCAGTTGGGTGACGGCCAGGATGCCCACCATCAGGCGGATGGGAAGCAGCCATGCAAGGGCCATCGGCACGGCTATGAACAGCAGCGCCAGGACTAAGTAATAGATGATAGTGCGGGTCATAATTCTGTTGATGCTTTATTGTTTGTAAACTTGAATATTTATATCGGTAGAACCGGGCGAATTTTCGTGGTACTGGACGTTCAGCAGATCATCCGGCATGGCTGTGACGATGAACAGCAGAATGTCCTCAATGGCGATGTCGTTGTGGTCGTAGTGCATATAGACGTCGATAGTCGCAGGATTGTTGTCGGCTGTAATTTCGGCGATGATGCCGTTGTCGAAAATATC
>Ga0326514_10000943_pt1 | contig 19116 bp, 16 predicted proteins | sample 3_2548_0518_D_FD_203653 | JGI IMG/M metagenome (GOLD analysis project Ga0326514, IMG submission 203653) | Bovine rumen microbial communities from UC Davis, California, United States - 3_2548_0518 | ecosystem: Host-associated > Mammals > Digestive system > Stomach > Rumen | place: USA... | reverse complement strand
TGTAGATTTGAAAATAAAATAATAAAATGGGAGATTTGAAAATCTAATAATTATCGGACACTCCCTCTATATAATGCAACAAAATTATATTATGATAAAATATAAGATAAAAAGGGAGGATTAAAAATTAAATTTAAAAAATTTATAATCATCTCAATTCTCATTTTAATCGTATTCACAGGCATTCAAGCAATTTCCGCACAGGACAATTCAACTGAAATAATTGAAAATGAGGATATTGAGACAATTGAAGAAAATTCTATTGACAGTGAACCGATAGCCGAAACACAGGAAAAAACAAATATTACCATAGCCCCTGTCAAGACAAATGCACAATACCAGACAGGTAACTGCACATTTAAAGTTACAAATAAGGAAACCGGCGAAGCAATAGTCAATAAAACAATAGAGTTAAAAGTATATATACCGGGTAAAGAGGTTGCATATGTAGATAAACAAACTCCAAAAACAGATGCTAATGGTTTTGTAAACTACCAACTGAGCAAAATATATAATCAATTTAATGAACCTGACGTTAGCTTAAACATAGGAACTTATAACATCACCATCACCGGACTGGACGATTTGAACGGCACTGCAATACTTCCTATAACTGTAGAAAGGGCAGATGTAATCATAACCCTAACATCTACAGGGAAGACAGGGGAAGCAAAAAAAACTTTACAATGAGTGTTACAAGTCGTGAAACCGGCAAAAGGATTGCTTTTGCTAAATTATCATTATACATTCCACAGTCAAAAGACAAGTATTATACAATTACCACCTCAAAAGATGGAATTGGAGAAATAGAGGTTTCGGGATTAAACATTGGAGAATATCCTGTGACAATATCAACTAATGATGCCAATCTAAATCCAAGTCAGGCAAATGCAACAATCATCATAAACAAACTCAACCTCACAGTTGAGGTCATCTCACTGATTAGCCAGTACAACAGCGGCAAGACCGTTGTTCTGAAAGTAACCAATGAATCCGGAGATCCTATGAGTGGAATAACACTTAAAACAACAATTGACGGAAAGGACTATGCCCTTAAAACAGACAGTAAAGGGCAAGCCGATATAGCAACTTCATTAAGTGTTGGAACCCATAAGATGGAGATATCCGTTTACAGCAACATCTACACCAGTGAAAAAATTGTTAAAACATTTAATATCAAAAAGGCGACAGGAACACTCAGTGCACCTACCACAACTGTATATTACAAAAGCGGAAAATATTTGACAGTGAAATTAATAAATTCAAAAAGCAAAGAGCCGATGTTTAACTCCAAGATACATTTCCAGGTTAAAAAATCAAACAAGGTGATTGCAAACTATTACGGAACCACAAACAAGGATGGAATTATCAGGTTCAACATCAACTTAAAGCCGGCAAAATACACAATTGTGGTTAACGGAAATGATCAAAAAAGCTTTAGCGTGAAAAAGATTTCAGCGAAACTGACCGTTAAAAAAACACCGGTAAAGATAACCGCTAAAAAATCATCAAAGAAAGTGACAATTAAACTCATCAATAAGAAAACCAAAAAGGCCGCTAACGGTGTTAAACTGAAACTTAAGGTTAAAGTCGGGAAAACAACAAAAATTTATAAGGCTAAAACAAGTTCCAATGGAATCGTTACACTGAAAATGAAGAAAGGTTCATATAAGCTTACTGTAAATGTGGCCGATAATTGCTATTCTTCAAAAGCCTTAAAAAAATCCATTAAGATTTAGGTGAATATTAACTTAAATCTTAAACTACAGTTCAAAAACGATTGACTTGTACTTGGTAGCCGCTTCACCGATGGCTATCACCATTTCACAGTCAAGGTTAAGAGCCTTTCTCAAACCATCCCTTACCTCTTCTTCAGATGCTCCAAGAGTGCCTGTTTTTTCAAAAGTATCCACATGGTTTAAAAAGATCCTGTCGTTTAGTTTTGGATTGGCCTTCAGTTTTTCGATTGCAATCTTTTGAGATGCAACTGAAGCCGGAACTATGAATTTTGAGAATTTCAAGACACTGTTGAATATGTCAAGATCTCCTTTATAACCTGATTCAGATGATATTGTTATGACTGTTGTAAAGTCACCGAATAGCTTTTTGAATTCCTTTAAAACTGTCTGAACACCTGCGGGGTTATGGGCATAATCGACAAATATGTCTTTTCCCTTGACTTCACCTACCTCTTCCATTCTGCCGCTGACCCCTGTAAAGCTTGCAATTGTCGGCAATATTTTTTCATATGGAATATCAAGGAATTTATGGGCCGCAATGATAACGCCAGTCAGGTTATAGACATTGTGAAGTCCGTCAACCCCCATTTTAACAGTGAGTTTTTCTGTTGGAGTGTGAAGGTCAAATGTGCGGTTTGCCAAATCAACATTTGTTGCGATATAATCAACCTGAGGAGTGGTGATGCCACATTGACAGAAGTAGTAGCCGCAGCCTGAAATAATCTCCTTTACGGCAACTTCCCGTCCGCAGACACATTCCTTCATACCTATTGAGTCCGGAAGCTCATCAACACCGAATGTTATGATTTCCCCCTTGAAGTCAAGTTCACGCAAAAGCCCCATTATTGTAGGGTCATGACCGTTAACGATTAATTGTCCAATTCCCAATTCCTTGATGAATTCACCTTTCACGTTTGCATAGTCAATGAAACTTCCAAGGTCCTTTAAATGGTCAGGTGTGATGTTTGTTATTAATCCTCCTGACATTTCAGTGTGCTTGACTATTCTTCCGACGGTTCCCGGAACTCCGAATGTTCCAACTTCCAATATTCCAACGTCCCCATTTAATCTGGACTGCAGTATTGGAATGAATTCAGCATTTCCCTGCATGCCTTCAAGGTCATGTTCACATGGCTTTATCCCATTGTCATATGCGATTTTTTTAAGTAAAGTGGTGGATGTGGTTTTTCCGTTGGTACCTGTTATTCCGAATACCGGCTTTTCGGGCTTTATCATGTCAATGACTTCAGGAAGTTCCAATATCGGCTTTTCACAGTTTTTAATTATCTCTGCATCTTTTGGAAGGCTTAAAGGTGGGATGATATAATCCGCTTTTTTAAAAAATGCTTCTGGAGTCTGGCCATAGAAAACTTCAATGTCATAGCCTTCAAGAGATTTTGCAAATCGACAATCTTTTTTAAAGGACAGGTCTGTTCCAACTACATTATATCCTCTTTGCTTTAAAACCCTTGCAATCAGATTTCCGTTTGCTCCGCAAACACCTATAACTCCAAACGTAGTGTTCTTATTCATATTTTCTCCTCCCATCTTCCAAACCTTTGTTGATCTTGTTGAGAACGTTGATTCTGTCAAAGGATATCAAAGGACCCATGTGCAAAATGATGTCTCCCGGTTCTGAGTATTTGAATGACAACTCAGCTGCCTTTTCAAGGGATTCGGTTGCGATTTTGACCACATTTTCGTTTGTGATTGCATCCAAAATCTCTTGGGCAATGTGCAGTTCAACCTTCTGGATTGACTCGTCAAATCCGCTTGCCAATACCGCCTTGATGTTGTCATACTCATCCAAAACCCGACCGACTTCAGCCTTGTCCCTCACCCATGAGGTGTCGAAGTGGTCAAGGAATACTACAAGGCTTTCACCCTCAAAATAATCAAGAGTTGCCCTTATTCCATCAGGCAGAAATGCAGCATCGACAATTACCTGTCTGCCGTTGTAGTCACCATAATCCTCCATATGGGCTGAAAGGTTTTTGAATGTTGAAAGTCCTTTTATTATATCCTCTTCGCTTAGGCCATATTTGATGCCGACAGCTGCCGCTCCAACAGCATTTTCAAAAAAGTAGCTCATCATCTTAAACGGAGTGGTGAACTCGCCGCCATCATAGGTTATTGTAAGTGATTTGTCCGCACGTGTTCCCTTAAAGTCAACATCCTTGTCCATTGTATAAAAGATAGTGTCATCGCGAAGCAAATCTGTTTCGTTTTTGCATTCATTGTTGGCTATGAATATTTCACAGATATCCTGAATGAGCAGTTTGCGCTCAATGTATTTTTCATAAGAGCCTCCGAATTCATTCAAGTGCTCTTTGGTGAGATAGGATAATATTCCAATTTTGATTTTTAATCTATCAAGAAGCCCCAATGATCCATGAGGAAGCTCGAATACAGCAATGTCGCAATTTTCAGCCTCGCCTGTGATGATGCCATCAATTATTGTTTCTGAAACCAGATTATTGGCTAGAGAGGAGCATGACCACACATCATATCCCGCCGCTTTAAAAACACTGGTTATGAGAGAAGTTGTTGTGGTTTTGCCCATTGAACCAGTAATTCCAATAATGTCCACCGGAACCAAATCATTGATCATTTCGGAGAATTCCTCGTTGGTAAGTATCTTAACATCACTTTCAGCAATAAGCTTTGCAATCGGCGCATCCTTTGGAAGTGTAGGAGGCATATAGACCGCTTCAATGCCATCAAGAGTAGGCTGTGGATTTTTTAAATCTAGAATTATTCCTTCATCTTCCATTTTATGCAGCCAGGTCTGATAAATCGGTTTAAACTCAGACATTTCCTTTAAATCAGTTATAATAACCTTATGACCTAAATAATTAAGTAATCTTGCAACGGGTCTGCTGGCATTTCCAGCACCAACAACTAAATAATTCATGTTAAAACTCCTCAATATTTTATAGTAATTATAATTATAGAGTTTATTAAATTTAATATTTTGGAATTGGAAAAAAATGACATAATATTTTTTGACTAAAAATAAAACAATAAAAAGCCAAATATTAAATTATTTATCCTATAATTTGAAAATCATGCATTAAAGAATTAAAAAGTGAAATTAAGGAAAAAAAGAAAATGATAATTAGATTTATCAATCTATTTACTATCAACCATCTTCAATATTTCTGAAGTTTTCATGCCCAATAACATTGCAACCTCTTCAATACCATGATTTTTTAATAACCTGGAAATAATTTCCCGCCTACCTTCACTTCTTCCTTCATTCTTGATTTGTGCAATTATCCCCTGAACTTTTTCAGCCATATTAATCATCTCCAACAGTTCATCCCGTTATTCTTCTTCAACATATTCTATAATTTGAAAATCATGCATTAAAGAATTAAAAGTGAAATTAAGGAAAAAAAGAAAATGATAATCAGATTTAACAAATCCTACTTACCATTGACTATTTTCAATATTTCAGAAGTTTTCATGCCCAATAACCTTGCAACCTCTTCAATACCATGATTTTTTAATAACCTGGAAATAATTTCCCGCCTACCTTCACTTCTCCCTTCACTTCTTCCCTCACTTCTTCCTTCACTTCTTCCTTCATTCTTAATTTGTGCAATTATCCCCTGAACTTTTTCAGCCATATTAATCATCTCCAACAGTTCATCACGTTTTTCTTCTTCAACATATTCCATAATATTCAAATACATTGCAACTGAAATCTCATCAACAATCTCATTTGGAATGCAGTCGCTTTTATATTTAATTAATTCACATACTTCACGAGTAATATCCGCTTCAGACTCTTCAAGCTCAAATAAAGGTAAAGCAACCAACAAAGAGCACTCATATAATGTCAAATCATTATTATGTTCTAATTTGTGCCTTATTATACTTAAATCTTTTTGCTTATTGATAGATTTGGTTTTAATAATCTCTGGATGGAACGTGATGTCCAATTTAGTGTATTCCTTAATCCTGTCATTATTGGACAGTACAATAATAATCAATTTAACATCCGCCTTTTGCTTACAGTGCACTCTATCATAATACTCAAAAGCTTGCTTTAAATCATCATTGGTCAATGCTCGTTTTTTAAATTCAAAAACTAGAATTTTACCGGATTTTGTCAGTACCTGAAAATCCAGGAAATTATCAAAAATCTTTTCCTTACCCATTTTTTGAAATGTTATTTGTTCACTAGGCAGTATCTCATCAATTTCCTCATCAATACCCAATACCTTCAATATGTGAACCAAAAAATACATGAAACAAAATTTTAAAAAAATATCACGATTTTTAATGTTTTCAATAGGCATTTGAAACCCTCCGATTATTTTAATTAAAAATACTGATTTGAATCAAGTTCAATCATGCAAACTTATATTAGTACAAATAGTATTTAAATCATTCTATATCAACCTAGGGCAATATTTAGACAATAATATTAAAAAATAAGCTCAAAACAATATTATTATCAATATGAAATAATGCAAAAAATTTAAAAAAAAAGAATCTGAAATCTTATTCAAAGTGAATAAGATTTTCAACATCATCATATACAACATCAAGTCCGCACATTGACGGAACATAGTTTGCGGCCTTTGCTGAGTTAACACCGATGACCTCAAAGCCCATCTCTTCGATTGGAGCTACAACCATACATGTGTCACATACGATGTTTCCGCCTGCAGCTTCAATGATTTTAGTGTAGCCCATCCTATCGGCGGTTGCCTTGACGCTTACTGATGTGCATATCCATAATTTATTTTTAATTGTTTTTCCCTGAACGACCTGTGCTACTTCCTTTATCTCTTCAAGTGAAGCATGAGGACATCCAAGACAAACCAGGTCTATTTCCTTATCAGTGGTTGTGAGGTTCTGTCTGGTTTCGGCAATCTCCTTATCGGTGATAAACATTATGTCCTCAATCTCTTCGACATTGTTTGCACCATATTCAGGAGTCACATCCTCCACATGGTAAAGTGCAACAGAACCGGATGATGCAAGGGCTGCTCCAAGGGTTTTGAGATTGTTGTTGTTTGGAGTGTTTTGAAGTTTAAAGTATGGAACTCCACCTCCGACAACTTTTCCTATGATATAACCTAATGCACCATAGTCTGCCCCTTTCAATTCAGCGGATACATTAACAACCAGATTTGCCTTACGGTTTTCATCCAAGTGGAATCCGTAAAGCGGAGTCTTACCGACAATGGCAGCTGCCAGAGCAGCAGGTCCACCTTCACGGTTTGTTCGAGCACCTATTACTGAGTTGACATAGGCAACGGCTGATGATTCAGACCATGATACATGATCTCTGAATCTTGGCACATTACCAACCAAATAAGGAGTGCATGTACAGGTTTTGGCAATTCCAAGGTCTGCATAGGCATCTACAATCTCATTTTGCTTGACTGCAAAATACTCTGGAAATCCCAATTCCTTCCAGTTGTCCAAATCAGTTCCAGGAGGATTAAGTGAAGCATTGATTGTTGCTTTTCCGCTTCCATCCTTTGCAAGGTCCTGCAAGTATTCAAGACCTGCCTCTCCGATTGTCTTATAGGAGACACCGGATACCTGTGCTGATGTAATGTCAACGAGTTTGGAGGCACCGTAAATGTCACCCAATGCAACCAGGATGTCCATGCTTTTACGGATGGTTTCGCCGTATTCGCCATCACACATTTCTTGCTCTTTTTTTGTTAAAAACATATTAATCATTACTTAATTGATATTCAACCATCTCATCCACCAAATGCAGGAAATTGTCTTTGGCCTCATATGGTATCATGGCACCTGCAGCGATATCGTGTCCTCCGCCGGTACCCATGAAGTTATTTGATGAATCCCGTAATGCCTTGCCCAAATTGACTCCCCGGGACACCATGTCACGGGTTGTGCGTCCTGAAATCTTAATATCCTTATGAAGGCGTGACATTCCGATGACAGGCTTTGAATTGTCAAGCAGTTCCACAGACAATCCTATGCTTGCAATTGTACCCATCACTGATTTCAAAACCTTATCTTCAGAGTAAAGGTATTGGATTGCATTCAGTTGCTGGGCTCCTTCACGCTTGATCCACTCAAGACCCTTAACAATCTGGTCTCGGTATTGGCGCTGAAGTCTTAAGGCCGCATCAAGTGCCTGTTCACGTTCACCAAGTGCAATGCTTAAACCTAGACCCTGCTTCTTGTTTTTTCCACAGGCATCAAGAATATAGGAGTATTCCTCCAAGTCCTTTAGTAATGGAACTTCCTTTGGAACTGTATAGCAGTCTCCGAAGATTTCCGGATTGATACTTACAAGAGCATCTTTTAGAAGGTCCTTTTCCTCATCCTCAAGGTCTGTGAATTTGATTCCGTATGAAAGATTCATCTTTTCAAGGAATTCCTGTGAGCCTTCCAAGTCTCCGCTGATTCTCGGAAGAGGAGGTGAGAAAGTATAAGCAAGTGACTTGAAAATTGGTTCTGATGCTTTTGATACGATTTTCAATCCTTCGTGAACTTCAACTGTTCCGCTTTCAAGAGCATCATTTAAAATCAATTGATTGACACCTGTAAATCCGTCCTGCCCCTGCATGTCACCGAATGCTCCGACAAGCGCAAAGTATGCAAGATGCTTTTTGTCCATGTCACGGACAGTCAGGTAGGCAGAACCCGCACCGCATAAGTCCCTGCTGCCGTCAATTTCAAACAAATGAGGGTTGATGTGGATGACATTGCTTTCGGATTCCGTGTCATCCACCTGGTGGTGATCAGCAACTATAACGTCGTGCTTGTATGTGTTGAATTCCTTTATGAATGGACTTCCCATGTCTGAAAAGATGAACAGGTCATACTTTTCACTTCTCAATTGATTTACAGTCTCCTCCTTAAGACGGGGAATCAATGTTGTGTGGAATTGAACATCTTCCTCTTTTAGCGCATTCGCTATAACTGCCGCAGCTGATATACCATCAGCGTCGTTATGAGAAACTAATCTTATAACACTATCATTTTCAATATGCTCCTTGAGCATATTGCAAGCTTCACCAGCCTTATTTAACAAGGAGTGCTGCTTCTTTTGGATTATATCTCCAACCTTCTGGTAATGCACCTTCATTTACATAGTAAGATGCTAATTTTCTGATTCTTGCTTCAATGATAGTTAATCCTCTTTTTGAGTGTAAATCTTTAGGATTTTCTTCTAAGTGGTCTCTGATGTTTACAGCTCTTTTGATTAAGTTTAATAAATCTTCTGGATATTCTCCAGCCTGACCGTTTCTTTTTAAGATTTGGGTGATTCTTTCACCAGTTACATCTTTAACTGATGGAATACCGTATTGGTCTCTTAAGATAATACCTATTTCTGAAGTACTTTTACCTTCTCTGTTAAATTTTAAAATCATTTCTTCAATTTCTTCATCACTGTAAGTTACCCATTCTGGTCTTGCCATAATATAACCTCTTTAAATTTTATAAATAAGCCCAATATAAACAGAAAATAATGTTATTCTTGACTAGAATACCATTCGATAAATTTTTTCAATGAATTTTTCCTATGTGAAAACTGATTTTTTTCGTCGGTTGTAAGTTCTCCGAAAGTCTTTTCAAGACGTGGAACATAGAATAAAGGATCAAATGCAAATCCTAAATCTCCTTTTTCTTCAACTGCGATTTCACCTTCGACCTTGCCTAAAAAAGTCTTGGGCTCAGAATTGGGGGCACAGTACCCAATAACTGACCTGAATTCGGCATAACGGTCTTGAGTATCTTTCAATAGCTTTAATATTCCCTGATTTCCAATGGTATCTTGAACATAATGTGAATATGTTCCGGGAAATCCGTTTAAAGCCTTGATGAATAAACCAGCATCTTCAACAATCACAGGTTTGTCAAGCTTACGACTGGCATATTTTGCGCCTGATAAGGCCACTTCCTCAAGGGTTCCTTGGGGTTCTTCATAGCCTAAATCAATATGCTCAAGAGTAATGTCGTAATCTTTGAAAATATTCTCTGCTTCTTTTACTTTATGTTCGTTACCAGTTATAAATGTTATCATATTTTTACTATATTTATGATTTTAATTATATGTTTGGATGGCAATTGACACATGATTGACAGTTGACTATAGACTTAATTTGCATGAAAAATCATTTATAAATAAATAACAAATAATCAAAGAAAAGACAAACAAAACAACAAAAATGAAAAAAAGAATATAAAATAATTAAAAGAAAAACCAATGAAATATAACCAAAAATTTTTCAAAACATGACCAAAAAAATTGGTCACATATTGGTCATGACAAATAATTCTCCAAGAACATAATCATTTATATACTTCGATATAATAATCACATAATTGATAAATTATATTGAAATAAATACCATTATACATAATAATAAAACATCGTTTAATAAATTAAAATATATGCAAAATTAATAATTCTAAAAAAAAAATTAAAAAACACAACTACAATTAATACTAAAACAAAAAAATCATTTATAAATAAATAACAAATAATCAAAGAAAAGACAAACAAAACAACAAAAATGAAAAAAAGAATATAAAATAATTAAAAGAAAAACCAATGAAATATAACCAAAAATTTTTCAAAACATGACCAAAAAAATTGGTCACATATTGACAATTAAATCTTATAATATTTTATAGACATTTGTTTTTGCATCCTTAAATTTTCTAACCAATCTTTTACTAACCAAGTCATTTAAATCTGAAATTGCAGTATTTCGAGAAACATCAAATAATTTCATATATTGAGAAATTGTTATTTTAGATATGTCACTTTCTAAAAAAGAAGATTGCCTATCATTCAATTTAACATGCTTATTTAAAAAGTCCTTACCAAAGAAAGTGGCCTTGAAAAATTCGCCCGATTCTTCCAATATTGGTTCTCTTAATCCATTATCAATCATTGCATCATTCATTCTCCTTATTCCAGTACCGATATGTTCCATATATTCAGTATTAGAAAAAATACTACAGATCAACTTATTTCTATGAATTGGTTCATGTTTTTCCAAATCCGAAACTTTTAAAGGATACATTAACCGGCCAGGACTTTTAATTTCAATCTTATTTCTATATATGTAGAATGTTATTGGAGCAGATGTGATTGAATAGTCCCTATGTGCCAATGCATTAACCAATGCTTCACGAATTGCCTCTTCAGGATATTCATCTGTAGTTTCTCTTGCAAATCCCTTAATATGATGAACATGATGAATATTATTATTGAAAAATATTAATGCTTCAAGAAGTAATTTCAACAAGGACTTATTGGAATTGATTTTTTCTACATCATCGATAGTCTTGCTATCAACAAATTTAACCATTTTAACTTCATGGGCAATGTTGAATTTGGAGATATCCTTTGCAAAGAATAATGCGCCTGCAACATTTAATTTAAATTCCCCTTGATGAAATTCCCCTGCATTGATAGAAGACAAAACATAGTCCAAGCCTTTAGTATCTCTTAAATCCTTAAGCGCCTTGTTATCACATACCCTGAAAAAAATTTCTACAGCTTCCATATCAACATCATCACATGATGAATCCATCAACAATTGAGAATCATATGCCCGGTAATTTACCATGTTCCTTTCTAAAAAATCAATCAAACTTTTTCTAACCTCATCAAACAGCCCATACAAATCATTAAAGGTTTGATAGGTATGTTCATCCCCGATTTTGTCAATGAATTCATATACCTCATCATCACGAGTCTCACGATTTTTAACGAATACCAATGCATCGTTGTGAGCCCTGTTGAAAAGGTCATACTCATATTCTGTTGGTGAAATTCCAGACTCTAAAATGTTGCCGTAGTCAGACCCGATCAATCCAATGTAGACATCGGAATTAACCACCTCATGAGAGTATATTTCTACAGGATTTTTACCGGAAGCGGATGTCTCCTCAAAACTGAAAACTTCAAAAAAATTATTCAAGACAACATCCTTTTCGATTTCAGTTTTAATATATTTGCGCTCATTTTCAAATTCTCGCATAGCACTGCTTAGAAATATTTTAAATTTCATAAAATTCCCCCTAAAAATTAAATTAATTAATTATACATTATTCATATTAATATTTAAAGTTTATCAATGCTTAAATCAAGAAAATATTGCTTTAAGTTTGAAAAATTGTTGCCATATTGTAAAATTGACCTCAGTTTGAAAAATTGATGTCATTTCACAATAACTATAAAAAATAGCTGAATTAAAAAGTTAATTAATTTAAAAAAGTTAAAAGAAAAAATAAGAATTAATGAGTGTATCTTCCACGGGATTCAATATCATCAATCGTTTTAAGTATTGATTCATCACCATATCCTTTCAATACCAAATCAAAATATTTAACTGCAAGATTATAATCAATACTTTGCAGGGATTTTTTCAATACAAGCAAATCCACTGCCTTATCTTCATTAAGCTGAGAATATCTTCCAAGCCCAAAGTCAATGAACACAAGTTTATCATCCTTAAAAAGAATGTTGGAAGTGGTGATGTCTCCATGAATTATATCGGCAGAGTGCAGTTTGGAAATCTCCTCACCCAACTTTAATGCCAGATCATCATCGATTACCTCCTTAAGCATTACACCATCAATTTCTTCCATGGTTATGGCCTTATTTTCCAAATCAACATCATACAACACAGGTGTTTTTACACCAGCCCTTTTGGCATCACTCAATAGTTTTGCCTCCTCTTTGCATCGGGCTTTCCTGATTTTATTGTCAATTTCAGGAATTCTGTATCCTTTAGGAATGCGGTCCTTGACAACAGCATTTTCACCCAAATAGTCGCTTTTAACTATATTTGACTCAGCACCTTTTGCAATCAAATCATCAGGCAATGTCAAATAGGTCTTTGTATTGTCAATCCATGGAATGTCAACCTCATCGGTTCTGAACTTCTGGATGATTCCTGTATCCTTTAATTCCATTGGACCAAATTCATTGCACATCAAAAGCCCCAGCCATGCAATCATTACACCATTGTCGCCGCAGAGTTTCATTTCAGGCATGTAGAATTTGGCTCCATGCTCTTCAGACATTGTTTTCAGCATTTCGCGAAGTCTTGAGTTGGCAGACACCCCTCCGCACAGCATCACCTCATCCTTTTGTGTGTGAGAGAGTGCCCGTTCGGTTACCTCAACAAGCATGGAAAAAGCGGTTTCCTGAAGTGAAAAGCATACATCTTCAATTGGAGTTCCTTTTTTTACTTCCCTTAATGCTGCTGACAGGAGTCCGGAAAATGAAAAGTCCATACCCTTGACAACATATGGCAGGTCAACATAGGATCCCTCTTTTGCAAGTCTTTCTATTACCGGACCGCCAGGATGGCCAAGGCCGGTTTCACGTCCGAAATGGTCAAGGCAGTTTCCAACGGCAATGTCCAGTGTCTCTCCAAAAATGCGGTATCTTCCGCTTTCATATGCTATGACCTGGCTGTTGCCTCCACTTACATAAAGGGATACAGGATTTACTGCACCAGTGTCAAGCTTTCCAACCTCAACATGTCCAATGCAGTGATTGACACCAATGATGGGTTTTTTCAAAGACAATGCCAGAGATCTTGCGGAAGTTGCAACGATTCTGAGTGCCGGCCCCAGTCCCGGACCCTGTGAAAATGAAATCAGGTCAATATCCCTGTAAGACAATCCTGATTCATCCATAGCCTGAGGTATCAATTTAGGAATCCATTCGGCATGGTGTTCGGCAGCCAATCGAGGATGGATTCCACCCTCTTCAGGGAATAATTGTCTTCCGGCCATAGCCAGAATATTTCCATCACTGTCAACGATACCTACACCTGTCTTTTCTGCTGTTCCTTCAATTCCTAAACTTATCAAAATAATCAACTGGAAAATTTAATTAATTAGTATATTACATTTAAAAATATAAAAATATTTTTTAATTTTAAAAAACATAAGTGAAAGCATGGGATTTTATAGTGCAAATACTTTAGAGCAAAAAAGAGTCAAACAATTAACCGGAGACATCAACATCCACGACATGTTTAAAAACGAATGTGAAACAAGAGGAATACCTATTTACAATGCATACAACATTCAAAAAAGACTGATACATGAAGTCGAACAGGAACAGCTGGTTGGTGTTGAACAGGTGGACGACAGGCTGATGGAACTTTTGGATGAAAGGGGAAAAAACAAGGTGACACACAGATACGTTGATTTCGTATCCAAGGAAGACAGCGCCTCAAAAGGCACAATACCTCCGAGAAGCGATGAGGAATCGAAACTCCCACCAAAAGATCAGATAAAAATCCCTCCAAGAGCAAGAGATGGACAGACATTTAAAACCGACAGTGAATTGCCACAAGAGGAAATGCTAAAGAAAATCATGCTTCAGAACAAAAAGATTATTAATCAAAACAAGATAATTATAGATTTATTGAAAAAACAAGGTGAAAACAAATGATTGATGGCGTTAAAACTTACGGTTCAACCGAACTGATAGAAAAATTACAGGAAGCAGAGGACGAAGCTGTATTTTTGCTTACAATAGGAACTACAGAAACCTCCCTGATAGAAGGAATTTCAGGAGCCGGCCCATCTGCAGATTTAACCGAATACACCCCTGCAAGTGATGCTGAATTTATGGTTTTGGGAGAAGTGAGATGCTGTGAAGCTCCAGCAGAAACCGTAGTGGGAGATGCAGCCGCACCAACACCTGCAAGACTTACAAAAGCGGCACTTCAAGTTTCAAACACTCCATTCGTAATTGTTGATGCAGGCTCCAAAATCAAGCCTGACCTTGAATATGTATCTTTAGGAAAAGACTACGGAAGAGACATCAGAACAGGTAAAGGCGTGTTGAACCCCTTGGAAATCTTTGAAAACGCAAAGGATTTAGGACAGGAATTATCATTAAGGCATGAAATGCTCATTATCGGTGAAAGCATAGCCGCCGGAACCACAACAGCACTTGGAGTCCTGAAGGCATTAGGTTATGAGGCCAATGAAAAAGTGAGCGGCAGCATGCCACATAATCCTCACGACTTAAAATCAAAAACAGTTGATGAAGGACTGGAAAATGCTGGAATAAAACCTGGTGAAGCCGATGCAATGCAGGCAATAGGTGCTGTGGGAGACCCTACAATTCCTGCAATCGCAGGACTGGTGTTGGGTTCAGACATTCCAATCATATTGGCCGGAGGCACACAGATGGCCGCCACTTGTGCCGTGATAAAATCCTTACAGCCAAGCTTTGACTTTTCAAGAATCAATCTTGCAACAACCGTGTTTGTGGCTGCCGATGAAACTGCAGACTTGTTCGGAATTTTAAATCAAATCGATGACAGCATTACCGTAAATGTGGTTGATCCAAGATTTGAAGAGTCAGAACACGAAGGACTGAAAAACTACCTGAAAGGATTTGTTAAGGAGGGTGCCGGTGCAGGCGGCGCGATGTTTACCGCACTGGTTTTAGGAAATTCCGTTGAAAGGCTGAGAAGAAAAATAGAAAAGGTTTGCAAATAGGGATTGATTTTAATCCCATCCACTTTTTTAAACCATCACAACTAAATTTTACAAAACCACTCCAATTTTTTAAAACAATATCAATATTTATTTGTTAGTGCAAAAAATGAGTTAAAATCAATATTTTTATTTTTAAATAAATTATCATTCGAAAAATAGAAAATTATATATGAAATAGCATATAATGCAATAATGGACTAGTCCTGAAAGCTTTTGCTTGCTTGAATACAAATCATCCACACAATATCAAGGTGATTAATTTGAGTAGAAAAATGGAATTAATTTTTATATTAATTATAACCATATTAAGACTCATCATCATTATAATTAAGAAATTTTAATAGAATATAGAGTGTAGAACGAAAAAAAATGTTTAAAGTTTTAGAATTTTCCTTTAGGTAAGATTTTTTGCTTTCAGATACGTATCCAAAATTATATATAATTAAAAAACTAAAATATTAAATGCAAATTCTATAAGAAATTTCTTTCTTATAATTTTGTTATATTGTGTGGAGTTAATATTGAGTTAGATTTAATCTAACTTTATATTAACAATTAAAAATCTGTTTTTAAAAAAATAAGTAGATGTAATGAGTTACATCTAGAAAATATGGGCAATTGATCCCATGAACACTATTATACCCATCAGCCAGCAATAGTATGCAAAGATATCAAGGCTTCTATTCTGTATCAAGTCAAGCATCCATTTGATTGCCATATAACCTGCTATAATAGATGCGATGAATCCTAGAAATATAGGCAGGAAGTTTGCATCCATTGCAGAGCCGATATCCTTAAGCTGCAATATGAATGCACCTAAAATTGCAGGTATTGACAATATGAAACTGAATTTTGCTGCAAATTCCTTGTTAAGCCCTATTGTAAGGCCAGCAGCTATTGTTGTACCTGATCTTGAAAGACCCGGCAGTATTGCACATGCCTGACCCAATCCCATGAATATTGCTTCTTTTTTGGAAATGTTATTATAGTTCACATCTCCGCTTGGCATTCTTTGAGACAAGTACAGTATTGTTCCTGTCACAAACAAAAAGAATGCCGGAACATACAGTGCACCTGAAAACAGTGAATCAACGGAGTCTTCAAACAAGAGTCCCACAATACCCACAGGGATTGTTGCAAGTATCACATACCATGCAAGTCTCTTGTAGGGATCCTCATAGAATCCTTCCCGGAACCTTCCCTGTAGGATGTCCATAATACTTAAAACCCATGACTGAATCATTTTATAGATATCATATCTAAAGAACCACAATACAGCAATCAGTGTTCCCAAATGAAGGAATGTATCGAAAGCAAGAGTGCTTTCAACTCCTAAAAGATTTTGGATAAAAACCAAATGTGCTGAACTACTAACCGGCAGGAATTCAGTCAATCCCTGAACTATTCCGATTATAATTCCCTGAAGTATGTCCATTTGCTCACCATTTAGATGTATGATAACCAGTCGTATTTGTCTTCGGTTTTTGCCTCTACAATATCAAAGAATGCTTTTTGTATTTTTTCTGAAACCGGTCCTCTTTTACCGATTCCGATTGTTCTGTGGTCGATTGAACGTATTGGAGTTACTTCTGCAGCGGTTCCTGTAAAGAACACTTCATCTGCAATGTATAATCTTTCTCTTGATATGGTTTCTTCAATTACCTCATAGCCCAAGTCACGTGCAATGGTCATTATGGAATCTCTTGTGATTCCCCTGAGGTTGGATGATGCCATTGTAGGAGTGTAGAGCTTGTCCCCTTCAACCAAAAAGATGTTTTCCCCACTTCCTTCTGAAACGTGTCCCTGATAATCGAGCATGATTGCCTCATCGAATCCGTTGTCTAACGCTTCGAGTTTTGCAAGCTGTGAGTTCATGTAGTTTGCTCCGCATTTTGCAAGTGTCGGGAAGGTGTCGGGTGCAGGTTTTCTCCATGAGGACACACCTATGTCCACACCGTTTTCCATTCCCTCTTCACCGAGGTATGATCCCCATTCCCATGCGGCGATTGCAACGTTTACCGGACATCCGAGAGGGTTTACTCCAAGTTCGCCGTATCCTCTGAAAACAATTGGGCGTATGTAACAGCCCTCAAGGTCATTTACGCGAAGGGTTTCAAGGATTGCTTCGGCAATTTCCTCTTGTGTGTATGGAATATCCATCTTGTAGATTTTTGCTGAGTCGAATAATCTTTGGACATGTTCCTCTAAGCGGTATACTGCAGTTCCATTTTCATTTGAATATGCTCTTATACCTTCAAATACGCTTGTTCCGTAATGTACTACGTGTGAGAGTACTGATATGTTTGCGTCTTTCCATTCTACGAATTTTCCATCTATCCATACTTTGGTTTCTTTGTCATCCCAAGCCATTTTATCACATCTAAAAATTATATATTATCATATATATTCCTATTAAGTTAATATATATTTTCTTAGTTGAAATTCAAAAAATCGAAAAGTATATATAGTAGTAAATTCATAATACTATTTGTTGGTTCCGTGGTCTAGTTGGTATGATACCTCCCTTACAAGGAGGGGATCACGAGTTCGAGTCTCGTCGGAACCACTACTTATTTCTATTTTTAAAGAATTTTTACTTTTAATGCAAATTTTTACTTTTTTGATTACTTTTCTAGATGTATAATAAACTATATTCAAATTTTTTCTCAAAGGATTGTTGATAATTATTTAACAAAATACCTAAAAAACAAACAAATAATAAAATTTAAATACTTTCTAGACTAAAATTTTACATATCAAATAAGGAGATAATATTATGGTAGTAAAAATTGCTATTATTAAAAGTGGTAATATTGGTACTTCACCAGTAATTGACCTATTGTTAGACGAAAGAGCAGACAGACCAAATATCGATGTAAGAACATTTGGATCTGGAGCAAAAATGAACCCAGAACAAGTAGAAGACGTCGTACCTAAAATAGACGCTTTTGAACCTGACTTCGCTATCTTCATTAGCCCAAACCCAGGAGCACCTGGACCAGCTAAAGCAAGAGAACTCTTATCCGAAAAAGATGTACCTGCTATTATCATCGGTGACGCACCTGGTAAAGGTAAAAAAGATGAAATGGACGAACAAGGTCTCGGTTACATTATCGTAATGTCTGACCCAATGATTGGTGCTAAAAGAGAATGGTTAGACCCAACTGAAATGGCAATATTTAACGCTGACATCTTAAAAGTACTCGCTGAAACCGGTGCATTAAGATTAGTACAAAAAACCATTGATGGCGTAATTGAACAAGCTGAAGCTGGTGAAATTGAATTACCTAAACTCATAATCACCGCTGAAAAAGCTGTAGAAGCTGCTGAATTTGCAAACCCATACGCAAAAGCAAAAGCTATCGCTGCATACGAAATGGCAGGAGCTGTCGCAAACTTAGACATGAAAGGTTGTTTCATGACCAAAGGTTTCGAAAACTTCATCCCATTAGTAGCTGCTGCACACGAAATGGCTGCATGTGCTGCTAAATTAGCACAAGAAGCAAGAGAAATTGAAAAATCAAATGATACAGTCTTAAGAACCCCTCACATGAAAGAAGGAAACTTAGGTTGTAAAACTGATTTAATCTCAAAACCAGAATAAGTAGCATAACTTGCTACTTTCATTTTTTTCTTTTTTTAAAACCAAAACACCACCAGAATAATTAAACAGTCCATTAGAGAATTGTGATGATTTACACTTGAAGAAATTAAATGTATTGTCATACCCATTGCCAAATCATATGACATAATCCTTTGAATCATATGCCGAAAGACAACACCTAAAAGTGATTTAGATATCATCATAGACAAAGGTGAATTAACAGGAATACAATACTTTTCAAGCTTAAAGAACTAGAAAATGCTTTTAAATGCAAAA
>Ga0326514_10000942_pt1 | contig 19121 bp, 25 predicted proteins | sample 3_2548_0518_D_FD_203653 | JGI IMG/M metagenome (GOLD analysis project Ga0326514, IMG submission 203653) | Bovine rumen microbial communities from UC Davis, California, United States - 3_2548_0518 | ecosystem: Host-associated > Mammals > Digestive system > Stomach > Rumen | place: USA... | reverse complement strand
TGTGGTATTTTTTATTTAAGATTTAAACTATGAGATACGGAATACCTTATGTTGGAAGCAAGAATAAAATTGCTGAAAAAATAATTGATAAATTACCTCCGGCAAAACATTTTTATGATTTGTTTGGCGGTGGCGGTGCTATGACCCACTGTGCCTTATTGAGTGGGAAATATCAATATATACATTATAATGAGTTTAATCCTTTAGTATTTAAAGCATTTAAGATGGCTATAAATGGAGAATTTGAGGGTGAAAACAGATGGATTTCAAGAGAAGATTTTGAAAGATTAAAGGATTCCGACCCTTATGTAGCTTGTTGTTTTTCTTTTGGGAATGATTTCAAAACTTATTGCTATGCAATAGACCGTGAGCCTTTTAAAAAAGCCGTTCATTACAGTATATTCTTTAATGACAATTCCTTGTTAAAAGAATATATTGATTTAAGTGATTTCAATTACAGTTCTGAAAATCTCAAAGAAAGAAGATTAGAATTACAAAGATATATTCAAACACAAACTAAATTAGAAAAATTACAAAGCCTTGAAAGACTACAAAGCCTTGAAAGACTTGAAAGATTACAAAGCCTTGAAAGCCTTAATAATGGAGGAAGGGTACTTCTATCTAATTTAAGCTATGAAAGTGTTTCTATCGAAAGCGAATCAGTAATTTATTGTGATCCGCCTTATTTAAAAGTAATAAAAAAGAAAAGATATAATAATAGCGATTTTAATCATAATTCATTTTATGATTGGGTAAGAAAACAGAATAATATTTTTATTTCAGAATATACTATGCCCGATGATTTTGAGGTTGTATATCAAAAAGAAAAGATGTGCTGTCTAGGTTTAAACAATAACACTAAAACGGTTGAAAAATTATTCGTAAATAATGGTCATAAATTTGCTTATACACAAAATAATTTATTTTAAGGAATATGTAAAGAATGAACGATAATGTAAACAAGCCATCACATTATACTTTTGGCAAGTATGAATGTATTGATGTATTAACTGAATTATGCAACGCAAATAATCTGCAAGGAATTGAGGGTTTTTTATATGGGAATGTTATTAAATATTTGTGGCGATATAAACACAAAAACGGTATTGAAGATTTAAACAAGGCTAAATGGTATTTAGAGAGGTTAATTGACAATGAGAGGAATACAAGTAACAACGTGTAGAATCTGCCGTAAATGTGGTGCGTTGACGCATAATAAATGCGGTTTATGTGATGATTGTTATGACAAATACAAAACAGGGTGGGCGGTATCACAAAACGGCAAAACTGCAAGCGATAGAGGATATGGGTATAAATGGCAGAAGTTAAGACAGTTAGTAATCAGACGTGACAAGGGTTTATGTCAAGAGTGTTTAAGATTAGGTTTTGTTACTGCCGGAAGTGAAGTAGACCATATTTTAAGCAAGGCAAAAGGCGGTGCCGATGATTTAGACAATTTGCAATTATTATGTAAGGAATGTCACAAAAAGAAAACGCAAGAGGAAAAAACATATTGATTTAGGCGGTGCAATAGAATATTATAAATATGTTTTTCAAACTACCTTAATAAATTTAAGAGTATCACGAAAAATCCTCTAAAGTTGTTGTGTTTACCCTCATGTGAAAACATGGGGGTTACTTTTTTTGTAGTCTGGGGGTAGGTATAAAAGGATAGGGGGTATAAAAAACACTAGGATAGGGGATATATAAAAGGATAGGGGGTATAAAAAACTTTTCCATAGAAAAGCATATATAGGATAGGGGTATTGCTTTTTACTTGCTATATTGCTATCATACTTTTGTATTCATTGATTATTCCATTAAATTAAAATAAATACTCATTTAATCCACAATATAAAAAAAAGATTGTCAGTTGACAGTCTTTTTTATTTTATGCGATAATCTGCACATCGGTATTTCTGAATCTTTTTTTATTGATACATCGACACGGCTTGCTTCTGTTTATTCAGAGCAAGCCTTTTTTTATTGCGTGAATGTGTGCGAGTGTCGATTACTGCTTGTTATCAAGTTGACTGTCATACAATCGTTTCATGCGTTTGCGAATAATGTCAAAAGGCACTCCGAAATCAATCAAGATATGCAAGTCTTTACCGGAGAATAGCGAAATCTCATTGATACGTTTACGCAAAGTCTGTGATGTACATTCCATGAAATAGCGTAAATCTGAAACTGAAATCTTGTTAGTTTTTATGTAGTCCTTTAATTCATTTTCTGTCATTGTATTGTTTCCTTATAGTGTAAATAATGGCATGATAATAGCAAAGAATGTTAATAAAATAGCAATAGCATTTAATAGCAAGCTAATAGCATAATAGCAATAGCATAATAGCAAGCTAATAGCAATCCATAATAGCAAATAGCAATAGCAAATAGCATATACTAATAGCATATAGCATATAGCAATTTACATGCTTACATGCTTAGGAATTTTCATAAATTCCTGTTATATGGTTTGATTTCCCATGAACCAAACCATAACATGAAACTGTCAATTATTTGACACTGTCAATTATTTGACGGTTCAAATAACCATGCCGATTTTTCAACCGGTTTTACCATCCGAGGCACAAACCCTTCAAGCGAATTATCAATATAAGGCTTGTATCTTCTCACGTATCTGATCATAATCTTACCATGACGGGCATCTTCTCTAATCTGTTTATACAGATCGTATGCGTGACCAGCCAGTACACCGTTATACCGAGTTACATCGGTAGAAATTAATTGTGTGTGTGTATTCATTTTTTTACTCCTGTTAAAAATCTAACCCTTTACTTACTATTATAGTTACAAATTGCTAAATTACAATGTTTACAAGTAAATTATTATTAAAAGTGTGATGTATATCACAATTTTAATGTATGTATCAAAAGGCTTCTTTATATATATAGAACAGTATTTAATTATTAAATAAAAATGTGATCTATATCACAATTTTATATATAAATTACTTGTATTTATTGTTTTTAGAGAAAAAATCATTATAATAATTAGTGAAAGGTTAAGAGAAAGACCTAACACACAAACAACTTAAAGAGAGGTAAAACATGAATAAATCAGAACTTGACTATATTATTAATGTACTGTCACATAGAGAGTTTAAACACTTCTGTAGTGTAGAGTTAAACGAAAAGGAATTTAACGCTAAAGGTACTGACTGGGCTATTGAACAAGCTTTGTCAAATTTCGATTCTGACCAAATAGGAGAGTATAACGACGGAGACCATAAATTGCCGTGGGGTAGTTATTCAGTATTTGAGCATGGCAAAAAAGTAACTATACATGTATTCTACGATGTGTATAGATATGTAGTGATAGATGTTAATAACCTTGCAGTGATATTTGATACTGATTTCTTGGCTGATACAAAAGAGTATATAAATGAGGATCGAATTGTATTCGACACTAAAGAGAATGTGATTTGCAGACACATTATTAAAGAATATTAAAAATGTGATCCAAATCACAAAATAAGTATTAAATTATTTGTAATTATAAATAAATTTGATACTATATAAACATAGACAACAACAACAACAATTTAAGAGGTAATTTATTATGAAAATTGTAATTGATATGAGTTTAGTAAAGTATATTGATAGTGATTTGTGCGGTCGTAATGCTTCAGAGTGGGGCAAGTGCTTCAGCTATGAAGAACTTGAGCAACTTGAATATGTTTTAAAAGACTTACAAGAAAATGAAACGATCGACGAAGCAACCATAGACAGCTATTTTGATGAAGATCCGGCAATGTTAGCAAATTGGATCGGAAAGTGGGATAGTGAATTTTTTGGGGATAATGTGAGATGGGTATTAGACAACTTTAGCGGGGACTATGAGATTGATCCTGAAGATATAGATCCGTCCGATAATGAAACTATGTACTACGATTCAATAGAGAGCGATCTAGAGTATGAGATTAAACAAAGTTTGTCACACGATGGATATGACAACGTAACAGATCAAGTTAGATTTTTAGTAAGTGATATTGTGGAAAATTTCAAAACTTCAAAATATCCACAAACAAACGACGGACTAACAAAGTACTTGAATAATCTTCAGTTATCAGAACTGTTTTAATTTTAGCAGTCTTTTTTTCAACAACAAACTAAAAAGAGGTATATATCATGAATAACAATTTATTTAATAACGAATTATCCAACGAATTAAAAGATATAACATTATGCTTCGCTTGCGATGATATTGATTATTTCGTAAATATTAAATTATCTGAGCTTGCAGAGTGGAAACAGTCTAAAATTGATGAGTTCTTTAATCACGATCCGGCATTGTGTGACATTCTGCATGTCGATGATGATTTAAACAACATTATTAATGCCGATCATTACTGCCCTTGTTATGGCGGATTATTTAAAGATTTGAATTGCCTTAATGAATTTATAAACGAAGGTGGCGATCTAGATATGCTAAATACTATCATGGAGGATTTAACCGACTTACAAGAAGCTATAGACATTGTCAGTCGTGAAAACTATGTACTATACCCAGGTTGTGATGATAACTATGATCTAGGTTGTTATATCTATGAAGAACTTTATAGTTATGATTATAAAGATTTTCCGTTATCTAACTATATTGATTTTGAAGCTTTAGGACGTGACCAGGTAATGTCTACTAGCGGATTTTTTAGCAATAAGGGGTATATAGAATATATTTAAACTTAATTTTAGCAGTCTTTTTTTCAACAACAATTTAAGAGGTAATTTATCATGTTAAAACTTTTTGATTTTAAAAATTTAATTCCTACAAGACAGAAGTCATATTATAACAAAGCAAAGGTATGTTCCTTTGTAGGAAAGATCGGACTAAACAAACGTGAAAGTAAAATCATTGCATTGTATAGCTATGACACGTTAATAGCTTGTATTGATGTAACAACACGTCACTACAAAATGTATTTAACTGCTAACTATGATTATAGTCCGACAACAAGAAAACACCTGCATGACTTTTTGAAAAAATTCTTTACCGATATGAGCAGTAAAGAACTTAAAGAACACGCTAAACAACAAAGTAAGTATTTAAACGTGTTACAAGATAATAACTTGCCAACGTGTACACATTTTAACGATTACACCTGCTCCTATTGGTAATATGGTAATGAAGTAAATTTTAACAGTCTTTTTTTCAAGTAGTCTAATCATAGACTACTTTATAAAGAGGATTTTTTTAACAACAACAGTAAAGAGGTAAAAAGCTATGAAAACAACGGTAAAATCAATTATTAAATCATTAAACATTAAAAAGGGTAATACTTCGCTTGCTTTTGGTTCACGTATGGATAACGGATCATACGTATTCACAAATAGTCATATTTTATATGAGTTATCCGAAAATAACGAACTGAATAACAATTTATTAAAAAATGTTATTGATTATAACGAGGCTATTCAAATAGCCGGCTATAAGAACACAAAAAACGGCATCCGTAATACTTGCAAGTTAAAGGATGGTTCGTTAGAACTTGCAAAAAATAATGCATATAAAAAATGCTATTGTCAAAAAATCAATACAGAAGAGTTTATAAGCTTGTTTAATTGGTTTAAAAAAATCAAAAACGCATCATTTATTAAATTTAGAAAATATTGGTTATATGTTTTAGACAAAAACGATAATGTAATCGATAAAACAATGACTAATATAGATTTTAATATGAAGCTGAATTTTAAGTATTTAGTGAACGTTTTCAAAAATATTTCAAACCTTGATCACGGTTGCAACGAGATATTAATGAGCGAAAAGGCTATTGTCTTCAAAACTAATACTACTGAAAGCATTATAATGAAAATTTATGAACCTAATTGCTAAGGAAATTAAATGATATATTTATTAGGTTTAATATATATTGCGTTCTGCATGAAGAACCATGAACGAACTTTGATAAAAGTAACAATAATTATATTTGCTCTAATTGCTATTGAGATACTTTTAAATGCAGTAACTAACAGTAAATTTTAAATTTAATCTGCCATACAAAAATTAAATCACGGTTTATAATGACCGTGATTTTTTTTGTCTGTTATTTTTTCAGTATGGAGTAAATTGAGTGAGTGATGCTCCATCAATTCAATCAATCAATTCAATCAATCAATCAATCAAGAGAACGAACGTAAACCAGCAAGCAAGCGACCAGGACAGCATCAAGTCTGAATTGTAAAGCAAAAATCATGCCAACTATATTATATGCAAGTAACATGCCAAAGTAGTGGGGGGAATGGTTAAAATTTGAGCGATTGACCTACGAGACCGAAACCCCAACTCTATTCGCAAAAGTGGTCAAACTGATTGTACAAAAATTGAACAATTACTGTTTAAATTCCTTGTAAAAATTCATAAACTTACCATAATATTATTTAGAAACTGCAAAATGCAAAAATTTTTTGCAAAATGCAAAAACACAAAACAAGGAATTTAACATGGCAACAGATAAAAAAAGAGTGCGAGTAAAAGCAACTAGCACAAATCAAGGTGGCAGACCGAGAAAAGATTTAATCGACCCATTTACGAACGAACTTTTAGTAAGAGTTCCTACACCGAAAGACGGTTCACTAATAAATGAAAATGCAAAATTGTACTGGTCAGAAACATGCAAATTGTTAATCGCCAGAAAGCAGTTAAAACAAAATCATTTGCCAATTGTTTTAAGTCTGTGCAATGCTTTTGCAGTAACTATTATGAATGATGATGATTTAATCAGACACAATTTTATCAAGCCTAATGATTTGGGTGTTTTTGTTCCGGCAAAACATGTAGTACAAAAAACATACAATGACATTATGTTAAGGTGCATGGCAATTTTACGATTAGATCCTAAAAATGAATTGTATAATTCATTGGCAAAAGAAACGGCAGAAAATAAGACAGAATACATAAAGACAGTTCAGCAGATGTATGACGAATTTTAAAACACGATTAAAAAATAGTGAGATACCTTTATACGCAAAAGGCTTTTCACATTTTAAAAAGGCTGTTAAATACGCTAAAGACGTTGTTAGCGGTAAAATTCCGGCTTCTGAATCGCCTAGATTAGAATGTGAACGGTTTTTAAACGAACTTATTTTGTCCGAAGAAAAAGAATATCCGTACTATTTTGATAAAGTTGCCGGAGAGAAAATATGTTGTTTCATGGAAACATTACAACATGTCAAAGGTAAATGGGCGAGAGGTGAGGAACAAAACCGATATTTAAAATTAGAGCCGTGGCAATGTTTTATTTGCGTAAATGTTTTTGGTTGGAAAAAGAAAGCAGACGGTTTAAGACGCTATGTATTAGTCTATTTAGAGTTACCGAGAAAACAGGGTAAATCGTTTTTCAGTGCCGGATTTGGTTTGTACATGTTTGCAGTTGACGGTGAAGCTGGCGCAGAAGTTTATTGTGGTGCAACATCATTAGATCAAGCGATGCACGTATTTAAACCGGCTTGCTTGATGGTTGAAAAGAATCCTTTTTTTAAGAAAAAATACAAAGTTACCGTTAAAAAAGAATTTATGGAACTGCCGGACGGTTCCATATTTAAGCCTATTATCGGTACTGCTAAAGATGGTTCTAGTCCTCATTGTGCAATACTTGACGAAGTACACGAACACCCTAACGATGAATTGTATCAATCACAGATAACAGGTTTAGGATCACGTGATCAACCGTTAGTGATATTGATAACAACTGCCGGAAAAGATATTGAAAGTTTTTGTAAGGAACAACACGATTATGTGTTCAAAAATCAGCAAGTTCCGATTAAAGAGCAAGATTTAACCACTTTTGGCATGATTTACTCGATTGATAAAGACGATGATCCGTACACGTTAGAATCACTGATTAAAGCCAATCCTAATTACGGAGTATCACTGAAAGAAGATTATTTAAAACGTCAGTTAGCGATTGCCAAACGTTCACCAAAAGACAGAGCCGATTTTTTAACCAAAAATCTTAATGTTTGGTTAAATGCAAAGCAAGCGTTTTTTGATATGACACAATGGAATGATTGTAGAGACGATACACTGAATATCGAAGATTTTGTAAATGATGATTTGTTCATTGCATTTGATATGTCAGCAAAATATGATTTAACAACCATAACTTTAACATTTGTACGTAAAATTAACGGCTATAAGCATAGTTTTGTGTTTATTTACACGTATTTGCCGACTGATACTATTGAGGATATTACAAATTTCAATTATAAATTATATCAAAAGTATGTTCAAATTCAGAGCAAAAATTGCCCGTATGGTACGTTAATCACACCGATTGCCGGAAGTGAGATTGATACCGATTATTTATATGAGGAACTTGTTATGATTATTAACAAGTTCAAAAAGATTAAAGAAATTGTGTATGATCCGTGGCGCACACCGTCAGTAATGAACAGATTGGCTAAAAATTATGCGTTTTTGAGAGATCGTATAATTGAAATGACGCAGAACACTAAAAACTTAAATGCCGGAATGAAAGAAATGCAGTCAGCAATTATTTCAAAGCGATTGCATCACGACGGCAACCCGATTTTAGCATGGTGCGTGTCAAATGTTATTTCAAAAGAGGATAACAAAGGAAACGATTTCCCTACAAAAGCAAACAAAAACGCTAAAATTGATGGTGCAGTCTGTGAAATAATGGCACAAAACCGAATAGAATTGTATAATCCGGTTAGAACTTTAACAGAACGAATTTTAAACAAAACGGCAATAGGCAATATATGATGTTTGGTTGGTTTAAAAAGCAGAAAACAGAAAAAAAGAGCAGATACGGTCGTTACATGGTCGGCAATTTTCTTGATTACCAAGAAACGCAAGCATTAAAGTTAAGTACAACTTTTGCATGTGTAAAGGTAATTGCAGAATCCATCGGTATGATGCCGATTAAAATCTATGAAGAGAACAATGGAATTAAAGCGTTGGCTAAAACACATCCGTTGTATGATGTTTTAACATATCAGCCGAATCCGAATGATACACCAGCAGAATTTAAAGAAAAGTTAATGACTGATTTACTTTTACACGGTAACAGTTATTGTAAAATTGTGCGTTTTGGTGGGAAGATTAAAGAGTTGTGGCGATTGCCAGTTGATAGCGTAGACGTTAAATTGATGTCTGATAGTTCAATACTTTACACATGGAAAAATGACAACGGCACCGAAGAAACCGCTAACAGTTTTGATAAAGAGTGTAAAATTTGGCATATCAAATTGTTTTCTACCGACAATGTAAAAGGTGTAGCACCTGTAGAACAGTTAAAAGATTTGTTTGGTGAAGCCGGAAAAATTGACCAATTCTGGACTAAATACATTGATAACGGTTGTACTTTATCCGGTATTATTAAGTCAGCAGAGCCAATAGAACAAGATAAATTTGAAGATGTGAAAAACATTATCAATGAAGAATACACAGGCAGTAGAAATACTGGTAAAGTGTTGTTTCTTGATTACGGACTTGATTATAAGCCTATGTCTGAAAAATCACTGTCTGATTCACAATTCATTCAAACTAAGTTGCATATTATGAAACAGATTGCCGGAGTGTTTAAGGTTCCGTTAAACATGCTAGGTATCATGGAAGGTGCAACTTATAACAATGTTGAACAACAACAGATCAATTTTTTAGTGCATTGTTTAAGTCCATATCTGAATAAGATTGAAGAACGTATTACAATGTCATTACTGAAAAAAGAAGAAAGAGAAAAATATACGGTTAAGTTTTTAACAACCGGATTGTTAAAACTCGATACAGAAAGTCGTTATAAAACATACAAGATGGCTATTGAGAACGGTATTCTTAATCGTAACGAAATTAGAGATATGGAAGAATTATCAGCCTATACAGGCGGTGATAAATTCATTGTTCCTTTAAATATGGCTTTAATTGACGAAAACGGACAGATTGAAAGAGTTGTTGACGGTCAAAATGCGAGTGGCGGTGATCGTGATTTGATTGATAACAATTCCACAACAGACAGTAACGAACAGATTAAACCAACCGCAGATACGGCAGTACAAGAAGGAGTTTAATATGTCGAACGTTGAATATAAATCAATAACTTTAAATGATTTTCAGATTGATGAAAAGGGAATTATTGACGGTTACGGTGCTGTTTTTGATAACGTTGACCATGCAAACGATATAATCCATAAAGGGGCTTTTCTAAAAAGTTTAGAAAATAAAACAACCTATCCTATCTTATGGCAACATAATACAGATATGCCGTTAGGTTTATGGGATTGTAGCGAGGATGATCACGGACTTAAATCACACGGCAAATTGCTTATTGATGATGTTCAGCAAGCAAAAGAAGCATACGCATTGTATAAAAACGGTGTAATAAGTGGTTTATCAATCGGTTTTATCTGTAAATCTTGCACATGGGAAGAAAACAAAGATGTAGGATTTATTCGTCATATTAACGAAATTGAACTGTTTGAAATAAGCCTTGTAACATTCCCTTGCAACGAAAAAGCAACAGTTACAGACGTTAAAAGTGATGGTGATTTATCCATCAGAACGGCAGAAAAAGCGTTGATTTCAAGCGGTTTTAGCCATAAACAAGCTAAAACAATACTATCTAAAGGATTTAAGGCACTCAATAATTGTGATTGCGATGATCAAAATGAACGTGATGTTCAGAATCAGATTGAGTTAATAAATTCATTTTTTAACAAACTAAAAGGAAAATAACATCATGGATATTAACGAAGCATTAGAAGCAAAGGCAAAAGAGATTAAATCAAACATTGAAGCAAACGAGCAGAAAATGTCAGAATTAAACTCTCAATTTGAAGAAATGAAGAAAAATTGCGCTGAAAAATCAGAATTGGAAACTATCAAGAATGAAATTTCAGATTGCAAAAATGAGATTATGAAGTTGTCACGTAATACCGGAGTTGCAAGCATGGAAAACAAGGAAGAAAAGTTTTCTGAAATTGTTTCAGAACTCTTTAGAAAGAATCGTAATGAGCGCATGGAATTTGACACCGCAACTCTAGGAGTTAAATCGCAAGGTCAGACCGGAGATAATTCTTTAGGTGGTTATGCGGTTCCATTCCAGTTAGACAAAACCATTTTAAAAATCGAACGTGACAGAAACATTATGCGTCAGTTATGTTCCTCACAGTCAGTATCTACACCAGATACACATTGGAATGTTGATTTAGGCGGTACTGAAACCGGTTGGGTTGGTGAATTAACTGCAAGAGCTAATACAGACGTTCCAACACTTACTAGAGTTGGTATTACATGGGGTGAAATTTACGCAAATCCTAAAGCATCATACAGGTTGTTAGACGATGCCGGATTCAATGTTGAAGCGTGGTATTCACAATCAGTTGCAGAAGCTTTTGCCGATAAGTGCGAAGAAGCATTTTTAACCGGAGACGGAACTGATAAACCAAAGGGAATTTTAAGTTATGATTTCGTTGCAACCGCAGACGCAAGCCGTGATTTTGGCAAATTCCAAAAGATTGAATCAACAAGTTTAACCGCAGATGTAATTATTGACTTGTATTATTCATTACGTCAAGTTTACCGTGGCAATGATACTGCATGGCTTATGAACGCAACCACAATTCAAGCTTTACGTAAACTGAAAGATGGTAATCAAAATTACATCTGGGTTGATAATATTGCTAATGGTATGGTTGGTACGCTGTTAGGCAGACCTGTATATGAATCACGATTTATGCCGAATTTCAACACCGCTGGCAATAAGGCTATTCTGTTTGGTGATTTCAAGAAAGCATACACTATTTTTGATTTACACGGTTTACGAATCGTTAGAGATGTAGTAACTGATAAGACAAGCGTACAGTTCTATACCTCAAAACGTGTAGGAAACATGGTTAAAGATAGTTGCGCATTGAAGTGCTTAGTTAAAGGTGCCTAATTATGATGATAGTAGTAGTTGAAAAAGACGTTGACTACTCTGTAGATGGTATTCACCCAGAAACACTCACTAAAGGCGAGTATGATTTTGACAGTTTACCATCTATAGCACAACAGGTTTGTATCAGAGCAGAATTTAAGGTTTATGACCCATCAAAAACCAAAAATGAAACTCAAAGTACAAAAAAGAAAACTAAATAATTAAATTCCTTGTATTTAGTTGTTCGGGTATTTTCTAATTTATTTAGAAAATATCCGTTCAAGCGGAGTAGCTAAAAATGAATTTCCCGACAGTAGCGCAAGTAAAAGCGCATATCAGAGTTGAAATAGACGATGAAGAGGATGATTTAATTCAAGAATACATCGAAAGTGCTATTTTAGCGATTTCCCGATATATAAATCAAAAAATCTATGAGAATGAAGTTCCGCCGGAAGAAAGCAACGGCACAATTTTTGATGTGACTATGAAACAGGCATTATATTTAATTGTCGGTGAATGGTATAGATACCGTGAGAATACGTCTACTAGCGATATGCACGAATTGTCTAACGGTGTTAAACAGTTACTAGGTCCTATAAGGAAGCGTAACGCATGAGCATTGATATTAAGGGCGGTTCTCTATCTAAACGAATTAAGATATATGCGCCTAAAGATGGAATAAGTACATTTAAAAGTATTGATGATTACGACTTGTTACGTGAATGTTGGGGATATATTGAACAAGTATCGGCAAGGTCACAGATTTATGCCGGATTGGAAGTTCAAGACCAGCAATATACTGTATCAGTACGATTTTTTCACGGATTGCATATTGATTGTTTGATATGTATTAACGGTTATTATCATAGAATTGACAGTATTCAAGCGAAATATGCTAAAGGTCAGATAATTATTAGTTGTCATTTTGATTCACGTATAAACAAAAATGCAAGGGTAACAACATGATTAGTTTAATGCAAGCAAGGAAAGATATTTATAAATTATTCAGCGATTGTCTGTCAGATGTTAGGCTGAATAATGAAAATGTTAATGTGTTTGATTGCATACCGAGTACAGAAGTTAATCAAGGTGTTATCTATGAGAACAGATACCTTGAAGCACCGACAACCACAATGACCGGAGAGACACATTATTTCAAGGTACAATGTACAACAACCGTATTCAGTTTTCACGATTGGGAAACGACAGAGCGTATATGTGATATTTTGTGTGAAAGATTAAGCGGTAAAGCAGATAATGACACATTTCAAATGATTATTTGTCATAGCTTTTATTACATGGACTATATTCAAGAAGAAGGATTTTTTGGTATTCAAATTGACTGGGATATAATTTTGTATGGCAACGAATGACGAATTTTTTAAAAAAGCCGAAGAATTTGGCAAAGAATTAAAAAATCATTCAAATAAATACCTAAAAGAAATTAAGGTTATTCTGCATGATTGTTTAGAGCCATTTTTCAATAAATGGTGGGATGAAGCAAGTCAATTACGCAGAAAATCAGAGGGCGGAGATGGTATTTACAGTAAATACAAACCGTCACAGTTAGTTGTTGCACTTAAAAAATCAAGAACAAATTTTAAACCGACAAAATTCAAAACACCTAAAAATACAAGTGATGTAATCGGTTATTTTTACTTGCCGACTACACCGCAAGTTACAAACAAGAAAGGCAAAAAACTTGTTTTACCTAAATCATATTATCAGATGTTAGAGTGGGGTATTGAACCACACAGTTTAGGCAAGGGAAACATCACAAAATACGGTGCTAGACAGAGATTGTTTAATACATCTACATCTAAAGGGCGCAATAAAGGTTACTATGACCGTATGATAGATGTGTTGCAAGATAGTATTGCAAGAAAGAGAGAGCAATTAGCCGAATTGTATCGTAACCCTAACAAGAATGAGACTGTTAAAACCCGAAAGGGCAGAGGTTACACTTATTCTACCGTAGGCGAAAAAATACAGAAAATTGAGACACAGATCAAAGCGTATAACGATAAAATAAGCGATTATAGGCAGAGATGGCAAAATGTTAATAGATGGTCAAGCGGTGGAGCGCATGATGTTATGCGCACACAAACAAGTAACTTTTGGCATGGAAAAAGATTTCAAAAGTCTTTAGGCGGTGCGCAATTCATGCGTAAAGCAAGGGAATCAGTCGCAAATGAATATACCAAAAAAGCGGTTAAGAAAAAATTTATGGATTGGATAAAACAGAAAGTCGAAAACATGAAATAGCTATTTATAGGAGATAAAAATCATGGCTTATCAAGAACTTTATAATTACACAGGCAAAAATGCTGTTAAGATGGCTGGTACACTTACACAGTTTTCTATTGATGGTGGTACAACCTGGTTAGACTTACAAGGTTTCCAAGAAATTGGAACAGTAGGTACAAAGGCTAATACCATTGACCAGTCTACTATTGAAGATCAGACAAAACGATTTATTTCCGGTATCAAAGAAGGTGAGGATAAAGAGTTGGAGATGTTATGGTATGACGGTGACACATCGCAAGAAACTTTGAGAACAAAAGCTGGTGAGGGTGCTATTGTTAAATTCCGTCATCAGTTCAAAACCGGAGATATTGCAACTTATGAAGCAACTTTGTTAGGTTGGCAAGTATCAAGCGGTACAAACGAGGATTTGATGAAATTCCAAGTGTCTATGAAGTTATCCGGTGATCCGGTTTGGACTAAAGCAACAGTAGTAACACCGTAATTGTCTAAACAATGCTATAATTTAATTTGGTGAGATCCTAAATAAATTAGAAAATTAGGATCTCATTTTTGAAACAAAAATATACAAGGAATATTGATTATGAGTTATGCAGAATTATTTAAACAACAACAGAACGGTATTTTTAAGGTAAAAGAAATTGACGTTTCAGAAGAATTACCAAACGTTGGTAAAATTTACGTTAAAGAATTAAACGGTTTTACTAAATTGTCGATTATTCAAGGCAAAATGAGTGATACTGAAAAAATGTGTTTACTTATATGTATGTCGTTATGTGACAAAGACGGAAACCCAAGCGAAAAGCCGGAAAATTACGGTGAAATTATATCTTTAATGCCGGATAGTGTGTTTAACAAAGTCTTACAAGCAACGCTAGAAGTTAATAACGCAACAAAAGAGAGCGTTGACAATATAAAAAAATAGTTAAATCTGATAACTTTATCCGGTTATGCTCACGAATTGCCCGTGAAATTGGAAAGTCAATCGGTGAAGTAATGCAATTACCACAAAGCGAAATATTGATTTGGCAAGAAATATTTTATGAAGAGTGGGCGCAAATGAATCCCGAAAAAGCAAGTGATTTAGAAAATGAAAGGCGCAGAAAAGAGGGTGTAACAGAGGAAGAAGCATTATCAGATATTGCAATTTTTAAGGCTATGATGAAAAAATAGGAGATTGTTATGGCAGACACAGGTTTAGTTAATTTATCACTCCATTTGGAAGATGTACAAGACTTTATTGATAGTTTTAAGAAAATGGGTGAGACTGTATCTGCCGTTACAGATCAAGTGTCTCAAGGTATGCTGGATATTTCAAAATATCTGAAAGAGTGTACCGATGGTTTTAATGGTTTAAGCAGTTCTTTAACCGGAATTTCACAGAATTTAGGAAGTTTTGATTTTTCCGGTATCAAACAACAGATTGACGATTTCAGCGTTTTTGCCGAATCCTTGAACAAGGCGATTGTAGGCACCGGGAATTTATCGCAACAGACACAACAGTTCGCTCAAACTTTTGGTTCAGCAGATTTAGCAAAACAGACAAAGGAAATTCAGCAGACAATAGCAGATTTAAAAATACCGGAACTGTTTTTAAATCAGACTGCCGATATGAAAAAGGCTTTTGAACAGATTGCACAGTCACTAACATCTGTATTAGAGCCTAAATTAAATGAAATGATTAACTTGTTAAAGCAGATTTCAGTTAATACTGCAACGACCGCTAACGAAACAAGTCAATTAAATCAACAATTCAAAGACCTGTCAGACAGTTTAAACAAAGCGTCTGAATCATGGGCGAAAGATATTACACAAATGAAAAAAACTGATTCATGGCTAACAAGAATCTCAAACGGATTTAAAAAGTTATTCAGAATCAGAAGTGAACAAAACAATCAGACAGATACCGGAGAACAAACCACACAAACCGGACAAGGCACAATGGGTATGTTTAACAACAAAACCATTAAAGAGGGTTTGAATTATATTGCGTGGACTGCAAAGAGAGTGTTTTATTTTTCTGTTATTAACGGTGTAATTGGTGCCTTTAAGGATATACCGAGCGTAGGTAGACAGTATGAAAAAACATTGTCTAATCTGTCAGTATCTTTTGGTGGAAACATCAAACTTGCCAAAGCGCAATTTCAAGAATTAAATAATACGATAAATAACATTCCACAATCTTTTGAAGAAGTTGTAAACGCAACAAAAACATTAAGATTGTTCAATTTTGCAACGTCAGAAAAAGATTTAATTGCATTGTCAAAAGTTGCTGAGGGAACAGGAGAATCTTTTGAGGGTTTAGCCGATGCAATGGGTAAATTTACCGAGGGCAATTATAACTCACTTAAAAAATTTGGTATTACCGCAAAAGACGAAGGTGACAAAATAGCGTTGTCGTTCAAAGGTTCAATTACTGAAATTGCAAAAGATACACAATCATTACAGAACTACATAAACAATTTGGCAGATACCGAGTTTGCAACCGCATTAGACGAACAAATGAACGGTTTATCTGGCAGTTACAAACGATTACAAAACGCATGGGGTGATTTGTCATTAGAACTCTATAATAGCGGTATCAAAGAATTTTTGGTTGATATGACAAACAAGGGTATTTCATACATTCAGAATTTCATTTCATGGTTGAAAAATCCCGAAATTAAATCAAATATAAAATCATTTTTAAATTTAGCTCAAAATGTAGCCGATTCAGTAGGCGAGTTTTTTAAATTGAGTTGGACTGCAATCGTTAAAGGTTGGGAAAAGTTAAATGCCGTTGTTAATTCAGTAGCTAGAGCAATAGGCGGTGCGTTTAACTGGGTATTAGAACAGTTTGGTGTAGCCGTAGATGGTTTTAAAACTGAAATTGACAGTAATATAAGCTATTTTCAATTCTGGTGTGACACGCTGATAACAATTTTTAAAACAGTAGCGCAAGGTTTTTCAAATTTACGTAGCTATATTGTTGGTGACGCTATGCAGATTGAGCTAAACGCAAAAGCAAACCTTGCAACTAAAGATATTTTGAAAGATGTTAATTTCAAAGACTTAAAAAATGCCATTGAAAAAGAGTATGGAGAAGATTTTGAGGGTAAAACGTTTTTTGCTGGCGATAAGACCGTAATTGAGGACTATGCACAAACAGTTCAAGATAAAATAGTCAATTTACAAGAATCATACAAGAAATTAGACAGTATGTTGTCTACTGTTACACATAAACGTGCAAGGGAAGATATAGTTAATGGCATGGAAAAAACTGAAAAAGAATTGCAAAGATACAAGAAATTGCAAATTGATGTTGCACACGTTATGCAAGATAGCAGATACAAGGCGCAACGTGGCGAGTATGAGAGCGTTATTCCATCGCTAAATGACAATTTCCAAAAGACAATAAATGAGCGTATTAAAACGTTAGAGGATGAACGTAGGAAAGCGCAAGAAAAATTAAGCAAAGTATTTGAGGGAACTAATACACAATTCAATGACAAAACTAACGGAAAAGGCGGTGGCGGTGGTCACGATAAAGAGTTAAAAGACTGGAACGAATTTTACGAAAAAATGCTTGCTAAAGTTACTGATTACGGCAAGGAACGTGTTAATTTAATTCAGCAATATCACGAAAATATCAAAGAATTAGATAAACACTATGCCGAAGATGCAAACGTGTCTTTTGAACAATACAATAATTTGAAATTGGAATTGCAGAAAAAGTTTGATAAGGATATGCAAGATTTAATTCGTAATCAGAATGAAGCGGTATCACGTTTATTTAATTCTGATTATAAGAACAAAATTCTTGATTTAGAAAAAGCATTACGGGAAAGAGAAAAAACAATACTAAATTCTTATGCTAACGGTGCCTTGACTGAATCTGAAAAGAACAACGCTTTATTGCTTAATGCTAAAAAATTCAATGAAGATTCACGAAAACTGCAAAAAGAAGCAGAAATTGAGCAAAATCAATTATTAGACAATGAACATGCAAACGAGATAGCTAGTTTGCAACAACAGTATGATAAAAAATTAGAATTACTGAAACAGTATCTTGATGATGAACGAATTACACATGAGCAGTACGATCAAGGTGCATTACGTCAGAAACAATACTTTGAAGAGCAGAAAAGAAAGCTAGAGGAAAGCGAATTTTCAGCAAGTAGCGGTGTTGTAAGTAATGCAATGAGTTCATTTGAAAAATTAGACCAAACATTACGTAAGTATGATCTAACATTCAGTGAAGTATTAGGAACACTAACGGACAAAGGCAAATTGACACAAAAACAAAATGCCATGATGTGGTCTGATATGTCGTTGGGAATGTCTAATTATTTTGGTGCATTATCGCAGAATTTTGAAAAGGGAAGCGGTGTGTATAACACAATGTTTGCATTACAAAAAGGTTTTGCGATTGCAAGTGCGACAATAAGCATGATTCAAGGTGCAATGGAAGCATGGAAATTAGGTTTTCCGGCTGGATTGATGGCTGGTATGGGAGTGTTGGCGCAAGGTGCAAGCCTTATCGGTCAATTAAAATCAGTTCAATTCAGAGCAAAAGGCGGTAGATTAGATCCGAATGCTTTAACCGTTGTCGGTGAACAAGGCGCCGAACTGATTACCGGAGTTAGCGGTAATGTAATCAGTAATTCAAAGTCAAAAGATTTACTAAATAATTTAGGAAACAATAACAACAATGTTACTGTTAATTTGGTTGAAGATGCTTCAAGAGCCGGACAAGTTCAGCAGAGAACGGACAATGATCAACAGACTATCATTGATGTAATCGTTGCAAACATACGCAATGGCGGTGAAGTAGCAAACGCTATGAGTGGCACTTATGGACTAGCAAGACAAGGATATTAAGATGGAATATTACCCTAATACATTACCTAAATTCTTACAAAGCGGATATACATTAAAACGCAGTCCTAACGTATTGCGAACAACTATGACTAATGGCACAGTC